>NNBV01000478.1_pt1 | contig 12756 bp, 10 predicted proteins | sample 1173771 | NCBI WGS metagenome assembly NNBV01 (sample SAMN07173938, study PRJNA388173) | plant metagenome | isolation source: symbiotic tissue sample KVS11 | place: Norway: Troms, Kvaloya island
TCCCTGCACTATGGTTTAATTTCCTGAAAATTGCTATAAGAGCTGTTTACTGCCTCAACATTGCAAAAGCTTACTAAACAAGCATTTTAGCCTTGTGCAAATTCAACAGTTTTTCCTATAGAACCAGCCCCAATACGCTTGGGTTAAAGCCAAAAACCTTAAACTGCGTAGGTTGGGTTGAGGAACGAAACCCAACATTTATCGGGCTTTGTTGGGTTTCACTTCCCTACGGGACGCTGTTCGCGTTCGTTCAACCCAAGCGTATTGGAACCAGCCCTTTCAAGGTGGTGAAAATTTTGGATAATAATTTCTCTTTTCTCTGTGCTCTCTGCGCCTCTGTGGTTCGATAAATTACTTTTAAACCGCAGAGACACAGAGACAGCAGAGAAAATAAAACAGATTTTACGAGTCACCTTGAAAGGGCTTGTCATTGCGACGTTCGCTCTTAGCGTTCCCGCAGGGTAGGAAGCAATCACAAAACTTTGGTAAAAAACTACAGTTCTCAAGTTAGACGAGGTTTAACAAAGAGTTTTAGCTTTAACTAAACCGTATTGCCCTTTAAACTCTAAACTATTGGGGTGAAACCAAAAATATTCCAGTGCGCGAAAAGTCTCCTTTAATAATCGACTTTTTCAAGAGAAAAAATGCTGCTTCACCACATCTAGGCGTGAACAATTCCAATAATCGATATGAGAGACAATCAAACCATCAGAGTTAAGGCCTAATTCACTCCAACCAGGAATAGATATGCGTGGCTTCCAGGGGAGAGGAGTATTCCAACTGAGTGTCCACTCAGTTTTTATTGTGTCTCCTAAAGGTTGAATATTATGTAAATCCATCTTGATATCTAAAAACCAAGTTTGGATAAAACTAATCATTTCTTTGTAACGTTTAACACCATGAAATTTATTCAACGGGTCTTGAAAATAAACGTCTGGAGCATAAATGCTGTAAGTTTGATTGATTGGGAATCTTTGATAGTCTTCCTTGAGGATTTCAATGATATTTATCATAAATAGCTATATTTGTAAATTGGTTTAAGATGGAAACTTAAAAATTGAAATCACCCCTCATTCCATAAACGTTCTAACTGACGCCGCCAAGTAGTTAAGACTTCTTCTCGCGCCTCTGAAGTTTGATTTATTTCGCCCATTAATCCTTCCGCATAAAAGCGTTCTAAGCTTTGCATAGTAGATTGCAGAGATTGTCCTTGCTGTTTTGCTGCCTGAATAATTTGCCGGATGCGGCTTTCAATTAGTCTATTAAAGACATTATCTAATCGAGCCTGATAAAGAGATGCAAGTTGGTTAATTGCATTGGATAAATCTGCACTCACTAAAGTGCTAATGTTATGTTGGAATACCCCCCAAACTACCCCTTCATGCAAAGCATAACGTACTTCTTGAGTATCATCAAAGTTAGCTTGTAGAAACTGTTCTAAAAATGGTTGGGCTTCTTGGATGGACACAATAGGCAGCAAAACTCGCAGCCAAGTATAATCTTCGGAAAGCAGCACCAAGAGCCGAAAAGTAGAAGTATCTACTTGCCACGATCCAAGAGCAATCGCAGCAACAGCCGATGTGCCAAATAATTCTGTTAACGTAGCCGCAATTTCTTCAGGTGTCATAAGCCTTTGTTAGATATAGCCTCTAGATTAGCGCAGAGGTGCATCAGCTTACAACAGGCAAATACTATTATTGTACGTTAACCTACAAGACTTTCTGCATTCTTCTTCAAGAGCTTTTTTCTTAACATTCAATATTTATGTAGTAAAAACCTATATTGGTATTTCAATGATAAATTCTGTACCCTCTCCTAGCGTAGAAATGCAGCTTAACTGCCCCCATGTTTTTCTACCACAGATGATGCTTACCCAGGGTCAACTGATAGCATCTGCGTTTGATTGGGTAATATTCTTTTTCTGCTATGACAGGAAAATACTACCTAAAAGTAGAGTAAAATTCCCCCTGTTTGTAACAACAAAATTCTCAACCATGACTTTAAAATAGAGTTAGTCACATTTTGTACCCGATGATTGAAATTATGGCTACAAGAATAATGCCTGCGTAGCCAGACTATGAAACTCTTAATTTCCTCTCTGCGTGAACCGAAAAATTTTTCTCTTCATCGCAAAAATCTTTAATTATGTAGTAGCAACGGATTAAATCAGCCTCAAAGAATTAATTGCAGATATCAGCAAAATAAATAACGGAGAAAGATAATTGCTGAATACAATTACAAACGATATTTCAACAGCCGATCAACAAACACACTCACCAAAATTGTGGATGCCTGAACGGGTATTGTTTACACCTGCTGCTTTAAATGAGCCTTGGGGTCAGCAAATTTTTGCACGTGTGCAGGCACTCAACCTACCAATAGAAGAGTTACGACATAACCGCCTTACAATTATGCCTATAGATGATTGGCAGATGCATTATAGTCAATTATTTGACTCGATCTCTTCGGCACTAGATATCAACTGTAACCTCACTTTTGAGCTAATTTCACACCGCTTTACGCCAGGCTCGAAAGAAGTCTTACAAATTTGGTATCCGCGATCGCAACTTGACATGGATGAAGCAAAACGCAGTGTCAAACGTAATAAGTTTGGTGGTATCAAGTATATTTACAACACTGACATCATGAAGACAATGAAGTGCTTTTTTGAGAATGAGATTCAAAAGCGTTTTCCCAAGGCCAAGATTTTATATTGGACTTAGCCGCATTTTGAGCCAGTCCTGCTTCTGGTATACCTGACAATTTAGCCTTTAAGGGGAGCACAGCCTTGTGCAATTCAAGGCTGTGTCCCCCTCGTGAGTAAATAAGTAAAGGAGGTATTGTATCTTAACCTTAGTACTGTAGGATATGCGTAAACATCTATTTGATGTTGTCAGTTAGTGAGTTATTCAGAAAAAACTGTCAGCAAGGGCAAGGGCAGTGCAAAAGATGTCTGCGTCTACCACATAATCAATCACACCACCATGAGAACTAAAATTTCTCGGCTTCTAGCAATTACTACATCAACTCTAGCGATCGCAATAATTGGAACAGTAAACTCTGTTGAGACTATTGCAGTTGAATTGAAACCTGCCCAAAAATTAGCAGATAAAACTCAACTTAATCAACCAAACCAGTATACTTTCACTGACCCAATCAGAACTACAGAGATTGTCTTCTTTCCAAAAGCGCCGGGGCCAGTGCGAGTAGATGATCCAGCAGGAGCTTCACAACTAATTTATCGTGGCCCATCAGGAGAATTTACTTTTCGAGGTCAGACAATCAGGAAACAAAAAAGCCCTCTCGGTTTACTTATTACTGTCACCTTAGAGCCAAACTTCGATCAAGGTCAGTTGGAATTAACGTTGGTGCTACCAACTGTAAACCTTGATAATGGGCAAAAACAAAACTTTGATACTGTTGCGATTCAGGCCAGAGGCTTAGGACGTGTCATCAACCGAGCCGGAGCGGAACTTACTTATCTTGTGTTACCACTCAAGGGAGTGGCACAAAACGTTCCTGTCCCTTTTTAAATTAAATTTGTGAGCATGTATTATCATCACTTGCTCACAAAAAAATATCTCTTCACTACTTCTGGCTCCTAACTTTCAAGCTAGAGTCTTCACTATCAATCACCAAATACTAAGTCCAATATTCTTGATGTTGAAAGCCTCTGTTACTGAGTTTGAGGTTGTCTGGCGTCGTTAATTTGAGAAATTAACCGACTGCCATGTCTACGACGGGCTACGCCTACGCACCAAGGTTGACACGGCAACTAGCGATCGGGTTTCGAGAAAACTCGCTATATTTGCTTGTATTTTAGTCCAAGATTGAGTCTGAATCAATTTCCCACTGATGTTTGAGCAATTCTTGGTAAGTCGTTTCTCGAATTATCATCTGCTTATAGAGCATCAGCAAAAACTCTTGAGCTTGTTCACGAGACATCTGCTGCACTTGGTCAGCAAAAGTTCTAAGGCTAAATTCTTGTTCTAAAGATAATGTCATAGGTTGATTCATCGCAGCCTCAATCGCCCAACTAGGCGAAAACTAAAAGATTAATTTTGGCAATCTTGAGAAGAAGCGTTCATACCTAGCTGCCGTTAGCAGTAATCCACTCATCGAGCTATTGGGCATTCCCTTACTTAGCGGTGTTAAATCTAAATATGAACTTCTGTTAACTAGTATAACAAAATATTTACAAAACTGAGATGATGGCAAATTAATGCTTTAATCTATCCTCTATGACGTTGCTCAATCTGCCCCAGCCAAATGTTACATCGCTAATCAATACTGCCAGGACTTACGCAAACAATAGCCAAAACCCTTTTCAGGTAGGGCAATTCATGTAGACGCATACTCCTACGGAGAAGCAAGCTACGCGGAGCGTCTCCAAGAGTTGCGGCTTCCCGAAGGGTATTGCCCCTACCGCATGTACTTTTGCGTAAATCCTAACTGCGTAGGTTTTGCCTAAAAATAAAAGTTCGATAAATTAAGCTTTCTAGCAATTTTTGCGTAAGTCCTGATATAGTTTCCATCTAAATTAGCCTTGACATCCTCACCCCCGTGCTGTCAGCACGGGGTTTTAAACCCATTTTTCTGATAAAAAAGACCTCTCCCTGGTTTTACTAAGCAAAACCGTCCCTCTCCGACTCGGAGAGAAACTTGAACTAAAGTTCAAGGTAGGTAGAGGTTTATCAAACTCACGTTTTTTGAGTTCCGTCGAACTCCTAGGAAACAAGATCGTCCAACTCAAGGCTGCTGCTTAAAACCAGCAATTGTTGAAAATCCCCAAATTTAGCCTTTGAAAATGATGTCGTACAGTGACAGCAGAATTTCTACCACAATCAGAATCACCACATACCACTCTACTCGCTGACTACTGCTATGCTGCATGAACTCCAGCACGGTTTGTGCAGTTTGGGAAATTAGCTCTAGTTTACGTTCTAGAGCATGGTGACGCTCACGGATTTCGTATTCATCCTCTAAGCGCAGATATAAATTTTCTAGCTGTGGGGATTCCCAGAGCAACTCCGGCTTATCGATAATTTCTACTTGACCGACAATCTTATGTTGAACTAATAGGGTAGTCCCAAGTTGACGCAGTAATTCCCGGCTTTGGCGTCTACTCCTGTTTTCACGCTGGAGACTAGCTGCAAACGGTTCAATTTGATCAAATACAGTCGCTAGGCTGGTTTCATAGTGAGACAGCACAACACTCTTGGCGAGAATATCAGCCACTATCTGCAAGCGTTCTACACTAAATTCATGCAGTAAAATTTTTCCTTCCTTAGCTCGTTCACTCTCTGCAATATTGAGATGAACTTCCACTTCTTCTGTTTCCGGGTCTTCAAAAGAGTCACTAACCTGAGAAGATAGTTTGGTCAAGAAGGCTATTTTTTCGACAGGCTCTACGTTAAACAGGACAACTGCACCATAGCCCAGAAGTACTGCACAGCCGTATTCACCTACTGTAACCATTACTGGCATAGTTGCCAAGCAAACGTAATCCTCCAACGTCTGTAGCTTAATATTTTTACCAAGGAATAGGGCCTGCGCTCTAAATTTATCTCTATCATTAAAAAGGAGTTTTTGCATTGTTGCCCGATAGCTATGTTCTGCCTACTTTACTGCTCTGGTAGCGATAGCAACTGATGCTTGTTATCGGAGATCACTACAATCTCAGCTTATACTATTTCTTTGTGAGGCTGCGCCAAACCCTTTTAACTTCTTTCTTTGTGTCCTTTGCGTCCTTTGCGGTTCGTTTTTCTTCCTTGTACTTAAATATGGTGTAGCACGTCTTCATGCAGTATTGGTATTACCAATAAATCTATTCTATTGATTGCGTGGGTGCTGTTTCAATCCCTAATAGGGATTTTAGGTAATTGCAATAAGCGATCGCACTTCTATCTAAATCCAAAGAAGCGTTTCAATCCCTAATAGGGATTTTAAGTAATTGCAATGTTATACCTTCTCTAGAAATCAATTACAAACAAAATGTTTCAATCCCTAATAGGGATTTTAAGTAATTGCAATGTGCCAGCCCCTGTGACTTCCAGATTGTCTTTTTGAATGTTTCAATCCCTAATAGGGATTTTAAGTAATTGCAATTCGCTGGTAGGGTTTCCCTTTGCTGGGCAATGTCTGTTTCAATCCCTAATAGGGATTTTAAGTAATTGCAATTGAAATCGGCACTGACGCTGGACGGTACGACAAAGTTTCAATCCCTAATAGGGATTTTAAGTAATTGCAATTCTTGTAGGTGTATCCGGTGGTGGGGTAGGTGGCTGTTTCAATCCCTAATAGGGATTTTAAGTAATTGCAATCAGACGGTCTACAGCCTGTTAACCACAGGAATGCGTTTCAATCCCTAATAGGGATTTTAAGTAATTGCAATTGGATTACCCAATAGTGATTGCCGTAGTGACTCTACGTTTCAATCCCTAATAGGGATTTTAAGTAATTGCAATGTGTCTTGTGGGAATGCTCCAGTAAAAGTTCCTTGTTTCAATCCCTAATAGGGATTTTAAGTAATTGCAATTTGATAAATTCGAGTGGCAGCTAGCTGGGGATTTGCGGTTTCAATCCCTAATAGGGATTTTAAGTAATTGCAATTCAAACCGCTCAGGTAGTAGCATCAAGAGCAGTTGTTTCAATCCCTAATAGGGATTTTAAGTAATTGCAATGCATCGCCATACATTCCGAAGACTTGCCGGACGCGTTTCAATCCCTAATAGGGATTTTAAGTAATTGCAATTATGACTTCTACCGCCGGGAGTCTTGGCATCATGAGTTTCAATCCCTAATAGGGATTTTAAGTAATTGCAATCGTCCTCAAATAGTGCAATACCTATCAACCTACGGTTTCAATCCCTAATAGGGATTTTAAGTAATTGCAATCCTATCGATGCCGTCAGGATAATGATCCGGTGGCTGTTTCAATCCCTAATAGGGATTTTAAGTAATTGCAATGGCATTCGTGCTAATTCGCTATTCTTGGGTGGCAGCGTTTCAATCCCTAATAGGGATTTTAAGTAATTGCAATAATGGCAAGTGAGAAGTGCGTAAGATGTGGAAGTGATGTTTCAATCCCTAATAGGGATTTTAAGTAATTGCAATAACCGATTTGTACACCATCGGCATCCCCTGCACCGGAACCAGTAGTTTCAATCCCTAATAGGGATTTTAAGTAATTGCAATCTTACCTTGAAGACGTGGAGTATGCGAATCAAAAAGTTTCAATCCCTAATAGGGATTTTAAGTAATTGCAATGAAAATGCAGAAAGCCCTTTTCTCTGCAAAAATACGTTTCAATCCCTAATAGGGATTTTAAGTAATTGCAATCTTGTACCCTCACACATCATCATACCAAAACAATGGTTTCAATCCCTAATAGGGATTTTAAGTAATTGCAATCCGTGAAAGCTGTTATAGCGTCTGTAATCGCTACTGTTTCAATCCCTAATAGGGATTTTAAGTAATTGCAATAGCTGACTTCTGAAAGCCTTGCTTTATTTGGTTTTCAAGGTTCGGTTGCGCGAATGCAGAAATCATAACACGAGGAGTTATGATTTGGCTAGAGGCAAATGCCTGAAAGCTAGTCTACACAAGGTGCGCGGATGGTTTGGAAATGCGATCGCTCTCTAGTCCTTGCATATAGAGCAATTCAGCCATTTTTATAGTCCCCCCTTTTCCAACACCTACCCATCCGCGCATTCAGCGAAAAAACTAATCCGATTTCAAAGCTGCTTACTTTATAGATAGGACTTACGCAAAAACCTCTCAAACTCTTATTTCTCCGTGTCCTCTCTGGTAAACTACGGCAAGCTGCTTCTCTACGAGACGCTGCACGTAGCTTGCTTCTCCGTAGGAGTATGCCTCTACAACATTTTTCCGTGATCTGTGCTTAAGTCGTAATAGAGATATCCTACTCGATTAGGTTAACTGACTTCAGGACTAAGCCTAGGGTGTAGATTCTGTGCCTTTTTAGGGAGTAAAAATTCATGCAAAATTTGTGTAGTCATTGCGAGCGGAGCGAAGCAATCCCAGGCGATTGCTTCGCTCCGCTCGCAATGACTGAAGAGAGATTTTTCACTCTCACAAAAATAGCATGAACCGAAAATCACCAAATTTCATCAAAGTCAACACCCTAGACTAAGCCTGGGTTGAGCTATGCCTACGCAATACCAACAACCCCATGACCTACCTTACTTTCAACAATTGAGGATTCCTTAATAGCATTTCTTGTTACGCAATACCAACAACCCCATGACCTACCTTACTTGGAAACGTCTTCAAAGTCTGTTATCGCACAAGCAAATTCTCTAAAAGCTGTTTTAATCAGAACCTCTTTAGTTGCCCTTTCCAGCGAAGAATTGCGTATGAGGTCTGTTAATTCTATGAACAACAGAGAAAACATAAAGCGATCTTGGCGGTCAACTTGTTTCAAGCAAGACGAGATAAATTGATAAAGCTCTGTTTTTCTAGGCTTGGTTTGTTCATCCCATATTTGCAATCCAAGCCGTAAAGTTCTCAAACGGATCTCATTACTGTTGAAGGACGCGTCTTTGTAGCGGACTGATACGCGCTGGGGTATTTCCATGAGTTTTAGCTATACATATTCAATGTAAAGTAATTATTCAGTTATATTTTGGCTCAACCGGAAAAATCTGATATTTTGCACTAATTCCAACAAATGCCATAGGTGAGAAGTTAATTAATGATTTCTCTAGAATACGGAGATTAGGGGCGCACAGCCGTGCGCCACTACTATTTAGAGAATGCCCCAGAAATGGAGTAAGCCTTGACCAGAAAATGCTTCAATCAAAATCGCAGATAGAAAACCAATCATTGCAAGACGACCATTCCAATTTTCACTCTGAGGAGTAAAGCCAAAACGCACAGCATTAGGATCTTCTGAAACAATAGGCGCAGGATTCTTAAAACCTGTCATCAGTAAAACTCCAAAGTTTAAGTGTTGTCGCAGTTGTAACCATCTGTAAAGTAATGTAACAGATGTGAAAAAAAAAGCAACATTGAGTTAGTAAAGAAAAGCTGAAGAAAAGTCTGCTCCCTTGCCTCTTCATCAACATTTTTTCAATTCCATTCGCCTTGTAGAGTGAAAGCTGCCCAGTAATAAGGTGCAGCATATTTTTGAGTTCGCCATACTTCTATCTGGGCTGTCCGCAATGCTGCTGCTGGCTTTAATCCTTCTTGCAGCATCTTTTTGTAAAATACTTTCATGAGTTCGGATGTTGCTTGGTCATCTACACTCCATAAACTCACCACGACTCGCGGACTACCTGCATACATAAACCCTCTGGTTAATCCTACTAATCCTTCTCCCTTAACTTCTTCTCCCAGTCCGGTTTTACAGGCGCTGAGTACCACCAGTTCTGCTTGTAAGTTGAGGTTGAAGATGTCATGCAAGCGCAAAAAGCCATTTTGTGGCATTCCCTTGTCGTCAAATAGCGACAATACTACCCCTGATAATTCTGGATGCTTGCTGTTGAGAATGCCATGAGTCGCAAAATGGATGATGCGATATTGACTCAAATTTTCGCTGCTAGCAGTGGTACGACTAGCGGTAAAATCAAAAGCTTGCTTGCGATCGCTAATCGGTACAAAAGAAAGAATTTGCTCGGCTTCTTGGCGGGTAAAACGCAGACGATCAAAGCTAATGTCTGAGTCTTGGGCGGATCTGGTTAAAGCTAGGTTGTCTAAATTGCTCTCTGGAACAGGTGGGCGAGATCCTTGTATTTTACCTCGCAGACGCTCATCATCACTTTTAAAAATCGGATCTGCCAACACAACTAAAGTCTTAGAAGCAGATTTGCGTTCTTTGGGTTCGCTTCTGAGAATAGCTAATGTAGACGCTGAGGGGAGAGTAATGATTTCGTGGTTAAGCAGTAATGGTTCATAGTTGATATTGCTATCTGTTGTGAGAGCCGCAAATGGCACATACTGCAAAGCACCATCGCTGACAACCACTAAGCGTTTATTTTTCAGTTGCTGGACGACTGGTGCAAGTATTTGTTGAGATAAAGCATTTATCGCTGGGCTATTTTTGAGATAGGGGGTAGTGATTTCTTGACGGAATTTTTGGACGGTAGCTTCAATGTCTGCACGCTTGGGTAGTTCGTAACTAGTGATCCTCTTATTAGTAACTGCCCAAAGATAACTGCGCTTTTCCCCCAGAGAATATTCTAAAAGCAGAGTGTTGTCATCAAGTACTTGCTGCTGAATTTGCGGCAGTGAGAGAGGCTGAGGTTGAGTCAGCGCCGCATAACGCGGACTGGTAGCACGGATTTGTGCTTGGATTTGTTTATATTGTTCTAGAAGTGCCTCAGTTTCTTGTTCTAAAGCTTGTACCTGCGCTTCAGTATACTTACTACCTAATAGTTCTATCCGGCGTTTTTCTAAAGTATCAAGTTGTTGCTGCAAGTTTTGCTCTTGAGAGAGTAACTTTGGTTCCACACCTTGGCGAATATTGGCGTTAGCTTCTGTTAGCAGTTCTAAAAGGCTGCGGGCGCGGGCGCGTTCGCTGGTTTGTAGTGCCAGAGCATCATATCCTTTTGATGGTTGTTGTTTGTGTAACTGCATCAGCAAATCGATGTACAACTGGTAATAATTTTGGACTGTGGCAAAATAGGAGGTGCGGAGTTCCTGAGAGCTAATTTTGGTACGGAGGTCTTCAACAATTTTGATGACTTTCTCTATCTGAGTCAGGGCGGACTGAAAATTGCCTTCGTCATGTTGAACAGAAGCGATGTTATAGAGTGTACGAGCTTCCCTCGCCTTGTTCCCCATCTGTTGGTATAGAGGCAGAGATTGGCTGTAATAATCTAGCGCCTTTTGGTATTCTCCTAAATTTGAGTAAGCTTTACCAATATTGTTTAGAGCCGTTGCTATCCCTCCTTTATCTCCCGCCTGTCGGTATAAAAACAGCGCCTGATTAAAGTATGAGAGCGCTTTTTGCTGTTCTGCTAACTCTAAATAAACTGTGCCAATATTGCTCAGAGCAGTTGGTATCCCTTCTTTTTCTGCGTCTTTAGCCTGTTGGTACAAAGACAGGGCTTGACTAAAGTATGAAAGTGCCTTTTGCTTCTCTCCTAAGTCTAAGTAAATTTTGCCAATGTTGTTTAGGGTAGTCGCCATTCCTGCCTTGTTTCCCTCCTGTTGCTTGATAGAGAGGGATTGGTTGTAATAATCGAGCGCCTTTTGCTTTTCTCCCAGGAAATGGTAGACGGAGCCTATATTATTGAGGCTAATAGCTTCCCCATTTTTGTCTCCCGCTTCTCGCCTTAAGGATAGAGATTCGTTGTAGTAATCGAGCGCTTTTTGCTTTTCTGCTAACTCTGAGTAGATTTTGCCAATGTTATTCAGGGTAGTACCTTGGGCTTGTTTGTCTCCCGCTTGTTCAGATAGAGGTAGGGATTGCTTGTAATAATCCAGTGCCTTCTGCTTTTCTCCTAAATTTGAGTAGATTTTGCCAATATAAACGAGGGTGTTGGCTTCTAAGGAGCGTAGGTTTTGTCCATTGGAGCGATCGCCTACCTGACGATAGAGTAAAAGTGCTTGCTCAAATTTTGCGATCGCCTTTAACAGAGATTCTGCTGTTCCTTGCTGATATAGTTGCTTCCCCTCCTGATATGCAAGTTCAGCCGCAGCGAGATTTGTATCCGGCGAATTTGTCTGCGTCATCTGTGCAATGTTTACCGGATACTGCCTAGCAGTTGCCAAATTTGATTCGGAAAATAAGAAAATGCTGGTAAAAAAAATAATAGTACGACCTGCTTTAAAGGGCAGAAATTGCCATTGTCTTGAGTCACATATCTTAAATTTAGTCATATACATGTGCGGTTTCTATAGCTTATTAGATTTAGAATTCCCAAAACAAAGCAAAAAAATCGAAAATATCCAAGAAAAGGAACCACAGAGGCGCTGAGAACACGGAGAAATGAAGAAGAGAGAGGATTGTTGCATGAGATTTTTGGATATTTTTTAATTTGGAAGAGTAATTGCTAATCGCTCGATCTACCTCTACTTAATACTCAAGACAAACCACCAGATAGATGAAGAGTGGGGGAACTGATGATAGCTTCAGGTGATGGAATGCTCCTAACAAACTCATTGTGAAAAAGTAGCTATTATGATCGTTGTCCATCATCTCAACAACTCGCGATCGCAGCGCGTGCTATGGCTACTTGAAGAATTAGATAAGGACGGGCGCGGGCGATCGGACGCGATCCAGACAGCATAAAAATCCTTCCAGGTGCTTTAGTCATTGTGGGGGAAACCGTCGCCGAGGCATACGCCAAGCGTCTTGATTTAGATAGCCTAGTACATTATGACAGTGGGATCGCTAGCCTCAATAGTGCGCTTGGCTACGACGTTTCGGGTTTTGATCCCGATGGCCCCTTGCCAGAAATCCCATCGACTAACGCTGGTCACTCTTCACGAGAAAGAGTAATAGCCTTAGCGCAACGTGAGAATTTGACTATTCGACAACTGGCGCAACGCATTGGCAGTTACGGCGGACTGGCCTTCGTCGGCACACCCCAAAGTATTGCCGATGAGATGGAGAAATGGCTGATTGAGGAAGGCTCTGACGGTTTCAACATCATGTTCCCTTTTCTTCCCGAAGGCTTGAATGATTTTGTCGATAAAGTTGTGCCAGAACTCCAACGGCGTGGGATTTTCCGCAAAGAGTATGAGGGTAAGACGTTGCGCGAAAATCTTGGACTGGCACGCCCTGCT
>NNBV01003229.1_pt1 | contig 12754 bp, 14 predicted proteins | sample 1173771 | NCBI WGS metagenome assembly NNBV01 (sample SAMN07173938, study PRJNA388173) | plant metagenome | isolation source: symbiotic tissue sample KVS11 | place: Norway: Troms, Kvaloya island
AATATGCAATGCCTTCACAAACTAGCGAAGTGTGATATACTATTTGGTACTGTTGACACAGTGGACGGACGTGATTTAGTGAATCGAATTTCCACCTATTATATCATTCCTTATTTTGATTTAGGAATCAAACTGGAAGCAGATGGAAAGGGAAGTATTTTAAAGATTGTTGGGACAGTTAACTATATCCAACCAGGAAGATCGTCATTGATGTCACGCGGATTATATGACCCCGAAGATTTGAAGGCCGCGGGTCTTTACCGAATGTACCCAGATCAATTTCCAGAGTTAGTTAAAAACGCCTATATCAAGAACGTAAATGTGGATAGACCCGCTGTCATAAGCGTAAATATGATGATAGCAAGTTACGCAGTCAATGAATTTCTAAACCGTATCCATCAATACAAAGTAGACGCAAGCAAAGAATTTGCTCAGTCGACTATTGATCTTACCGAAGGATGTTTCATCCATCGATCAGAAGATAGATTAGAGGTAGATGCTTTTCTTAAATCTAAAGTGGGATATGGTGACAGGAAGATATTTTTAGATTTAGTTGAACTATCAAATCATCGACATGAGAAGTTGGATTAGAAGCTTTGATCGCTATTTCACAAAGACACCTTCTGGAGAAATAGTATCATATAAATGCAAATATTGTGGTGAGGAGCCGGAGGAGATTTTTGAAAGGGTGATTTATATCATTGGTCAGCGACCTCATTATTGGATGCTGAGCTTTAAGTGCCCATGTGGTTGTAAAGAAACGATTAGCTTAAATATTTTGAGAGGAGCTACTCCTCGATGGAGTTTTGCTGTAAGGTGGAGACAAATAACAATCTATCCTTCTATATGGAGAAAAGCAGGTTGTAGAAGCCATTTCCATATTAGAAGAGGCAAAGTTCAGTGGAGCCATATTTAATCATGACTGATTGAAAATACTTGTGTGACATTTTTCGGCCGCTACTTTTGCCAGATTTGATGAAACATTGACATATCTAACTTTTGTTTGGTCAAATTGTATCAGGATGAAGGAGTATCAACCAAAAGATTTTTTAGGCTTTCGGTTTGCTATTTTTGAGAAACAAGATTATGTATGTTCAAAATATTCTCGCTAATACTAATGTGCACGATTGGTGTGATTGTAATACCAGTTCAGGGTCAAACAAAGAAGCGATTTGAACAAGAAAGTTTATTGAAACCTTGCGAGATCGTGTTGCCGCTTTATTATGCGACTAAAAAGCAGAAGGCTCTTTTGGAATCTGTCGAGAAATATAAAGATGTAGAAATTGTACTTCTCACCATTGAAAAGGGAAAGCCTTCCTATAAGTCTTATTACTTGGATGAATTTGAAAGCAAGTATGGTAAGTCAGCATACCTGGTGGAGCCTGAGTACAGAAATCAGCAACCGCATCCCAAGAAAGCACTCTTCCTTGACTATAAACCAAAGAAGCATATCTTTTACGATGCTAAATGCTTTCGTGAGAATCCTGTAAGCAAGGATATTCCAATGAGCAACGCGTTCTTTTAGGGGGTAAAGGTTCTTCTAAACTTTTTTGAACAGCGTTCTGGCAATCACCACACACTCCTTACTTCAGCATCTTAATAATCTTTCCATCCCATGTCCACTTATCATCTATTCGTGTAAAGAAGGTGCGTCTTTTCTTTTCGCCTTCGGCCTCTTCATTGTAGAGAACGATGAAGGGTGTTAGATTCACAAGCTTGACGGAGTAGTCAACCACTGCCTTATTGCCGGAAGGATTGATTTCTATATTCCGCACCTGCACAAAAACTTCTTCTGCCATCCGGATCCGTTGTATGTCGAAGGACTTGAGTGTGTCGTTAGTTGGAATCAGGTAGGGCGTTGCTTTTTCTGTAAAGTAAATGAGGGGCTTACCCATATCCTGCAGGGTGTGCTTCAGTTGTGCTGTAACAAAACCATCGGCCACTAATTTTTTTTCAATCACCGCCTGCACGTGCTCATCACTGTTGCAAAACATCTTATACTCCACGTCAAGCGGATACACTTTAGCATCGGTTAATAATGTCTCGACATCGCTGCTACTCAGCTCGCTGCACGACATCAGCGCGATACCTGACAGGATAAAGAAGATAAAGTGACCATGAAATATTCGTTTCATAAGCTTGTAATTGGAGGCTTTGTTTGGTGCAAATTAGAAAAGGATGATGTGAATTGATAAGGGTTCTTTAAAATCATCCATAGCCCCAGCAGCACCGCATAACTTCCTCCCCGTTCAACCCATTCAAAGAAGGCAAAGGCAGGATAAGGAATTTCACTCACTATCTTCCAGGCTAAAATAATCAGCACAACGGTGCGTGAAGGCTTGAGTAATATCAGGCATGCCGCTATGCATTCAACTATTCCCAGATAAAAAGCTACGCTTTCCGGATGAGGAATACCAAGCTTTGCATATTGATTCAGAAGTCCCGGCTTGAGTAACAGGTTAAGCCATCCATGACCTAAGAGCAACAGAAAGCCAAACAGCTGAAGAAATTTCTGAATGGTTTCCTTACGGTCTTCATTCACATGAGTAATAGGAACCAACCGATCCATCAAACTAATTTTTTTTTCTTCCGGGGATAGCGACAATAAGAGCAAGATAACAGGAGCGCCAAAATTACCAGCACGCTCGATGAGCTCAGCAAAAGGTTCTCCTGATAATGGACGAAGTGAAGCCGTGAACACTCCCCAGAATACCAGCCACACAGCAGCAAACCGTAAAGGATAAAATAAGAAGAGAAGACCCAGGGCCACATCTGCCGCACCCACTACAGGCATGAGCTTATATGCCAGTTGTTCACCAATGCCAAACACCGCAAAATAATTACACCATACTTTCTTGGTGATAAATCCAAACATACCATGACCGATGAAACACATGGCACACGCAATGCGAAAGACAACGTGATAAGCTGATGCTCTCATGGATGTGACGTGTTTAATGCAACAGAACGATCACGTGTGTTAAGCCTTTCGATAATGAACTCACCAATGTGGCGGCCCATGACCAAACCCGTGTCGCAGGCAGGCAAATAATGAATGCCGCCATAGAGCCTGCTGATCGCAGCTTCATCGGCCGCAGCATCAAACGATTTGAAACTGCGCACACTCAATCCGAAATCAATCTCTGTTGAATCAGTGAAATGAAAATCCTTACCAAACACACCTGTCAATGTTGTTGATGCGGCACCTGAGATCACACTGTGTCCGCTGATGTATTCCGGAAACGGAGGTGTTTGTAGTAACGGAGCCCAGTCTTCATCTATGTATTGATTGATGAATGACTCAGGACGTATCAACTGGCTTCTGTACTTCTCATCCCAGCAGGCAATAAATCCGTCTACTAATGAAAGCGCTACACGTGCATACGCTTCTGCCGAGCGCGCAGCACTGGCATGTGAGGTTCTGCACGCCACTCGCACAATGTTCATCCAATGTCCTCCGGGCGAAATTTTCTTGGTGGCATACATCACATGCCCTCTTACATTCATCACGAAAGGATTGCAGTCCCAGAAGCGGGCGATCGCTTCCTGTTCAGTAGTGAGGTTCTTTTTCGTTTCATATACCTGGTAGGCAAGCTTATAAAAGGAACTCTTTTTATCTATAGAAAAAGGAGGTGGTGGAGTGGGTCTGAACTGTGAAGCAGAGTCGATCACGAACGTTCTGATCTTACTCCAATGAGGCTCTACGCCATCCATGTAAGCAGGGGGCGTTGGCTTCCAGGTAGAATCTTTTTGGGTGATCGAATATTTGGGGAATGAACGGGTTTGCTTGTAGTTATCCTTTGAAGACCATTTTGTAATGTGCTCTGCTACCGCACTTCCATACGCTACCGATCGCTCATACACGTCTTCAGGCATACCGGAATCTTTGTATTCATTCAGTACGCGCTCACTGAATTGGTCAAGTTCGTTTTCAGAAAAAATAAGTACGCGCCCCATCTTAAGTGCTGCCTGCACGGAAGCCAAAGGAAAGCAATAGGTTTTACCTTTCTCGGGTTGTGGTACATCAGAGAGTCCGTGAAGTTGCCCTTGCAAAGATACAAGTGTGGAGTCCTGGTGACGTGCCGCTTCATAGGCCGCTACACTCACATAAGCATAAATGCGGCTGGCAACCGGTGGGGAAAAGATATCATGAACAATGATATCAGTAATCTTCTTTATGGTTTGATGTAATTGTTCAGGGTCTTCTGCTTTACTTTTATAGTCACTGCTGGTACAGCCTGTCAAAAAAGCAAAGAGTAAAAGAGCAGCTATTTGTTTTGTCATTATCTTATTCATTGTAAAAGTCGTTGATCATAAAAAGGAGTATGATCCGCATCAGCAGATCATACACCTGGAAAAATTAAATTTTGAATCCGATAGAAGCAGTGAAGCTTCGTCCGTCCGAAGGCCATACACCCGGTCCCGGATAAAAAGTAGGACGCTTGGTGAAGTAGTGCTCGTTAGTCGCGTTATTGATGTTGAAGCGGATTTTTATCATATCCGAAACCCGTATCGATGTGTTGATGTCGAGCAGTCCATACGAAGGCACAAGACCAACTGCTCCGGTAGCGCTTGGTGTTTCCGTATTCAGCGGATCAGCATACGTTTCACCGGTGAAGCTATAGAGCAATGAAATGCTGGCGATGCCTGCTTTCAGCGTCACTCCATTGCGGGTGATGACGCCGGGCACACTTTCTACTTTATTTCCACTGACATCCACGTTTTGTTCACCCGAGCGAACACTGGCATTCTCATAACGGCTTTTCATAAAGGCCGTAGATGTGAATACAGACACGCTGGTCTTTTTGCCCAACGGCAAGCTATACTCTAAAAAAATCTCAGCACCGGTTGTCTTTGAATCCCCGATATTGGTACGGTACAAAATGAAGACGTTGTTTGCATCACGTGTAGCCTGGCTGCCCAGTCTATTGTTATACTGAAGCTGGAAAGCGGTAACGTCCCAGCGAAACACACCCGATGTATGGTAAGAGGCTCCACGAAATCCCGCTTCCACATTGTATCCATACGCATCTTTCAGATCCTTGTTTACACTCTCATACACCGTTGCAGGAATGATGTCTTTGAAAATCACCGGGCGATATGCCTGAGACCATCCACCATAGAACATGGTATTTCCTTTCAGCACATATTGTGCACTTACTCCGAACAGAGGAAACTTATGATCAATAGTGTTGGGGATATCATCGGTAGGATAATAAGAGATTGCTCCATACATTTTTGAATCTCCGGACTCAATACGAATGCCGGGATTGATGGATAACTTTTCTGAGATCTTAAAATTGTTCTCGAGGAATAATGCAATGTTGTTCGACTTCAGGTGCATATCGCGTCCCCATAGCGGATCAATTAGCGTGAGATCGAAGTCCGTTCCGGTTGTGCCTTTACCTTGCTGCTGACGGTTAAGGTTGTTACGTATCAACTGAATTCCTCCGGTGAGTGTACTGCGGCTTTGCAGAAAATGGTAGGTGTGTGAAAACCGTAACTCTGAGGTATAGCTATGAAAATGATCGATATCCACCTGGCGACCGGCATACGCATCGGTGGCAGGATTGATTGCATCAGGTATGTTTGCTGTACGATCAAACTGCACACTGTTGCGATCACCCAATACAGCAGATGTTAACCATTGCACGCGGGTATTTTTATTTACCTGCCATTCAAATTTCAGTGAGGGTATATAAATCTCCGGATTGAAATAGTTGCGTGATCGGGTAGACATACGGGGATTCGCGTTGAACATGCTATCGGTCAATGGTCCCGGAATCTGATACACATAGTTCGATCGGGAGAACTCACCTGTTATTTTGAAATTTTTTGTCGCATTATATATGAGCATCAGGGATTGCGCATCATAGTCTGATTTGCTGTTGTCACGATAACCATCCGACTTGCGATAAGTGGCGTAAGCGTAATACTGAAATTTTCCAATCGTTCCGCTCACGGCATTGTAGGTGCTTAGCAATCCAAACGAACCTGCACCGTTGATGCTTTCAAAACTCACCTCTTTGGTGGAGTCAGGCTGTTTGGTTACATAGTTGAGCATGCCGCCAAACTGTGCGCCATATTGCAGCGAACCTGTGCCACGAACTATTTCAATGCGCTCTACGGCTTCCATAGGTATGCTGTAGTGGCTGGCAGGGTAACCGTATATATCGGAGTTGGTCATGGCGCCATTTCTGCGGATATTAAATTCCCATCCACGGTGCGGATCAAGACCGCGTGCTGCGATGTTGATTTGATTCCCGGTTCCATCCATGTCGTAAACAAAAATACCGGGCACTTTGGCGAATATCTGGCGAGGTGTTTTCTCGGTGATATTTGCATCCAGACTTTGCACATTGATTACTTCTGTTTTCTTTCCTGAAAAAAGAAATGTGTTTTTAAGTTCCGGAAGACGCTGCACCGTATTTGCGTCACGCTGGCCAGTCACAAGCACTTCGCCCAGTCGTTTGGTTTTAAGAGAGTCTGTCTCCTGGCCATTGACCCTGGCGATAGCTAAAAGAGATATAAATAAAAGCAGTACTGATCTATTCATGATGAAGAGTTGAGTTAAGAAATAATGTGGCTATTGCCAGCTAACTCGCTAAGTGGAGGAAGCTGGTTAATAAAAGGAACTGTTAATAGAAACAGATTAGCCGATCAACTCGGGAGGATAGTCAATCACCAGGCCGGATAGCTGGTGTTCTTGATAAAGATAGAAGGTGTTGCTCTTCACACTGAAGACCATGGGTGGTTTCAGAGCGGATGCTTTGTCATTATGCAGGTAATCTTTGATAAAGGAAAAGGCTTTGCTTTCGGATTTCTTTTCTGCCGGAATATCCGTGAAGGTATCTACATACTCTTCTAAAGCATTTTTGATGGTAATTGTTTTCTCGTCTTTATAGCAGACAATGTACGCAGTGTCCTGATAGAATTTCTGTTTAACGAGCCGATAGGTTACTCCTTCATACACAAAGTCTCCATCCACCCGCTCGTAGTTCGAGTTATCGGATTGCTGCGGGGATGACAGTGGCAGCTTAATGGTTATTGCCTGGCTTCCCGCATAGCTGTCGATGTCGAGCTGTTGCGACAGTTCCGCTTTACTTCGCTTCTGAAAGGCATAGAAAATCCAGTAACAACCCGCAACATTGAGCAGGTGCAACAAGATCATCGATATGCAAAAAGCTTTTTTCAAATTGTGGGGCTAAATATAAGTCAGTTCCGCTGGAATACAATGCAGCAAATGATCTGAGGAATCTTTTGCCACAGATGGCACGGATGTTCACGGATAGCATGGAAAGATGGTCTCACCAAAAAAACAGCAAAGCCAATCTTTGCAGTGGTTGCTATTTTTTTTAGCAGCGCGGTTTTAATAGTAGAGATCTTTATTTAAGAAGGCAATGTAAAATAGAAAGCAGCTCCTTCGTTGAGTTTTGCATCTGCCCATACTTTGCCGCCATGCCGCGATACAATGGTGTGCACAAGTGAAAGCCCGACACCAGTGCCCTCAAATTCTTTTGCAGCATGCAGGCGTTGAAAAACTCCAAAGAGCTTATCCGAAAAGGCCATGTCAAAGCCTGCTCCATTATCACGGATGTAATAACAGATCATTTCACTCTCCGGCTTACACGCGATTTCGATTTCCGTTACTTCTTTTTTGTTGGTGTATTTCAATGCATTTGAAATCAGGTTTATCCAAACCTGACGAATCATATTCGGATCACCCTGCGCATTTTCTAAAGGGGATGTAGTGATGTTTATTTTTCTTGAACGCTCCTGCCCAACCAGTTCCTGTTTCACTTCATCTACCAGGGCGTGCATGTTTATCTGTGAGCGCGGCAATTCCACTCTTCCAAGACGTGAGAATTCAAGCAGATCATCAATAAGTTTTTCCATGCGAATTCCATTGTGCACAATGCGGTCAAGAAGTAATTGTCCTTCTTCTTCCAGCTTATAGGTATAATCCTCTTTGATCATTTGAGCAAAACCTAAAATGGCTCGGAGCGGTGCACGCAAATCATGAGATATCGAATAGGAGAACGCCTCCAATCCTTTGTTTAACTCTTTTAACTGTACTGTTCGCTCGGCAATTTTTGATTCCAGTGTTTTGTTCAATAAAGCAAGTTCTGATTGTGCCTTCTTTACTTCGGTCACATCAATCAAAACAAACATGATGGCATAGATGTAATCGCTTTCATCTTTTAATGGCACCACGCGTATCAATGCATCAAGACCTGAAAGCGTTCTTCTTTCTTTTAAAAGTGTTTCTCCATTAAAGGCCTGATGAATCAGCGGTTGGTACCATAAATAATTTTCCGGGGCAATGACCTCTGCTATTTTCCTGCCGGGCATGTCTGCCTTGGTATAACCCATGCTCACTAGCATGTCTCCCTCGGCAAGAAGGTAGCGCCCCTCGCGATCCAATATGGTGATGGCAGATCCGGGAATGTTTGCTGCAAGTGTCCGGTATATTCTGTCTGTTTCAATATCGCTGCTTGTTCTTTTATTTGCTGTTGAATCCAGGTTCAGACTTTCGCTTACCTTTTCTGTGTGTTTGATGGCGTACAGAAACGTGTAACAAAACGTGAACACTGAAAAAAGAAGTAACGCAATGAAAGAATAGTCATACTTTAAAAAAGCAATTACCCCCAGCACCATCAATGCCACAAGCCCGCAGCCGAAGAGGATGGACAGGCGTTTCCTTAGCGAAAATTTCATATACGATGGTTAACACATTTTCAACTTCTATGGAATTTACAATCTAAAACACGCAAAAAAAAGAATGGTGTTTACGAAAGTATTATCGTTTATGTTTTTGTATGGCCTTTTTTATCACTTCTGATAACCCTGTAAGATTTGATTTAAGAACATAATCATCGGCTCCCTCATCGATATAATCAAAAGCCTGTTGCATGGAATCCACCGCGGAAACCATGATAAATGGAATAGTGATGGGGTGCTGCTGCCGGATCTTCAGCGCTTCATGCGAATTAAAGCTGGGTAAGCCATGGTCAGATAAAATAACATCCGGCTGAAAGCGATGAAGTGATTCGATAAAATCATTTCGTGTTTCCACACGCTCAGTTACGAAAAGCAAATCCTGTTTTTTGAGCGCATAAGAGATTAGCGTTGCGTCATGCTCACTATCCTCCAACAGGAGAATTCGTAACACCATTTTTACCGACATAAACTACCTTTAGATAGAGACATAACAGAGAGAGGTGAAGTGATCACACTCATCATGCAACCTCATCGTTGTATTAAAAACTCATTCGATTTATTGAAAATCCAAATCAAATGGTATCAGGGTAATTACGTATTTTAGGTAGGTACTTTTTCTGATGGTCGCACGGTTACACAACAAAAGCATCGGAAATGCAAGCGGTGTGTTATTCTTCAAAGCCAACGTCCTGGACGGATCTCATCTCTTTCTTTCCCATGTTGCAAACAGTGATGAGTAAAATCTCATACATTCCTTGCAAAATTTTAAAGACTTAAAGTTGAAGGACAGCTTTATTCATTTTGAATAAGTTGTAGATGAGCGAAAACAGGTATGAGGCAGCATTTTTCCGACACCTATCTGTGAATTATACAACAATTAATAAAAGAACTGTAATACCTGTATGGCAGGAGTTCGGGAAATTTACTTCTCTCTGAAAAATTGCTTTAGCAGGAATCCATCTACTTAATTGTAAATAATCATGAAGACAGCCAACAGTTCTGTGCTCTATACACAAAAGTATTTTGATGCTGTTCAGCCATTATTGATTGATTTGCAAACCAGAAAGAAAGAAGTCACAGTGGGAATCTGGTTAACCATTGTCAATCATCAGAAAGAGGAGATCATTTATAATCCTAACAGGTACCTGGGAGCAGAACTTTCTTTACGTGATGAGATGATTACCACAGTAGAGAATATATTTCATGATTTTTTAAAGCGTGAATTGTTGCTTAGGCCTTAAATGTAGATGCAGCCGCATTTGAAATGTATTTTTATTCCTTCCTGAAACGTTAATGCATAACGAGAATTCAATTTTACGTCTTTCAGGCGATCAGATCGTTGAGTTGATACGAGACCATCGCGATGATTTAGTTAACAAAATGTTGCACGAAGGTGCGTTAAAGTCTTACCTGTCAAAAGCATATCGGCTGGATCACATTTCCTCTGACAAGCTGGAGTTTATACAACGAGCGCTTACGGAGTTGGCTTTGTCACCGGTGGATCTTTCCCATTACTCTGCCTTGATACTGGAAATCCGGAAGAAAGACGCTGCCGTCATCTCTAAATCAAGCGACTTCTTTTTTTATCAGGACATCGAAAAAGCAATTAAGAATTATATATTGTAGTGTCCTTATATTCTGATTCATTTTTTAGACGATAACTATACTCCTTCATGAAAACGGAATTCTTAGGTATTGTTCCTGTTCTTCCCTCTGCGGATATTGCAAGAGACATTGCATGGTATAAAGCGAAAGCCGGGTTCGAAGTATTTTTCTCTGACCACATGTATGCCGGCCTTTACAAAGAAAATATTTACATCCATTTGCAATGGCATGCCGATACAGAGAGTGATCCCTTACTGGGAGGCTCCGTAATACGAATTGACGTAAAAAACATCACTCCTTTTTTTGACGACTTACTACAACGGGGCACCATTACTTCAGATGCTTTAAAGAAGAACACACCATGGAACACCAATGAGTTTGGCTTTTTTGACTTAAACAGAAATGCCATTTTCGTTATGGAGAGTGTGGCATAGATTGCTATCGTACGCGCGAGAGTTTCATTTCAAGCGTATCGCGGTTCCAGATACCTTTTAACGTCATGTGATCCGGAGTATGATCCGTTACCGCATAGGTCACCGAATCAACGATGTCTTCGTGAGGACCATAATAATAGACCACATCCAGCTGTTTATTCTTTTCGTCAAACTGATAATCGCCACGCAGCGATTCTTTTGGTTTGTACCGATACGGATTTGGAGAAAAGGCACATCCTTGCGGACCGGAGAAATAGACTTTGCTAAAGACAGTGCTGTCGCGTACCCATGCATCAGCAGGCATCAGGTGTTCATTTCGTTTAAATGAATCCACTTGGTAGGCACCATATAAAACCGTATCACTTTTTTCATTGAGAACCATAGAAAGTATTCCGCCAAGAGCTAGCGCTACCGGGGTTATGCGAAGTAGATTTTTAGCCCAGGGTGATTTCATCTTTACAGGCAGCAGTGTATTGCGATATCCGCTTATTGCTTCTTTGAGTCGCGGGAAATCCAGGCCGACCAGGTACGTCAGGGCAACGGTATATAACACCGAGTTGAGAAATGCACCCGGTGAGATGTGGTAGAATCCATTGATGAGAACAATGTTTACCATCACCGGCAATAGCATCATCACACCAATAAGTGTAGTCGATCTGAATAGCAGCAGAATACTTCCAACGATTTGAATCAACCCGATGATAACGGCCAGTGGGTACGAGTATCCGTAATAGAACCACGTTAATGAAAAACCAGAAAGATCACCCACCGGCATATCGTAACGATAAGGGACTGAATGGAATTGGGTCTTTAATATTTTAGCAAAACCATACAAGCTGATCTGGAAGGCCAGCCACCAGCGAATGAACCCCTGCAAAATTCCAGGCAGTGTTTGAGAAATGTGACCCAACTTTTTTTCTTCTCTTCTCCAGATAAGGAAGAGAACAACACCGATGATGGCTCCCAGGAGAAGATGCGCACCAAGTATGATTTCAAAAGAAAGACTGTTGCCCAGCGAACCATAAGACAACACCACGAACAGCGTACTGACAGCTGCCACACCGGCAATAAAACTCGTGGATGTTTTAAGCAGGGAAGAATGAGATTTTTTCAGGGTCATGGTTTTCCAAAATACAGATACAAACAGGATTAATTACAGTTTCTGTATTCAATGTATTATGTTTTAGTTGAATTGGAAAACAAATTGGAAAACGAAACCAATCACAGTTTGATACGGGAAAATCATTCTACACGAGTATTGAAAATATCTTCCCTATAAAAATAAAGAAGCCCGGTTCGTCACCAGGCTTCCACCTAAACCCAAAAACCTAATCCTTATTAATGAGAATACTATTTCCTTACTTTAATTCTATTCGAGCAGTGCAGGCATTGATCCGTTCAGGTATTTATCCAATGCGGTATACTCAATCGTATTTACACTGATGATTTTGTTTGAAAAGGGACATACTAAAACTTCAACCCAGTCACCATTCAGCGAATAGAGATCTGCCTCCATACCCCGGTAGCATACGGAATGCAGAAATATTCCCTGCTGAACCATTACCCTGATCCTGCCTTCTTCAGAAAGACGGCTCAGCGTACTCATGAAATTGTAGCGCGTAAAACCAGTCCGGTGGTGAAGAACACAATGGCCACCGCAGTAATGACCAGTTGGTAAGTGGGAAGAATTTCCGGGTTATCAAATCCCAGGATGATATGAACAAATCGGGTGAGGGTTCTCTTCAAAAACATAAGCAGCCAATTTTAACAGAGAATAATTTTTTCTGCTCTTAGTGTTTGCTTCCATTGAAAGTAACCCATCAGAGAAATACTATTTCTGCAATAGCGGATTTCACGCTGCCTTGAAGGGTTTTAATCTGTGGAAAGAGGTTGACAATTTGCCATGATCCGATTGACTTTATATCAAATCAGGATCACGGAACGAGGAATTTAATTATAAATGTCATTTATGGCCCCAGCGACCTTTATAAAGC
>NNBV01003175.1_pt1 | contig 12743 bp, 11 predicted proteins | sample 1173771 | NCBI WGS metagenome assembly NNBV01 (sample SAMN07173938, study PRJNA388173) | plant metagenome | isolation source: symbiotic tissue sample KVS11 | place: Norway: Troms, Kvaloya island
CTCATCAAGCCTAAACCATAAAACAATTCGGGCCCAGAATGACCTTTATTGAAAACAAAGATAAGTATCTGATCTGGGTCATTGCTCCTTTCTTAGAAACAGAAGACCCCAACCTTCAATACTATTACGATTACACACAAAGTATAGCTGAATACGAAAAAGTATTCGCGGAGATAGGCTGCGAATGGAAATGGGTGAGCGTTACCTTCCCAAAAATAGATGAAGTAATCACTTCTATTAAGAATCACACGACTTCAAAAACCAGTATCGTTATCAATTTATGCGATGGTGATGAGGCCAACGCTATACCTGGCGTATCGGTTATCCATGCTTTAGAGAAGCACAATCTTATTTATACTGGTTCTAACGACTTCTTTTACCAGATCACTACCTCCAAGATTCCTATGAAGGAAGCCTTTGATCAGCATGGGGTAGCTACACCCGCATGGAAAGTTATCGGTTATGAAGAAGAGAACATCAAGAGCTTGTTCGATAAGATTGGCAGTACATTGATTGTAAAACCAGCTATTTCTGCTGGAAGCCTTGGCATCAGCGTGAAAAGCGTAGTGACCAATGAAGAAGAGTTCACCGCTATCATGGATGAAATGAAAGCCGGCTATCGTGGATGGAAGCTGGATACCGGTGGCATCATTGTAGAAGAGTTTATTAAAGGAAGAGAGTTTACCACATTGATCGTTGGCTCTTCCTCCCATCCGGAACAAATTCATGTCTATCCACCGGTAGAGCGTGTGTTTCATAAGTCATTAAGTGAGAAAGAACAGTTCCTGTCCTTCGACAGATTATGGGAGACGTACGATAAAGAAAGTCCATTACCCGATCAGGGAAACTTCTATGATTATTATCAGCCTGAAAATGAATTGATTCAACAGCTTGAGCAAATCAGCATTGAAGCATTCAAGGCAGTAGGAGGTACCGGTTATGGTCGATTGGATATTCGCATGGATAAGCAAAGTGGTCAGCTTTATGTGTTGGAAGTGAATGCTCAATGCGGTTTGAGCGAGGATGAAAACTATACTTCTATCGGAGCGATTTTGCGATTTGCGAAAAAATCTTTTACTTATTTAATAATTGAGATTATAGAGGATTCATTGATGCGTCATAAAGCAAAAAGTAGATGAAGATTTGTGTACTTCAACCCGACTATTCCACTACCAATGTGGATTACAAAAACTACGATCCCCAAAGAAATCTAAGCAGCTTGCTTCCCGACATGAAGGTCGATCATGTCTTCCTGAACAAGCTCACCACTTACCAACAGTTGCAAAACTTAAGTAAAGAAGGTTACGATTGCTTTGTTAATCTCTGTGAAGGATACCTGGAATGGGAAGTTCCTTCTATTGATGTGATCCACACCTTAGATCTGCTCAACCTGCCTTATACAGGCCCTAATGCAGTTTTATACGATCCGCCAAAGCCATTGATGAAGTATGTCGCCTATTGTGCCGGTGTCAATTCACCTGCTTCAGTCGATGTTACTTCTATGGAACAGCTGGATGAAGTACTTCAGAAGTTAACCTTCCCGATGTTTCTTAAGCCTTCCAAAGCAGGAGATAGCCTGGGTATCGATGAGCTTTCATTGGTTAACAATGCGTCTGAGCTCAGTTTGAAGATGAGCAGCCTGCTGGAAGAATACAAAGAGATTTTAGTTGAGCAATACATAGCCGGAAGAGAATTCACCGTATTGGTAGCCGCCAATAAAGATGGTGAGTCATGCAAAGTGTACCAGCCGGTAGAATATATTTTCCCGAAAGGAAGACAATTCAAGACCTATGCGCTGAAAACTTCTGAGCTGCACCCGGAATCAAACGTGCCGTGTACTAATCCTGAGTTTAAGAAGTTATTGGAATCAGCGACCAATCGTATTTTCACTGCTTTTGGTGGTGTAGGATATGCTCGTTTGGACTTCCGTATGGACGATACCAATGAAATTTATTTCCTTGAGATCAATTTTACCTGCTCGGCTTTCTATGAAGACAGCTACCAGGGTTCGGCCGATCATATTCTTAATTATGATGACGGAGGTAAGAGCGGATTTTTGAAACACATCATTGCCGAAGGTATTGCCCGCCATAAAGCCAGGCAGAAGAAGTTCCGCCTGAAGGGAAGCTCGGTAAGTGGCTATGGTATTTTTGCCAGCCGCGATTTGAAAAAGGGAGAGATCATCTTCCACGGTGAAACCATGTCGCAGCGCATCGTATCCAGACGCTATGTAGAAGAGAACTGGAACGACAGGCAGAAAACAGATTTCAAACATTACGCTTACCCGATCAGTAAAGAAGTGTATATCCTGTGGGATGAGAACCCGGTAAACTGGGCACCTCAGAATCACAGCTGTAATGCCAACACGCTGTATGTGGGCTTGAACGTAGTTTCCAATAAAGACATAGCCGAAGGTGAAGAGCTTACGCTTGATTATGCGCAATTCCTGAATGAAAGCATGGAATCCTTTGCCTGCCAATGCGGAAGTGAAAACTGCAGACAGGTTGTTTTTGGATTGAAAGAAAACTCCATCACGCAAATGGAAGCGGAGATCAGCGCACCAACTACGCGCAGCAAAACCAGACGCACCGTGCGTGTGAAGTCGATGTCATCGTCTTCTAATCGGGGATTTCAGGGAGATCTTTTTTAAGAAAGAGTTGTGATTTTTAAAATTATTAAATCGGTCTGTGGCAACGCAGACCGATTTTTTTTGATAGTTAGTGATCCATATTCTTCTCTAACCAGGGAGTGATATGGCTGTATTACAAGTACAGTATGCTATTGAAGATGTATCGTAGTTCCGCGGGGATGAAATTAGTATTTCAAGAAAGTAAGCAGTCCGCGGATTCAAAGCTTCAGATTGAACGGTCGCCAGCGACCCGTTCAATCTGAAGCTTTATTAAGTTTGATTGGTTTCAAACGCTGGGCGTTTGAAACCAATCAAACTTTTTTTATAGCGCGCCTGCTCATTACATCCGAGGCAGAACGCCTGGCTTTCGCGCTGGCTCAGATGAACTACCTCTGAGCTTTGTTCCTAACTTCAATGCCAGATGAATACTGCTTTTAAAGCTTAATCAGCTTTGCCTGTTGTGGGAAAATGAGATTCAACCCGAGTTTATTCAACTCGTTCAGCTGTTTCTTGATTACGGCCTCACGATCACCGGCAGGTTTCATGTGCGTAATCAAAATAGGAAATCCTTTCAATGCTCCTTCACCAGTTAACTCATTTAATACATTCATCTCATTCATCAACAGGCGGGGAGTGAGGTGTCCGAACAATGACTTATCCGGTTGTTCATTGGAAAATGAGACTTCAATAAAAATGCCTTTCAGTTTTTTAGATTTAATAAGTGGACTTACTTCCTGCCATAGCATACGCAGGTTGTTTGCTTTTTCAATTTCATCCGCACCGGTGTCGCCCAGGTAAAGTATATAGTCTTCCTTATGGCGGATAAGGAAGGCGGTACTTTGGTAAGGATTGGAATGACTGAGTGCAAATGCTTTCACATTCATCGTTGTTTGTTCCAATGGAATTTCTGTCGCTTGTTCCAGTACTTTATACTGATATTTTCCAAGAGCAGGTTTCTCACCTTCGTTGGCAAAGTTGGCCCAGCTCTTCCAGCTGAAATATTTTTCTTTCAACACATCAATACAGGGTGCCATCGCATAGATGGGTTTAGGAGAGTCATCCGGTGAGTTCGTTACCAATCCGGATAAGTGATCCAGGTGGCCGTGTGATATGAGGTAGCCTTTGATTTTGCTTTTCAATATTTCAGTGGCATCACCTTTCCATATTCCTGCCGCTATTGCTTTTTGAATTCCAAAGTTCAGGGTGCCTGCATCCAGGCAAACGTATTCTTCTGTTCCTTCCACTGCCAGTGCATAGGAAGACAAATTACTTTCATCAATTCCACCTTTTACTCCCAATGGTATCACTCTGAACGATGATTTGCTTTGAGAAAAGACAGACTCCGGACTTAAAAAAATGCAAAGGCAGAAGATATAAGCTAAGAAAGAAGATTTCATGGACGATCGGTTTCAGCTAAATGAAAGTATAAAAATAAGGACAAATACTTCGATGTTATTTCCAACACCGTATTCCCTCTCTATTATTTGTGAGCATCGATTTGCACTCATCGATTATTTACCAGCCGAACCCTTGATTTTGGCTTAAAAAAAGCCTTGCGTTTTGTGCTCGTCGGATTTTTACCCTCACGCTGTCTCAATTCGATAACTTTTCTTATTGAAAACTCAAACGGCAGTCCTATGAAAAATATCTACTTGTTTGTTTTAGTTGGCATTTTAATCAGTATGAACATTCAGGCCCAGGTATTCAGCAGAAATGAGAAAACCGGCTTTTGGAACCAGGGATCTTCATGGGTGAGTGGTGTTGTGCCAGGCACTTTATCCGGTGGCACACTAACTCTTAATTCAACAGATGTAACTATTAACGGAACCATCGAGGCAGTTAATAATTTTGCGTTATCAGGAACACTTTTGTCATGGAGCAACATGGTAGTGAATGCCGGAGACACGCTTGTCATTCTTGGGAATTTCACTCTGGGTGCATTCTCTACATTGACGAATAACGGCGTAATAGCAGTGATGGGAAATTTTTCTAACAATGGCGGTTTAACTACCAACACCGTCTTGGGCAAGATGGTAGTAACAGGAAACTATGGTACTACCAATTTGGCCGGGATAGGAAATACATTTGCTGGTCCTTCTTATGTGTACGGATCGAATTCCGGTTTTCTTGCTTCCCCCTTTAGTACACAAGCGGCATTGATAAGTGGCGATCCGCCTCTATACGCCTGGGTTAACTATATGTATGGAGTACTTCCTGTGCAGCTCGTTTATTTTAATGGTGAACCGGAAAATGATCGTGTCGTTCTCTCTTGGCAGACAGCATCTGAGTTAAACAATGATCGCTTTCTGGTAGAACGATCTGGCGATGGAGTTGAATTTACAACAATAGCTGAAGTAGCAGGAGCAGGTAAATCAGAAGTGACTCTTGATTATGAATATATTGATCATGCACCGATGGCAGGTAACAGCTACTATCGTCTTACACAGGTGGACTATGATGGAACGATTTCCCGGTTTAAAGTAGTAGCCATTAAACATACTATGGAATGGATTGAACCCTATCCTAACCCCACCACCGATTACCTGTTTTTCAGTAACACAAGAGATAAGTACAGTGTGTTAGTGGATGATATGAAAGGAGGTAAGAACAGCATTCAGTTCCGGGTGGAAGAATTGTTTCCGGGTAAGTTAGGAATAAATGTAAGCGCTTTGGAACCGGGGGTTTATAGCCTTCGCATTAATGACGGAAGTAAAACAATGGAACCGGTCAGGTTTGTGAAGCAATAGCAATACATAAAATGGTCATTCGCAATAGAGCGAAGTTGCCCAGCTACTTTTATAAAGTTCATCTTCGTTGCGCGCTGTAAAGACGGCATTTTATAGAAAGGATGTAGTCGCGCCAGAAGAAAATCAAAGCCATAAAAAACGCCAAGCGTTTTTTATGGCTTTGATTTAAAGAGCCTCTGTTTTTATCATGATCGCCAGCGATCATGATAAAAACAGAGCTGAAACCCGCGGCCTTGTGTAAACGCAGTCCGGATTGATCAGCTATAGCACTCCGTTAGCGCAGTGGCACAGGCATTACCGCCTGGCTCAGGTGTTCTTTCTCACCTACTGCCTGCACAGCAAAGAAGTAGTTATCCTTCGATAGCGAAAGTTGTGCTTTCAAATCGGTAACATAAATCTTTTTCTCCCAGAAGGGCTGATACGTTTCGCGAATCAAAACATAATAACCCTTTGGCTTGGGGCCTGACTTTGCTGCTTCCCAGGAGAGGTAAGTGATGTTGTCCAGGTTTACTTTCATCTTTACATTCTCCGGGTGGCCCGGTGCTTTAGCCAGTGAAGCCAGGGTGGCAAGATTAATCCGTGCTACATTAGCCGCATAAGCATAGTCAACGAATTTTGGGAGATCGCCGTATTCAATACCATTTTCTGTTCGCAGTGTCTGATGTTGCTGCGTGTAGTTTTCATTGAATTCGGTAAAGCGCACGGCAATGAATCCATTCTGCAGAAAAGGAGTGTGATCACCACCACGAAGGAATCGGTCCGGTCGCATATTCACGGTAGCTGTAAATCCTTTCGTATAGGGTTCACTTACTTCTTTGATGTAGCGGGCCAGCTGGCGTGAAGGACTATCGTTCTCTGATTTCAACGACTCTCTTGCCTTTTTATCTTCTTCACTTTCCACAGCGGGTATCATCTCACTGAAGATGCGAATAGTCTTATCATTTTTATCACCGGTTTCGCTTGCTGTGGAATTGCCAACGATATCATTGTTGAGCATAGCAATCAGGTTCACATTGCCGGCACGAAGTTTACCCGCCATGTGTCGTGCGCCAAGTAAACCCTGTTCTTCTCCCTGCACTGCCATGAAGATAACTGTACATGGAAATTTTCTTTTCGACATCACACGTGCCAGTTCCAGCACCACCGCCACTCCCGATGCATCGTCATTTGCACCCGGTGCGGTGATCACACTATCCATAACATCGCTGGCACGTGAATCCAGGTGACCACTTACCAGCAGTACGCGATCATCATTGGGATCACTTCCTTTCAACGTAGCCACTACGTTTTTCATAGTAACCTTGCGCGGTACGCGTGGAGTTCGTGCACCCGGTGTGATTTCGTACGGATCAAGCTCAACCGTCATCGCAGCGCCTGACTGTTTTCTGAATTGTAAAAACTTAGCTGCTACCCATCTTCTGGCAGCGCCTATGCCTGTCGTTGCACTTACTGTATCACTCAACGAATGACGTGTGCCAAAGCTGACCATCTTTTGAATATGACTCTTGATGCTGTCGGCAGAAATTTCTTTTGCCATGGCAGCAACTTCAGCATCGAGTGAGGTCGCTTTGCTCCTGGATTGCGCAAAGCTTACTACCGATAAGCCAAGAAAAAGGAAGATGAAATAATTTCTCATGCAGATAAAATAGTATGGAGATGGAGAGCGTGTCAATGAAAAGGAAGATGGCTAACCTTTGGCAGCCACTATAATTCCTGCTATGATTAACAAAAGTCCGGTTAATTTATAAGCGCTTAATGATTCATTGAGTAAGAAATAGCTGCATATCGTAACCAATACAAAAGCCAGACTCATGAATGGATAAGCATAAGAAATATCAAATTTCGTAAGTGCAGCCATCCAGCAAAGGCCGCCCATAAAGGCTGCGACAAAACCGGAAAAAACAAAAGGATTGAAGATAGCTTTGAAAAGGAAGATAAACTTGTCCGGGAAAACTTCCGGGCCTGCACCCATACGCGATAAACTCCACTTAATCATAACCTGGCTATAAACAGTAAATATGATGCTGAAAAAAATATAGACGTACCCCATTTGTGATTTGTTAGACATACTTTTTTGTTCCACTTACCAATAGTTTCTTAAACTTACCCTTCTTAATAATCTGCAATAATGCCACATTTTTTTCAAAATTCTCTGTATGAAAACCACTACTATGCCCTGATTACCGGCTTATTGGCTTAGTAGACAGGATTTTTATAAGATCGGTACCACAGGCTGCGGTTATCGTGTGTTTTTGAACTTATCCATCCACTTATTGGCCTCTTTTTGCCTGCTGATCTTACCGTTTTTCAATTGTTCTTCCAGGCGGCCGTTCATTTTACCTTTTGAGGTGAGGTGGAAGTTGCCGCAATCCTCACATTGATAAACGGCAATAGGGCCGTTTCCGGGAGCAAAATCAAAACTGGTGCGGGCTTCAATAAGCGCATCTTCAGCAATATTCAGGCTGGGATACATCTTTTTCCCCGTTACACATTTTGCAGTTCTTTTCATTTGGCCCGAAAAGGGATAGATAGGATGAAGTTTACAAATTTCAGCTTATCAATTCAGATATTGGCTATAAATTGCGGCCTTAAAATTAATATTCCATGAAGATCGCAGAAATTCATACAAAAAAGGGCGTGCTGAAGATTCAGTTCTTTGAAAAGGACGCTCCGGCTACTGTAAAAAACTTTATTGAACTGGCCGAGCATAACTATTATGATGGCCTTACTTTTCACCGTGTTATACCCAACTTTATGATCCAGACAGGTTGCCCTGAGGGTACTGGCGGTGGTGGCCCGGGATACACTATTAAAGATGAGCTAACCGGAGGCAATCAATATCACGATCGTGGTGTAGTGTCAATGGCTAAGACTGCCCGTCCTGATTCTGGCGGATCGCAATTCTTTATCTGCCATAACCGTGATAACACAAAGCACCTCGATCGCCAGCATACCGTGTTTGGTAAGGTGTACGAAGGCCTGGATATCATCGATCAGATCCGTCAGGGAGATGTGATGGAGAAGGTGATCATCAAAGACGAAGAAGTTCCTGCTTAATCGCTTTACTGTAAAAAGTTTTTCAATAACGGGGTTCTTCAGGAGCCCCGTTTTGTTTTATCATGATGAGAAAATTACTGGCCAAAGAATCAGGAGAACGAAAGAAATTCAGAGCCACATTTGTTCGTGTAGGCAAGAAGGTAAACTTTAAAGGCTACTCTGAAGATACGATCCTGCTGAAAGAGATTATTGATACAGCGACAAGCAAAGTAGTTACCGATCACATCTGGTTCACTTTCAGCAAAGGCTTTGAAAAGATTGAATTGACGGAAGGAGTGGTCATTGAATTTGAAGCGCGTGTAAAGGAATACCGCAAAGGCTATGTGAACACCCGTGCGGGGATTAACAACAGTGCTAAAGATTACAAACTAAGTCATCCCACAAAAATCAAAGCAATAAAAAATCAAGACGGTCAGATGTAAATCAATGAAGGGCTTTAAGCACTTGTGAATGCTTGTCAGGGTTTCCAACCTTTTAAAGGTTGGAAACCCCTGGCATAGAAAAATCAGAAAGGAGTATTGCTATAGCCCGGTTCTTTCAACAACACTTCGCGAATCAATTGCACGGGTGGTGCACCATGGCCCAGCAACTGATCATGGAATTTTTGTAACGAGAAATTTGCACCCTCTTGTTTCTTATATTCTTCTCTCAGTTTTAATAGCTGAAGTTTACCCAGCGTATACGATAGATATCCGGGATCAAATGTGCCCCGCAGTGCTTCCTGGTAAGCAGGCTTGTATTCATAATAGCAATTGTCCTGAAAGAACTTAGTTGCATCAGCAAGGCTCATTCCTTCTGTATGTGTTTTTATAGATACACACAAGCGGCACAGGCGTAGTAGCGATTCATCCAATTGAGCCAGATGATACTTCGCTTGTAACACAGGATCGTTTCCGCCAAAATCTTCTTCGATCATCATCTTTTCGGTGTAATGTGCCCAGCCTTCAATGAAGGCATAGCTGCCAAAGATTTTTTGAATTTTAGTAGCAGCCGAAGCGTTCAGTTTTAAGAACTGAACATAATGCCCGGGGTATGCTTCGTGAATGGAGATTACATCCGTAACGTAATAATTGAATTGCGTAAGCCATTCTTTTTTTTGTTTTGTACTCCATTTCTTTTCGACAGGCGTGATATAATAAAATGCCTGCTTTGCTTTTTCGAAAGGTCCCGGTGTATCCATCGATGCAGTGCTGGTAGCCCTTGCGTACTGCGGTGTTTCTGTCACGGTCACACGCTCTTCCGAGGGAATGGTGATGATCTTTTTATCAATCAGGAACTGGCGTATCGCGTCCAGGTTTTTCTTTGCATCCGGAATCAGGTTCTCTGCGGTAGGATGTTCTTTCTTAAGCGCTTCAAAAACCTCGATTGGTTTTTTCTTAGAATCTATTTTCTTTGCTACTTCGGCAAACAGTTCCTGTTCTTTTTTTAACTCAGCCAATCCCAGTGCCAGAATTTCTTCCGGACTTATGGTGAGCATTTCATTGAACAATAACATCTTCTCGTAGTTCTCTTTTCCTATGGCATAATGGTTATGCACTTTGCTTCTCTTTTCTTTCTGTAGCCATGCTGCAAAGCTTCTCAATTCAGCTATTGCTTTTTTATTTGAGGTGTCAAAAGATTTTTTGATGGAATCATTGTTGAGATCGTTCAATGCCAGCACCAGTTCATTCTCCATGAAATCAGCTGAACCGTTGGCGATCAGTATTGCCGTTTCCACATAGGGTTTTGCCAATGAATCTTCCAGGTTTTCTTTAGCCGCAGCGAAGATGGCCGGAGCCTGATCTTCAATAGCAATGATGGATTTGACGCGCTCTGCCAGGGGAGCAAAATCACGTTGAATAAATATATTCAGGTTGAGCACACCGGCATACGTCATTGGGTTTTTGGTATAGATGCCGATATCCTCCATGGAAAAAATCTCCTGCCGTATTGCAGATAATAAAATCCGGTAATCAAAACTGGCGGCTGAACTGATGGAATCACCAATGGATAACAGTTTTCGCTCATATACTTTCAGTCGCGCAAGCTCTGCTTCTAAACCTGCTTTACTGTAGTCGCGTACATGGCGGTCATACTCGTGTAATCCCAGGTAAGTGGCATTCGCAGGGCGGAAAGCAAAATATCCTTCCAGATATTCATCGGTCAGCTTCACAAATGTGGAGTCGGTATTCGCTACCACTTTTTCTTTTTTTGTGCAGCTGGAAAAGAAAAGAATGACGCCAATCAGAGGCAGTAGCAAACTGTATTTTTTCATGAAGAATAAGATTGATTTAACAAATTGCAAGTTACTACTATCCGGTAATACTTTGCTGTAGTAATTCATTAGCTGAAAGCAACATGATAGATGCCAACTGGTTTTTCGATGCCTTTCAGTACTTCTTCGCCCAGGAAATTGATGTTGACCTTGCCGGGAGTAATGCGCTGATATACCTCGCCCGAGATAAGAAATTCCGTATGGTATTTTTTGTTGAGTTGCTCAATGCGTGATGCCACAATAACAGGTGCTCCTGTAATAGAAAACTGCTTGCGTTGCTCGTTGCCAATATTGCCTGCCACCATGGGGCCACTGTGCAGACCAATGCCGATCGTGGTAGGATGCAACTGCCCGCTGTCAGAAGCATTTTTTACCTGCTTTAATATTTCCATGCTGGCCTGAAAAGCCATGTCGGCATGAAGCGTGTTTTCTACCGGGGTACCAAAGCAGGCCATTACCCCATCGCCCAATATCTGCAACACTACACCCTGGTGTTGATTGACAATGTCGATGACCGGGCCAAAGAAGTTGTTTTGGTATTCCACTACTTCATCGGGTGAGTGTGAATCGGCATAGTGAGTGAAGTTGCGTATGTCAAGAAACATAACGGTAGCCTCCAGGCGCTTGGTGGCTCCTTTTTCTTCAATGAGGGCTTTCGATACTTCTTTGCTCACATGCTGACCAAAGAGCAGTTCCAGTTTGCTCTTTTCCTTTCTGAAATCATAGGCCATCTTGATTCGCTTCTTTAAATCGGCCGATACATAGGCAGCGGCACCGCCACACAATATCAATATGATGGTGCGGATATAGTGCGAATTGACAGGCACCGATACCTGGTATTGCTCAGGTGCATGTACATAATTAAAACCATAGTAGGTAAGCGCAGCGTAGTGCAGGGCAGCAAACACCCCTGTAAACAGGCTCACCCTGTAATCAATGTGCAGTATCGATAAAATGATGAACAGAAAATAGACCATAGACACAGGCGACTCCAGGAAAGAAAGCATCTGATAATTATGCATCATGTAAAAGATCACCGTAGAGGGAATACTGATCTCAATGATGGTATGAATGAACTTGAAAGCGGTGGTGGCCTTTTGCTCCTGAAAGATTTTTCCTCTCAGGTAAAATACGATCATAAACTGGTACACCAGGAAAGCAACGATCCATGAAATGATGAGACTAAAAGAACCACTGCCACCATAGAACGAGGCCACGTTGTGATCTACCGTCCAGAAGTTGATAACGGCAACAATGAGTATAATGAAAAACAAGAGAATGAGGAGAGCGGAACGTTGAAATTCACTTTTGATCTCCTCCAGCTCCAGCTCGGAGTTTAGCTCCTGCAGGCGTTTGAATTTCGTTTCGTCAATTCTTCTATTCACATCACAGGTCGCAGATTGCGTTTATGTTTATAGGGCTTGAATACGTAAAGGTATTTGAATTGTTCTTATACCCGGTTTTTTTTCGGTGAAAGAGGGGGTAGAAGAAGGTGAATTCCTTTGTTTCTATTTTAAGGTGATGTTTGATGGGAAAGAATTGCAGGCAGAATAGAGGATGGAGGACATGGATTCACAATTTATCCGATCTTCAAACCTTGAAACTCTCGAAGAAGCTTTTTTCGTAGCTGGCCCCGATAGGTATCTCTTCGCCACCAATGGTAATCATTTTGTTGCGCACACTTTCTATCCGCTGCAGCGGGATAATAAAGGACCGGTGCACGCGCACAAATTTTTTGGCAGGTACTTTTTCCAGCATCGCTTTCATGGTGAGACGGGCAACCACAGGCTTTTGATTTTGTATGTGGATCTTCAGGTAATCATCGAGCCCTTCAATGAATAGGATGTCGGCTATGTTTATTTTAATCAGACTGTAATCGGCACGAATGTAAATGAACTGTTGCTCCGCGGTTTCCTGTTGATGGGTAAATGTAAAATAGTCATTGGCTTTATTTACGGCCTGCTGAAAACGATCGAGGGTGAATGGCTTGAGCAGATAATCGATGGCCTGCAGATTAAAACCCTCAACCGCAAATTCACTGTAAGCAGTAGTAAAG
>NNBV01002291.1_pt1 | contig 12716 bp, 14 predicted proteins | sample 1173771 | NCBI WGS metagenome assembly NNBV01 (sample SAMN07173938, study PRJNA388173) | plant metagenome | isolation source: symbiotic tissue sample KVS11 | place: Norway: Troms, Kvaloya island
TCAGTACACCGCGCAATAAAGAATGAGCTTTATAAAGCAGATCAGGTCGTCACTTCTTTCTATTTCTAATGACAAGTATAGTATTATAATGAAAACAATCTAATGCAATTAATTATTACCAGAGGTATAGTCTATCAGTCTTCTTTTTGGTTTTTACCAGTGTGAGCCCCATATCTTCAAACTCAGAGGGACGTCAAAAACGATCTCAATTTATCCATACTGGTCTTCTCCATTTTCCACATCGTGGTTCTTCCCTGTTTTATATCAATAAGAAGACTGGCGTTACATAATACCTTCAGATGGTAGGATATAGTCGGCTGAGACAGGACAAACATGCGGCTAATCTGTTCATAATTCATGCCTTCAGGATGTTTGGCGATTGAGTTAATAATCCGAAGCCGATAAGGATCTCCCAAAGCCCGCGCTACTTTAGACAATGATCTTAACTCCAGCGATGATCCATACATATCATTGATGATTAGCATTAAGTACAGGCCATCCTATTTCCCTTAACCAATCCTCACGAAGCACATTGTTTTCTTCATACCATTTTCTTTCCGATCCTTCTGAAATCCGGTTAACCAATGTATGATGCGGACGGGTGCCTTTTTTCATCTGAATGAGTTGCCTGATGGACGAGGCTACTTCCCGTTGCGATACATTTAACGAATCCACTTTCTGATCCAATGCTTTTTTAAACGCATTAAATGAATTTTAAATTCACTTCCATACTCATCGATCACGATTTGCTGATCGTCAATGAAAGACGGATTGTCATCCGGCACGGGTAAGGGCCCCGGATGTATGGAAACCACTTCAATATTGAAGCGGGCTACTTCTGTTCGTATGCCTTCTATCAATGCATCAACACTTGCCATCGACATTTCGTAGAGACTGGAATAAGGAGAAAAAGGGAGGCCGATACCGTTTGCCACATTAATGATCAACCCACATTTGCGCTCACGCATGGAGGGCAGGAGTGCCTGAAAGGTGCGCACCGTACCAAAGACATTTAACTCAAACAAATTTCTCAGCTGGGTAATCGACATGGCTTCAAACAAACCAAGCCGTGGTGTACCCGAATTAGTGATCAGGCCATCGATCTGGCCGTATTTTTTTAATGCTGCTTTTATAGCATGGTAAACGGACTCCTCCTTCTGCATATCCATCTCCACTACTTCTATATTAGATAGATCAGATAATGAATGAGCACTAACACGATTAGTTGTTTTTATTTTTGGCATGGTGGCAATCACGCTGTATCCTTCCTGAGCGAGTGTCTCACAGATTGCTTTACCGAAGCCGGCATGGGCCTGTGTCACTAAAATTGTTTTCGACATAACATGCTTTGTTGAAGTGAACGAAAAGGTTAGCAAAAACCAGCCAGCAGAAACACTGCCGGCTGGAAGCTCTTTCTACTTTACACAAATGATTCCCATCCCAGATTTTTCATTAGCTCTTTGTAATACGGAATTTTGGAATCGGCAAATTTCTGTTCAACTCCTTCACCAATCCGATTGACAACTGTTTCTAAGGGACGCGTACCTGCCTTCATGTCGATCAACTTCTTCACTGCATCCGCTACTTCCTGAGGATCGGCATTGTACTCCTGGATTTTTGCAAACATCGTTCCTCCAAATTGCTGTAGCGAACTCATTTCTTCCGCACCATAGGCGTCAATGACATCGTTGCGATCAGGACCCTGACCGGTCTTGTTACCTACTTCCGTGGGGAAAGGACCAGGCGATACGGTTACGGTTTCGATACCAAATCTTTTTACTTCTGCCCGGATACCTTCGGTGAATCCCTGGATAGCAAACTTGGAAGCATTGTACGGAACGATATATGGAGTAGAAAACAAACCCAATCCGCTTGAGATATTGATTATCAATCCTGCTTTCTGTTTGCGCATGGAAGGAAGTACCGCATGATATCCGCGCACCGTTCCCCAGAGGTTGGTATCAAACAGTTTTTTCATTTGATCGACGGAGGTACCTTCAGCGATTCCAAAGCCAACGATACCCGCATTGTTAACCAACACATCAATACGACCATATTTGGTCAGTGTATTTTGTACAGCCGCATTGAATGAAATTTCCTGTGTTACATCTAACTCTGCTACCTCTACATTCGCTAAACTTCCAAGTTCTTTCGCCACTTGTAAATTGGAAGACGTGATGTTTCGCATACCTGCAATTACCTGATGTCCGGCTTTTGAAAGCGTGATGGCCATTAATTTTCCAAAGCCCGAACTCGTACCTGTGATTAAAATTACTTTTGACATTTTGTTTATATTTTATCTTATCCGTTCGTTCGAATAAGTAAGCAAAAGTGGAATTCTATGAGCAGGCAGGACAAGGAAAAATGACACATAATTAATGTGACATTTATCACAGCTTTTAATAAAACAAATAAATCAAATGGAAAAACAGGATCTTAACTCAGATCACAGAACAAAAATGAAGAAGGCATTTATCGTTGCGTGTACTGTTTGCGAATCCGGCTAAGTGTTTCTCTTGAAACTCCAAGGAAGGAGGCAATCATGTGCAAAGGAACGCGCACAAAAATATCGGGATGTGTTTGAGCAAATTGCTCATAGCGTTGTTCAGCGCTCTGACTGATGGTACTATAAATTCTGTTTTGATCGGCATCGGAGCTACGAGCCAGTATCGCATCTTCAAATGCTTTCAACGATGGTAGTCTTACTTTCAGTTCATCCCAGTTCTCTTTTGTTACCAGCACCACTTCGCTGTCTTCCAGGGTATCGATGTTACTTTTTGAAGGCTGGCCCGTGGTATAGCTTTCCCTGTCACTGATCCACCAGTTTTCAGGTGCAAATTTCAGAATATGTTCTGCCCCTTCACTGTCGATTCGATAAAGACGTAACAGTCCTTTTGCAACAAACGCTTTATGTCTATTCACATCACCCTCTTCAAGCAAATATTGTCTCTTACGCAATTTTTTCAAATTCAAAACAGCACGGACTATTTCCCACTCTTCCGCAGTGAGTTCTACTCCTTTAAATAGTTCATAAAGACATCAAACATACTGTGCGGTTAGGGTTTAAAAGTCACCTCTGAAAAACAGGAAAAAACCGATAAATCAAAATTACCTATTTCTTTTCTGTTTCCTCTATTGACAACTGTCTACACTAAATTCTGAACAAAAATTCCAACAGGAGATCAGTTAATTCGGGCTGTGGTCTTGATGCGACCAAGATCTAATTCTCCCTTTAATGATTTATCCTGAACAGAGATGACTTCAAAATCATTGCCTATCCTGCCAGAATAACGAATGTACATTTTTGTAGCCGAATGAAGTGCGTTCCTCCGTTGACTGTCATAGTTCTGGGTATTTTTGATGTAAAAAACTGCGCCTCTAAATACAAACGGTTGTATATAAGCATTACGCCTTCTATACTATTGCCCGAAGAAACCTCCTGTAATTCGAATTCATACAGGAACATTTCAATATTTTTAATGTTGTGATAAGGGCGGCTGAATAGGTCGAAAACCATTTTACTACAAATCACATAAACTAAATAAAACATTTATGGCAAACATTGCACTCTATGGCTTCGGCCGGATTGGTCGTCAGTTTCTTCGTATCGCACTTGAGAACAAGCTTTTTGTTCCTGTCTCCGTCTCTGATATTCATGATGTAAAAATACTTGCATCGCTGTTCAGCGTGGATACTAATTATGGACGCTTTGGAGAAAAGGTTTCTGTTGATGCCGATAACCTGTTGATCGGTGACAAGAAAATAAAATATGTCAATTCAAAAACAGAAGTTCCCGATTGGAAAGCATTGGGTGTTGATGTGGTGGTGGATTGTACCGGACGGGCTACAACAAGAGCGGGTGCACATGCACACATTGATCGTGGTGCTAAGTATGTATTGATAAGTGCCGCAAGTAAATCCCTTACTGATTGTGATGCCGTGCTCTTGAAAGGAATTAACCTCGACTCATTTGATCCCGGCAAGCATAAAATTATCAGCATGGGTAGTTGCACGACTAACGCACTGGCGGCAGCAGTCAAAGTCATCCTTGATAATTTTGGAATCAAGTATGGTCTGTTTTCAACTGTACACTCTTACACCAACACGCAATCCCTCACTGATCAGCCAATGAAAGACAGAAGAGATTCATGGGCAGCGGCTGAAAATATTATTCCATCTGCATCAGGTGCTGCACGTGCATTGCAGTTTATCTGGAAAGATCTCCAGATAACCGGTAAGGCATACAGGGTTCCTACACGCACGGGAAGCATTGCTGAACTTAACCTGGTAACAGAAAAAGAGTGCACTGTAGAACAGGTTAACAACGCCTTTCGTAAAGCGGCATCAGAAGGTTCGCTTAAAGGTGTTCTCGATGTATTAGAGGAAGAGTGGACATCTGCTCGCATTGTAGGTGATCCTCATTCCTCCATCATTGATCTTCCATTAACCGTTAAGCAAGGTGACCTTCTATCTATTGCAGCATGGTATGACAATGAGTGGGGATTCACTTGCAGGCTCGCTGAGGTTGCCCAGTTTATTTCTCAAAAGATTTAAGAGCAAACAGGATCATCTTAAAAGGCTGCTTTCATCACTTGATGAGGGCAGCCTTTTTTTATCAAAAGGATCAATACAGCTTAATGAATTAGCCTTCGTTTTAATCAGAGGCTTAGTGGTTTCTGTCATGGGCTTAACGAATTAGAAATGTATCCTTTGATTTTATCCAACTCGCTGTTGAATTGTCTTTGCAATACCACATTGTTTGGCGCGTTATTAAGTGTTACTGAAGAGGAAGCAAAATTAGTGTAGATGTAATGCGGTTAGGAAATGAATTTATTTATTCACTATGAAACTAATGAATGTTAATGTCAAATTTATTAATAGTTCAACTTCATCTCGTTTGATACTATCGTTATGCTTCACATACTCATTTTGATATGCGGTGTAGCCGACAATAAGCTTATCGAACATATTCATGATTTCTGGTGATGTGCCTTTATTTTTTAGCAGGGTTCCAAGGTCTGACTTTTGATTCTCTAAAGACTTTTCATTCTTCAATTTCCTCTTTAAGAATATTTCAAAAGCGACTCTCATTCCGTCAACAACTTGTCTGTCGTCCCCTCCTTCACTGAAAGTTTGTAAAGCAACATTGAAAGGTTTTACAGCATCAGAAAAGCTTTGAAATGAAAGTAAAGTTTTGTTTACCAATTCAGTGTTCAAATCTTGTCTATCATAGTTAGGGTTTAGCTTCTGAATCTTCTGTTTAACAAGTCTACCCACTTTAAAATAATATACATTCGTAGGACACTGTACTGGGTTTAGCTTTTCAGGACAAATTTTAAAATGTTCCTCAAATTCCAGTGATGCAATTGATTGAAGTCGATAAAGAAATTGCAATTGATAATTGATTGGCTCCCTTTGAATCTTTGAATCAATTTCATCTTCTAAACTTGAGTAACCACTATCAATCAAACCGCCACCGTTTTTATAACTCCAAAACTCATCAGCATCGTGATTGGCTAGTTGTTCTTCTGACATCATCATAATTGTAAGATTAAAGCACTATGAAGTTAGTCAAAACACCCTGATATGATCGCAAAAAGGAGTTCAGACGAATAAATAATCAGCTTAGATGAACTTGGGATTCTTGGTAATCAGCTTGGTACTAAGTCATAAAAAAGGCTTAAATCAGAACGATTTAAGCCTTTAAGTCGGGATGAGAGGATTCGAACCTCCGGCCTCCACGTCCCTAACGTGATGCGCTACCGGGCTGCGCTACATCCCGAACTCAATTTAAGGATGCAATAATAAGGGGTAAAAATCACAAAATGAATTCCAGTGTGATGATTTGATATAACCTCAAAGCAACCAGGTAGATATGTAAGTTTAACGTATGTTTTATTGTATAATCTTCCTTTTTAGAGACGCGATTATTAGATACCTTAAATGTAGTGTTCAAGGGACGAATGAGGGTTACTATTTCAAGGAAGGCTTTTATTGCATTTTGTGTTGCTTTATCGATTCTGATAGCACTTAGCGTCTATTCTTATGTTAACTCGCACCAGCTCATCGACTCCGGGAGAGGGGTGTCCTACACAAATAAAGCACTTTACCTTACCGAGCAAGTGTTGTCCWCCACTTTGGAATTGGAAGCCAGCCAGCTGAGATATAGCATCACGGGCGACAGCACATTTTTAAAAGCGTATCTTCAAACTGTTACTGATATAAATGAACACATTAATGAATTACTGGCACTGACCATTACAAACACCGAGCAGCAAACAAGAATCAAGCACATGCAATCATTAGTAACCCGAAAAATAAACTCTTCTGAAAAAGCCATCGCAGCGTATGGCTCTTCTGCGGATGTTACGGGGATGAATACTATGCTCATGGATAGCATACGCCATACACTGGCAACCATCGAAACGGAAGAGAAGCAGCTATTGACATTGCGCGAAGAAAAAAGTGAAGCCCGGATAAGTCTCTTTAATACCACCAGCATTGGGTTATTGACAGTTGCCATTGGTGTACTCATCAGTTTTTTTCTCACTATCAACAATAACTTAAGTGTGCGGATCAGTACAGAGAATAAGATTAAAGAACTGAATAAGGAACTGGAAGCATTTACTTACAGTGTATCACATGATTTAAGAGCACCGCTGAGATCGGTGTCGGGCTACGCACGCATTTTAAAAGAAGATTATCATCATGTACTGGATGAAGAAGGCAATAGGCTTATCGAAGTCATTCAGAAAAATGCCAGAACCATGGGCGCACTCATTGATGACCTGCTCGAATTTTCAAGAGTAGGAAGGAAGGAGCTCGTTAAATCAAAAGTAAACATGGATGAACTGGTGCGCTCGCTGGTAAGAGACCTGCAGCAGAGCGGAGTAGCTACTGATTTTCGTATTCATGCGATTCATTCCGGCAATGCAGATGTAACCATGATACGCCGGGTATGGACCAACCTGCTTTCCAACGCGGTAAAGTTTTCACATAAAAGCAGCAACCCCAGTATAGAAATAAATTCTTCGGCTACTAGTCATGAAATAGAGTATTCAATACGCGATAACGGCACCGGTTTCAATATGGAGTATGCACACAAATTGTTTCATGTATTTCAGCGTCTTCACAAGGTGCAGGACTATGAAGGAACAGGCATCGGCCTGGCGCTGGTGAAACGGATTATCAACAGGCATGGTGGACGCGTGCGTGCCGAAGGGCGCGAGAATGACGGGGCTACTTTTTATTTCACATTACCTCAATAAACCTTTTATAGAGACCAATTATGCAAACAAACGTAGTCGAGATTCTGCTGGTGGAAGACAACCCTGATGATGCAGGGCTTACTATCCGGGCTTTAAAAAAACACAATCTGTCCAATCATCTTCTGCACCTGCAGGATGGAGAAGAAGCGTTGAACTTTCTTTTCTCAAAAGACCTGAGCCAACTACCTAAGCTGATCCTGCTGGATTTAAAAATGCCGAAGGTAGATGGTATTGAAGTGCTGAGAAAACTAAAGGCTGATCCCGACAAGAAAATAATACCCGTAGTGGTGCTCACTTCATCGAAAGAAGAGCGTGACATTATTGAGTCGTATAAACTGGGCGTGAATGCGTACATCGTAAAGCCGGTCGACTTTGATAAGTTCGTTCAGGCCGTATCTGAAATTGGGTTCTTCTGGTTACTCTTAAATCAGCCTCCGCGCTAAGCATATGGAAGATAAGATCAAGATACTCATGCTGGAAGATCTTCCGGACGATGTGGGATTGATTGAACGCGTGCTGCGAAAAGAAAACATTTCTTTCACCGGCAGGCAGGTAGACACACGTGATGAGTTTATTGCTGCGCTCAAAGAGTTCCAGCCGGATGTAGTGCTGTCGGATCATGCCTTACCGCAATTCAACTCGGTAGAGGCGCTGAAGTTATGCAAGAAACACAATTCCAAAACGGCATTCATATTGGTAACGGGTGCTGTATCGGAAGAGTTTGCGGTGAACTGTCTGAAGGAAGGTGCAGACGATTATGTTCTCAAATCAAATCTTGCGCGCCTGCCGCTGGCCATCACGCAGACACTGAAACAGAAAAAACTGGAGAGCAAAAAAATAAAGGCTGAAAAGGAATTGCGTAAGCAAAATGAAGAGCTGGTAAAAATCAACCAGGAGCTGGACAGCTTTGTATATAGCATATCGCATAATTTAAGAGCTCCGTTAATGTCGGTACTGGGGCTGTTGAATATTGCCAAGATGGAAGATGAGGAGATAAATAAACCTACCAGTAAGTATTATGCGCTGATGGAGCGAAGTATTCTGAAACTGGATGATACGCTCAAAGAAATCCTGGATTACTCCCGCAACTCCCGCGGCGAGATTCATGTAGAGAAGATCAACCTGGCTACGCTATTCGAAGAGAGTTTTGAACGAATGCGCTACATGTCGGGCTCCAGCAACATTGAAAAACAAATTGACCTGGACGACACCTTTGAGTTTTACTCCGACCCTTTGCGTGTGACCATTGTCTTTAATAACCTCATCTCTAATTCGATTAAATACAGAGACAACGGCAAAGCACAATCCTTCATCCAGATCAAAGCAATGACGTATGAGTCGGGAGTGAACATCTATTACTCAGACAATGGAATCGGTATTGAAGAAGAACATCTTCACCGCATCTTTGATATGTTCTTCCGCGCCACCATGCAAAGTGAAGGTGCTGGTTTGGGATTATACATCCTCAAAGAAACCATTGAAAAAATAGAAGGCAAGATCAACGTGAGTTCAAAAGTTGGTGAGGGAGTATCTTTTATGATCAACCTGCCTAATCTGCCGGTAACTAGTAACTAACTTCTGTTACTAAGTTGACAGTTGGCAAAAGCAATTGACAAAGCTTGTCCGATAGAAGCATTTTTGTCAATTGTACGGTTGTCAACTGTCAATTGAATTATTTTTTATTCTTCTTCAAATCTCTGAAAAAGCGAGCCCAGTTAAATGGATTGAGGAACGGATTGGTTCGCGGCTGAAACTGATCGCGCACTGATCCTGCATACTGGTCGATATAATATTTGTAGTTGGCATTGCCATCCATGGGTGTAGTCTTGAGCATCAGCGCAAGCAACTCTGCATTCAGGTTATTCGGATCAATTCCTTTTTCGTCAAGCGGAACATTGAGTGCCAATACTGCCTGCTTGAAAACTTCTTCGGTAGGAAACTGGCTGATGACTACTTCCGGTAACATCGTGGTATCTTCCATCATTTCAATAACAATGGTCAGCAAATCCGAATGATGATTGGGTACAATGTAATGACGTCTTACAAAACCAACGGAACTGATCACTACACTATCGCCCACTAACACGGGCATGGAAAAGAAACCGGCCCGGTTGGTGGTCGTTCCCCGTCCTGCTTTGGGCACGTAAACGTGAACACCAGGAAGAGGACCTCCGCGGATGCTATCACCGCTCAACACCACTCCGGAAAGCTGGATCACTCTTTTCTGATTTTGCGTAAAGCCGGTGACCGCAAAACAAAAAGTACAAATGCTAAGTAATAGGATGAATTTCAATCGCTTCAAGCCCTCATTTTTTTTTAAAGATAGGCATTCAACCGGTTTCGGCCAATACCCGTTATGCGCCAATTCTCCGGTCGGTTTTCGTATCTTACAGCCCATTTTATGAGTTTCTTCCATTGCGTCTAAAACATTTCAATATCGATCCGGGAGCGCAGATTTTCCTGGCCTGCTCCGATACTTCCCGGTTGCGGATGCTGAACCTGATTATGACCAATGGTGAAATGTGCATTACCGACCTGGAACACATTTTAGAGTTCACTCAGACCAAAACGTCACGTCATCTTATTTATTTGAAAAACTCTGGCATTCTCACCTCGCGCAAGTTCAACCAGTGGATATTTTACCAGGTGAAAGACGAGGTGCAGGATATTATTCAGCAGATCTTCCAGTTTCTGCGCAGAGATCCGGTACTTCAAAAAGACCAGCAGATTTTCAACAATCTGTATACTAACCGTGAGCTCACGCTCAACAAATTAAAAATCAAACCGCTCAGCCAACGCTAAATGAAGAATTATAAATGTGTTTTGTTTGACCTGGATCATACCCTTTGGGATTATGACACCAATGCCGCAGAAGCCCTGCGCGAACTCTACGAACACTATGAATTACACAACAAAAGCATCGAGCCGGCCGATGTTTTCGTCAAGAACTTTACCGATATCAATACCAGTTTATGGGATCTGCTCGACCAGGGGAAAATCCATCGTGATGTGATTCGCTCCGAACGTTTTCATCGCGTGTTTCAGTCCATTGGTATTGATGACTATGCGATGTCATTGAAATTTTCGGGCGATTACCTCGAGGTATCTCCTAAAAAGAAAAACCTGCTTCCCAATGCCATGGAGGTATTGAACTACCTGCATAAAAAATACCCGATGTTCATTATCACCAATGGGTTTGATGAAATACAGGGCATGAAGATCAGTTCGTCGGGGATCAATCATTTCTTCAAAACGGTGGTCACTTCCGAGCGGGCAGGAAGCAAAAAGCCGGAAAAGAAAATATTCGATTATGTATTGGTGAAATATGGATTCCGTCCGTCAGAAGCGATTATGATCGGCGATAATCTTTCTACCGATATACAAGGCGCACACAATGCCAGTATCGATTCGGTTTTCTTCAACCCTCATAAAGTAGCTCATCAAGCCAAAGTACATCACGAAATCGCTGATTTGCTCGAACTAAAAAGCATTCTCTGACGGTTTTACTATTTCAATTAACTTACGCCAAAATTTACATTACCAGTCATGTCCAAAGGTTTCTATCACATCCCTCATCCTAAAAATGAACCGGTTCTTTCTTATGCTCCGGGTTCTAAAGAAAGAGCTGCTTTAAAAAAAGCACTTGACGAAGCGCGTTCTCAAACCATCGATATACCAATGTACATCGGTGCCGAAGAAGTGCGCACCGAAAAGAAGAAAGCCATTACGCCTCCGCATGATCACAAACATGTGCTTGGCCATTTCAATGAAGGTGATAAATCGCACGTAGAGAAAGCCATTGCTGCAGCACTTGAAGCAAAAGCCAGCTGGGCCAATATGGATTGGGAACATCGCGCAAGCATCTTCCTGAAAGCGGCTGAGCTTCTTGCAGGGCCGTATCGTTATAAGATGAACGCGGCTACCATGCTGGGGCAATCCAAAAATGCCTACCAGGCAGAGATTGATTCGGCTTGTGAACTCATCGACTTTTTACGTTTCAATGTACACTTCATGAGCGAGATCTATCATGAACAACCGGAGTCATCACCCGGTGTATGGAACCGTATTGAATATCGCCCGCTGGAAGGCTTCACGTTCGCCCTTACTCCTTTCAACTTTACTGCTATTGGCGGAAACCTGCCAAGTTGTATGGCATTGATGGGAAATACGGTAGTCTGGAAAGCAGCCAATACACAAATCTATTCTGCACATGTGTTCATGCAGATTCTGAAAGAAGCAGGGTTGCCTGACGGAGTGATCAATCTGGTTTACGTAAGCGGGCCCGATGCAGGTGAAGTCATCTTCAATCATAAAGATTTTGCCGGCCTTCACTTTACAGGAAGCACTGGCGTGTTTCAGGGTATGTGGAAGACCATCGGAAACAACATTCATAAATACAAAAGCTATCCGCGCATAGTGGGTGAAACGGGCGGTAAGGATTTCATCATGGTGCATAAAAGTGCCAATGCAAAAGAAGTAGCCACTGCTATCACACGTGGTGCCTTTGAGTTCCAGGGACAAAAATGTTCCGCTGCTTCACGCGCTTACATTCCTTATAACCTTTGGAAAGACGTGAAGAACTTCCTGCTGGAAGATCTGAAGACATTCAAAATGGGTGGCACGGAAGATTTTGGAAATTTCATCAACGCGGTCATTGACGAGAAAGCATTTGACTCCATCACCGGCTACATCGAGAAAGCGCGCCTTGACCCGATGAATGAAATCATGGCAGGTGGTAAGTACGACAAATCGAAAGGATACTTTATCGAGCCGACCATTATCGTGAGCAAAGATCCTTCCTCGTTAACCATGTGCGAAGAGATCTTCGGACCGGTGATGACCATCTATGTATATCATGAAGAAAGCTTTGAACAGACCTTGGACCTGGTTGATCATACTTCACCTTATGCATTAACAGGTTCGATCATTTCAAAAGATCGTTATGCCATTGAACTTGCTGCGAAGAAACTATCCAACGCAGCAGGTAATTTCTATATCAATGACAAACCTACCGGAGCAGTAGTTGGTCAGCAACCATTTGGAGGAGCGAGAGGTTCGGGCACCAATGATAAAGCAGGAGCAAAAGTAAATCTGCTGCGCTGGGTGTCGCTACGCACCATCAAGGAAACATTTGTTACTCCTAAAGATTATCGTTATCCTTTTTTGGATAAAGAATAAAAAGGAATTTACGATTTATCGATTGTCCGCGGGAGTAGTATCAATCCATTAAAAAAAAACACCCCAAAGGTTTTAAAAACCTTTAGGGTGTTTTTTTAGGTTTGTTTTTACGCGACTACACCCTTGTATAAAATGAATGAGCAGGTCGCGGATTTTCACCTCAGTTTTTATTATGAGTGCTGGCGATTACTCCTTTATTACTTGTTACTCTTTATGCGATAACCTAAACGCTTCAGCCACTCTACGCTAAGCCCCGGCCAGGTATTCAGC
>NNBV01001871.1_pt1 | contig 12713 bp, 10 predicted proteins | sample 1173771 | NCBI WGS metagenome assembly NNBV01 (sample SAMN07173938, study PRJNA388173) | plant metagenome | isolation source: symbiotic tissue sample KVS11 | place: Norway: Troms, Kvaloya island
TTAAAACTTACTTAGGATAATATAAAGAAATTAAGTTTCAATATTAAAATTCCAAATTCCAATTCTTGTTGGGATTTCGAATTTATTGCGATAATGCTTATATTGGACTTTAAAGCAAACAACAGTTTGATTGACTGTTCGTTTTTTGATTGATGATTGAAACTCCGGCTGATTACCGGAGTTTTTTATTGGCCTTAATTGAAAATTCATTTAACCGCAAAGTCCGCAAAGGTTTTTTATCTTTTGAATCTTGTAAAAACATAAAGTTCGCAAAGCTTTGCGTTGATCAAACTTTGCGAACTTTGTAAATTCATCAAAACCTTCAGCATAAAACTTTGTGAACTTTGCGTAAATCTTTGCGGACTTTGCGGTTAAATTTCAATGTAAATCATAAAATTGGCCTTAATTCAAAATTCATTTAACCGCAAAGTCCGCAAAGGTTTTTTTATCTTTTGGATCTTGTAAAAACATAAAGTTCGCAAAGCTTTGCGGTGATCAAACTTTGCGAACTTTGTAAATTCATCAAAACCTTCTGCATAAAACTTTGCGAACTTTGCGAACTTTGTGAACTTTGTGAACTTTGCATAAATCTTTGCGGACTTTGCGGTTAAATTTCAATGTAAATCATAAAATTGGCCTTAATTCAAAATTCATTTAACCGCAAAGTCCGCAAAGGTTTTTTTATCTTTTGAATCTTGTAAAAACATAAAGTTCGCAAAGCTTTGCGTTGATCAAACTTTGCGAACTTTGTAAATTCATCAAAACCTTCAGCTAAAAACTTTGTGAACTTTGCGTAAATCTTTGCGGACTTTGCGGTTAAATTTCAATGTAAATCATAAAAAATCTATCTTTGCAAAAAATAACACTACACACAACTACACAAAATGAAGAATACACTTATTGCTCCTTCTGTTCTAGCAGCTGATTTTGCCAATTTACAACGTGATATCGAAATGATCAATAACAGCGAGGCTGATTGGTTTCATATTGATATTATGGATGGTGTTTTTGTTCCGAATATTTCTTTTGGAATGCCAGTTTTAGAAGCAATTTCAAGACATGCTAAAAAAACAATCGATGTACATTTGATGATTGTTGATCCGGACAGATACATCAAGACTTTTGCTGATTTAGGTGCAAATATCCTGAGCGTACATTATGAAGCTTGCACACACCTTCACAGAACACTTCAGGCCATTAAAGCCGAAGGAATGAAAGCCGGAGTTGCGATTAATCCTCATACTAATATCGATTTATTAGAAGACGTTATAAACGATATTGATTTAGTTTGTATCATGAGTGTAAATCCAGGTTTTGGAGGACAATCCTTTATCGAGAATACTTATGCGAAAGTAAAAAAACTAAAAGATTTAATTATCCGTAAAAATGCTTCGACAATTATTGAAATTGACGGTGGTGTAACCAGTAAAAATGCAAAACAACTTGTAGAAGCAGGAGCTGATGTTTTGGTTGCCGGAAGCTTTGTTTTTAAAGCAGAAAATCCAACTCAGACTATTGCAGAACTAAAAGCTTTGACTACTTTCTAAGTTTCAAAAGACATAAAAAAACCAAGCCGGAGAGAAATCTTCGGCTTTTTTATGTGATTCAATTTTCAAAATTAAATTTGCTCTAATCTGCAAGATCTGCGTGAAAAAAAACCTTTACAATCCCTTAATCAATTCTGAAAAACGTCGGCTTTTCTATATCCGGTCAAGCTAATATTTCTGTGCTTTTTGAAAAATTTATTGAGATGACTTTCGTCCGAAAAACCAAATTCTTCTACAATTTCATTAATTCTCATATCGCTAAAACGCAATCGATGTTCTATTAATCTTATTTTATAATTTGAAATAAAAGACTGAATCGTTTCTCCGGAGTGATTTTTAAAATAACTACTCAGATAAGTGTCCGATATATCAAATTCTTTTGCTACAGCCGAAGCTTTTAATTTTTGAGGACAAAAAATATGAGCCTGAATGTAATTGATGATTTCCAGAATTCTTTTATCGGCACTTTCTTTTACTCCTGTTGGTTTTATTTTAGCAATGTTTCTGGCAGCAATTACAATAAGCGCGTTTACATAATGCGTAATTAAATCTTCATCGTAAATATCTCTATTGTCGATCGCATGAATCAAGGAATCTGAAATTGATTTTACCAGGAATTCATCTGCTTTTCGCTTTAAAATACAACCCGATAAATGTGTTGCATAATGCAATAAACATCCTATATGATCGATACTTTTTGATTTGTATTCTTTTACATATTCGCTATTAATCTTAACCAACAAAAATTCTGTCGTGGTTATAATATCAAAATTATGATAATCATTTGGTGTCAGTAACATCAAATTTCCCGTTTGATAAGAAATACAATTACCATTGATCTTAAGAAATCCATTTCCTGAAATAACATACACCATCTGAAAAAAACTGAATTGCGAATTTACAATTGGACACTCATCTACTTTTTTATAAAGCACCTCTACCGACTGATGCATGTTTTCTTTTCTCATAACACAAAAGTACTTTTTTATCATTTAATTGTACCGAAAAAAGAGCAATACTCAGTTTAATTTTGCTAAAAATAAAATATAAAAATGAAGCAAAAATTTTACTCCAGCAAAAACAACATCGCTTTAATTGCTATTTGTCTGGCAACCTTAATGTTCTCTCTTGAAATTTCAAGTGTTCCTGTCATCCTTCCAACACTCGAAAATGTACTGAATGCTAATCTTAAAGACATGCAATGGATCATGAATATTTACACCATAGGATGTACCACTGTTTTAATGGCTGCCGGAACCCTGGCCGACCGATACGGCCGAAAACGTATTCTGATTATTACTTTAATTTTATTTGGCATTTCATCATTAGTCTGCGGTTTAGCAGATAATGTAACCCTATTGGTAATAAGCCGTTTCTTTCAGGGAGTAAGTGGTGGTGCGATGTTAATTTGTCAGGTTGCTACTTTATCACATCAGTTTCAGGAAGGAAAAGAGCGCAGCAGGGCTTTTAGTATCTGGGGAATAATTCTTGGTGTCGGATTGGGTTTTGGCCCCATAATAGGCGGTTCTATTATAGCAATATTATCCTGGCAATGGGTATTTTTAATACATGTACCAATTGCTGTTCTTGCCGTAATTCTGGTTTACGGTTATGTAGACGAATCTAAAGATGCGGATGCTAAAAAAATAGATATCTGGGGAATGATCACATTATCTGTAGCTGTGTTTGGATTAACATATTATATTACACAAGGACCTGATCTTGGTTTTACGAGCTCTATAGCTTTAGGTATTTTAGCCATTACAATACTAAGTTTTGTGTTGTTTTTATGGGTCGAAAAAACCAATCCTTATCCCATGTTTGATTTTACGGTATTTAAAATTCGTAATTTTTCAGGTGCTATTTTAGGATCTATTGGTATGAATTTCAGCTTTTGGCCCTTCATCATTTATCTTCCTATTTATTTTCAAAGTTGTTTAGGATATGATGTCGTAACAGTCGGACTTTCTTTACTCGCTTATACTCTTCCTACTTTAATCATTCCCCCTTTTGCCGAATATCTTTCGGTTCGTTATCGCGCAGGAATTGTAATTCCGTTAGGTTTATTTGTAATAGGATTAGGTTTTATCGTTATGAGATATGGCAGCATTGCAGAACATGCCAGCTGGCTCACCATGCTTCCTGGTTCTTTACTCGCAGGAATTGGCTTAGGTCTAACCAATACCCCTGTAACGAATACAACCACAGGTTCAGTTCCTTCTAATCGTTCGGGCATGGCATCAGGAATAGACATGAGTGCCCGATTGATTACTTTGTCTATTAATATTGCTTTAATGGGATTTATTCTGGTAAAAGGAATTTTCTTCTATTTAAATAATGCCTTTTCAGGATCTATCGATACAAAAACATTACAATCTCTTTCAGAAAAAATTGCAGCAGGAAACTTTTCATCCCTTAATCAGGATTTTCCTCAGCTGGCAACATTAGATTCGTCTCAATCCATTTTACATACGGCACTCGCCCATGGTTTTGAAATGATATTACTTTATGGCGGAATTGGCGTCTGGATTTTAGCGATTATGAGTTTTATACTTTTCAATCCAGCAAAAGCACAAAGGAATTTATCGATTTAGAAATCCTTACTGCTTTTTAAGTTTTTTAGATTGGGAAAGAAATCAATTCCGGTCATTTTTTCTAAAGTTTCAATAGGAACCACAAAATCATACAATGATTGATCACTATCCTGATTCGGAACCAGAAAAGCGATTGCTTTATGTTCTTTCCCGGTTTTAGCCAAAATAATTTTATAAAAATATTTAGGAACAGCTACTTTTTCTGTTCCTATTTTTTTATCCGAATCTTTCAAAATCCCTCCTGTTACTACATAAATATCATTGTACTTATCCGCCCAATAACGCGCTTTTTGCTCTAGCCTGTTCCAGATTCCGCTATTAAAATCATGATCCTGAGGTGAAATATTCGAGGTATAAAAAGTATCATTATAAGCCTTTTGATCAAACTCCATATCTCCGGCAGGACAAAGATGTCCTTTATCATAACCTGATTTTTTATAATTTCTCCAATCTGCAGAACCCGTCGTTACGCTTGGATCTTCAATAAAATAGGGACGTTTATAATTTCCGTTTTTCAAATATTCTTTCTTCAATTCATAAGCTACCCATTCTGCCTGCTCAAATTTTTCATTATAAGAAAGTGTGTAATATTGATGTTTTACAATTTGTTTGGTTGTCGAAGTGGGCAAATAGGCATAAGTATATAACGAATCTGTACTGCTTTGATTAGAGGCAAGAGAAGTTTGTGTTTCCTGACGTAATTCATTGTCGTTGCTGATTTCTTTTTTACATGACAATAACACAAAGCCAATTAAACCTAAAACAATATAATTCTTCATTTTTTTATTATTTATTTTTCTTCTAAAATTCAACTTCAGCAAAAAGCAAGTTCTTACAAAAATACAACCTAAAAGCGTACAAAAAAAACGCTCCAGAAAATTACATTTTCTGAAGCGTTTTCTAACAAATTAATTCTTTAAAAAATTAAGATTTTACTAATTTATCCTTTTTCATTTTAGGAGAAACAGATCCTTTTACTACACCGCCTTTATTAGATTGCAAATCATCCAAAACATTCAATGCTTCTTCAACATAAACATCTTTAGATAATGCCTGATGCCATGCATCTCTTTTCTCTTTTAAGGTAGCGTCGCTTTTCATTTCAAGTTCTTCATAAGGCAAAGATTTAAAAACCAGACTGTTTTTGTAATCAGAAATTGGTTTGTATTTTTTACCTTCATTTTCAACTTGTTCCTGAGTAGCTTTAAAACTATTGATATTTAAGCTGTAGGTGTTTTCTTTATTTTTAACGTCAATCCATTTTGCATTGTCTTCAATCAATTTGAATTGTGCATTTTGGGCGATTCTATCTTTACTATTTGCAATTGCTTTAGTAAAATTCTCGTTCGATTTCCAGGTGCTATAATCTGCAGGATCTATTTTATCCCATGGCATAGCATTGTCGATATCGCGTTCTCCCATTTTTAGGTAAGCATAACGATCCGGCATCACCACATCACTATGAACACCTTCTAACTGAGTAGAACCTCCGTTGATTCTGTAAAACTTTTGTCCTGTAATTTTCAAAGCTCCTAAATCGCCATAATTTGCATTACGAACAAACTGATTTAAATCTAAAACGTTTTGAACTGTTCCTTTACCATAAGTTTGTTTACTACCAATGATCACACCACGTTTGTAATCTTGAATTGCAGCAGCCAAAATCTCTGATGCCGAAGCTGAGAAACTGTTTACCATAATTACCAATGGTCCGTCCCACTCGATTTTTTTATCTTTATCGTATAAAACTTCTTTCTTTTTACCTGCAGATTTTACCTGAACAATTGGTCCTTCTTCGATAAATAAACCAGCAATGTCCACTACTGTAGATAAAGATCCACCACCATCATCACGAACGTCAAGTACGATACCATTGATATCTTCTTTTTTCAGTCTTTCTACTTCAAGCGCAATATCTTTTCCGGCATCACGACCATCTTTGTTTTCAAAATCGATATAAAATTTAGGCAAATAAATTACTCCGTATTTCAATCCGTTTCTTTCTACAATACTAGATTTAGCGTATGTTTCTTCAATTTCAACGATATCTCTAACAATCGAAATCACTTTAATCGTTCCGTCTACTTTTTTAACCGTAAGTTTTACCTCAGTTCCTTTATGACCTTTAATTTTTTTCACAACATCATCTAAACGCATCCCTACAACATCTACAGGTTCTTCGTTTCCTTGTGCTACTTTCAAAATTAAATCTCCTGCTTCCAGTTGTTTTCCTTTCCAGGCTGGTCCACCAGAAATTAACTCATCAATTTGAGTAAAATCATTTTTCTTAGTTAATCTTGCTCCAATACCTTCCAGTTTTCCACTGATGTTTACATCAAAGCGATCTTTTTCTTCCGGAGCAAAATAACTTGTGTGCGGGTCAAAACGAGTCATGATTGAGTTTACATATACAGAAAACCAATCTTCTTTATTTAGATCTTTAATCAAACTAAAATTATCATCCAGCGATTTTAGAGAACTATCGCGTGTTTCTTTTTCTAATGTTTCAAAAGATTTTACTTTATAGTTAGGATCTGCTTTCTTTTTATCTTCTTCCAACTTTTGCTTTGTTACAAGCGAAGAAAGGGTAGATAATTTGATTTGTTTTCTCCATCTTTCGTTGATTTCTGTTGCATTTTTTGCATAAGGCAACTTATCATAATCAGCATTGAAAGTTTCATCAACATCATAGTTGAATGGCTGGGCTAAAATAGTCTTATAACGTTTTTTGCTTTCCTCCATACGTTTCATCAATCTTGTATAAGTAAGATTGAAAAACGTTAAATCCTTATTCAAAAACTGATCATCCAATTGCAGCTCATATTGTTTGAATTCATCAATATCAGACTGCAAAAAGAATCTTTTTGAAGGATCTAGTGCATCAACATAATCTTTAAAAATTCCTTTAGAAAACTCGTCATTTATTTCAGCCGGACTATAATGTCCTTTTTCAATAACAAATGCCAATAATTCTAAAAGTGTTTTATCTCTGTTCGGGTCCGGATCTACTGACTTATCTGCATTAATTTTAAAAGCAAACAAGGTTAAAGACAAGCATAATACGGCTATAAGTATTTTATAATTTCTTTTCATAAACTTAATAATAGCATTCATCAAATTTTTTAATCTAAGTTAACGGTAAAAATTGTGCCAACATGCCAAGTTCGCTATAATTTTTTGTTAAAGATATAAAAATGTTTGAACCTCAAAAGTCTTCTTGAATTAAGTTTATAATTTTTGCTTATTTGTTAGTATTCTACCAAAATCAGTTACTACATTTGCTTTTACAAGCTTTAATTTTGATAAATTGAGATAAAAACCACAGCATGGAAAATGAAAAACCTTTAATATTAGTCACCAATGATGACGGAATTCTTGCGCCGGGAATTAGGGCTTTAATCAGCGTTATGGAAACTATTGGAGAAGTTATCGTAGTAGCGCCAGACAAGCCTCAAAGTGCAATGGGTCACGCCATTACCATAAACAATACCTTATTTCTGGACAAAATTTCGAAAGAAGAAGATCCAATAACAGAATATAGCTGCTCCGGAACTCCGGTTGATTGTGTAAAACTGGCTGTAAATGAAATTTTAAAAAGAAAACCGGATCTCTGTGTTTCAGGAATTAATCACGGAACAAATTCGTCTATAAATGTCATTTATTCCGGTACCATGAGTGCTGCTGTCGAAGCGGGTATAGAAGGAATTCAGGCTATTGGATTCTCCTTATTAGACTTTGACTGGAACGCTGACTTTGAACAAATAAAATCATTCGTAAAAAAAATAACTTTAGAAACGCTCAAAAATAAATTACCTCCGGGTGTCGTTTTAAACGTTAATTTTCCAAAATTAAAAGAGAACGAGATTAAGGGAATAAAAATTTGTCGTCAGGCAAAAGCCTATTACGCACAGAAATTTGACAAACGACAAACTCCTTTTGGAAAAGATTATTACTGGCTTACCGGAAAATTCACTAACGAAGATCAGGGCGAGGATACCGATGAATGGGCTTTAGAAAACGGCTACATATCTGTAGTTCCTGTTCAGTTTGACTTAACGGCCCATCATTCTATGCAACAACTTAATACCTGGAATTTAAATGAATAAAAAAGACTTACTTATTGGTTTTATAATCGGAATTTTTACTGCCTTACTTGGGAGTTATTTGTTTGTGACTTTTTTCACAAAATTTGATTTTGCTACGGGAATTCATACCATAAAAAGAGAAGGTTATCTAGGAAAAGTAATTACCATAGGTACCGTTTTAGATCTTGCCGTTTTTTGGATTTTGTTACAAAGAAACGAAGAACTAAAAGCAAGAGGAGTTGTTCTGGCCGTTATTGTTTTGGCCATTTCTACTTTATTCATTTAAATCTTATCTTTGCTTTGCAAAAAAAATGTTGTGTTTAAAAATTGAAACACACTTCAATACCATTCATATGAAATACTACATAATCGCAGGTGAAGCCTCTGGAGATCTACACGGTTCAAATTTAATGAAAGCTTTATACGAGGAAGATCCTCAGGCCGATATTCGATTTTGGGGAGGTGACTTAATGCAAAAAGCAGGCGGAACTTTAGTAAAACACTATCGTGAATTGGCTTTTATGGGTTTTATTGAAGTGATTTTTAATCTAAAAACGATTTTAAACAATATCAAAATTTGCAAAAAAGACATCTTAGAATTTCAGCCTGATGTTTTAATTTTTATTGATTATCCCGGGTTTAATATGCGAATTGCAAAATGGGCAAAAGCATTAAATTATAAAACTCATTATTATATTTCACCTCAAATTTGGGCCTGGAAAGAAAACCGTATCAAAGCGATCAAAGAAGATGTCGATAAAATGTTCGTGATTTTACCTTTCGAAAAAAGCTTTTACGAAGACAAACATCATTTTCCGGTAGATTTCGTCGGGCATCCTTTAATTGATGCTATTCAGAATCAGCCTGCGTTTGATGAAGCAACTTTTAGAGCACAACATCAATTAGGCGAAAAACCTATTATTGCTGTTTTGCCCGGAAGCCGTAAACAGGAAATCACCAAAATGCTGAGTGTAATGCTAAGCGTTGTGGATGATTTTCAGGATTATGAATTTGTAATAGCGGGTGCTCCAAGTCAGGATTATGAATTTTATCAGCAGTTTATAAAAAACAAAAACATTGCATTTGTTTCCAATAGAACCTATGATTTACTTCGTTCTTCTACTGCGGCATTAGTAACTTCAGGAACAGCAACTCTGGAAACGGCTCTTTTTAAAGTTCCGGAAGTAGTTTGTTATAAAGGAAGTGCCATATCTTACCAAATTGCGAAACGCATTATTACTTTAAAATACATTTCGCTGGTTAACTTGATTATGGATCAGGAAGTTGTAACTGAATTGATTCAGAGTGAATGCAATACAAAACGTATTAAAGAAGAATTACAAAAATTATTAGAACCAACTTATCGCGAAAAATTACTTCAGAATTATGATATTCTGGAGCAAAAATTGGGAGGCGTTGGCGCAAGTAAAAAAACAGCAAAACTAATTGTAGCTGATTTAAAATAATTAAAGATTTTTGGTTTGAAAAAAATACTTCTCATACTTCTTTTAGCCGTTTTTTTTACTTCCTGTAAATCGACATCAACTGCTGTGAGCAAAAAGGAATCGAAGACAGAAAACAAAAAAGAAAACAGATATGTAGTTAATAATCTGATCAAAAAAGCGACAGACAATATTGGTGTAAAATACAAAGCCGGCGGCACTACCAGAAGTGGTTTTGACTGTTCAGGCTTGGTGTATACTACATTTGAGTCAGAGAATATTAAATTGCCAAGACCTTCTTATGAACAGGCAAAAATTGGAAAAATAATTAAAGTTAATGATGCTCAAAAAGGCGATTTAATCTTTTTTAAAACCAATAGAAGCAAACAAATTAATCATGTTGGTCTTATTACCGAAGTGAATTCAAATGAAATTAAATTTGTTCACTCTTCAACTTCAAAAGGGGTTATAATTTCTTCTACCAAAGAGGCTTACTATCAAAATTCATTTGTACAAGTCAACAGAGTTCTGGAGTAAATTCAATTAAATAAAATATATCTTTTTTCTTACAAAATATTTAATACTTTTAAACCATGAAAGTATTAGATTTCCCATTAACCAAAATCACAATTTGGTTTCTTTTTGGTATTTTGTTTTGTTATTATTGTAAGCCATCATTAGGCATCGTTATTTCAGCATTTATAGTTGCAATAATTGTGTTTACGATCTCATATTTTCTTATCAAAAGAAATAAAACGTTCACTACTTTTTTTGGAATCAATACTTATTTTATTTCGTTTGTTATTGGAATTTTAACCTTGCTGCTTCATACTAATTCCCTTCAAAAATCTAATTATATTCATTGCAAGAAAGCATTTGAAACTCCGCAAATTATAACCTTCACTTTACGGGAAAAACTAAAAAGTAACACTTACAATGATAGGTTTAATGCGATAATAAACACTATTAACGGCAAAAATTATTCCGGCAAAATCATTGTCAACATTCAAAAAGACAGCCTTAAAAATCCGATTATTGGAAATGTAATCAAAGTAAAAACAGTTTTACAACAGAATAGTATAAACAAAAATCCCAACCAATTTGACTACGGTAAATATTTGGCAGATAAGCAAATTTACGCGCAGGTCTATACTAACAAAACAGAAATCACTATTAATAAAAACCTTAAAAAAGACATTTGGTATTATTCCGGACGCTTGCATTCGCGTATTGTTCGTAATCTTGAAAAAGCCAATTTTAATAAGGAAGAAATGAATGTTGCTCTTGCACTTATTTTAGGACAACAACAAGAAATTTCATCAGATATTATTCAGGATTATCAATATTCCGGAGCTACGCATATATTATCAGTTTCAGGATTACATGTTGGTTTTATAATGCTTTTTATCAATTTTATTCTAAAACCAATTCCAAATACACGCAAAGGTTCTTTCATAAAATTAATTTCAATTTTAATATCCTTAGGCGCTTTTGCTGTAATTTCAGGTTTATCACCATCTGTTTTAAGATCTGTTGTCATGTTTTCCTTTTTAGCCATCGGAAATCATTTACGCCGAAGCGGAAGTATTTACCACACTTTACTGGTTTCTATGTTACTGATATTACTTTTCGAACCTTATTTTTTATTCGATGTCGGTTTTCAGTTAAGTTATCTTGCTTTGTTTTTTATTGTTTGGCTACAGCCCGTATTAAAACAAATCTGGACACCGAAACATAAAATTCAAATAACGATCTGGAATGCTTTAACGGTTTCATTTGCCGCACAAATTGGCACTTTGCCCTTGTGTTTGTATTATTTTCATCAATTTCCGGGATTATTTTTCGTAACCAATATTGTTATTATTCCTATTTTATCTTTTATCATGATCGCAGGAATTATTGTAATGATTCTGGCAATTTTTACCTCTCCTCCTTTGTTCGTTATTGAGATTTTCGAAAAAAGCATTTACCTCTTAAACAAAACAATTCATATTGTTGCTTCGTTTGAGTGGTTCGTGATACGCGATATAAGTTTCAACTCTTATTATCTTTTCACTTTTTATCTGTTTATTATTTCGGCGGTTATCTGGAGTAAAAAACCGAATTACAATAAACTCTTCTTTCTATTAGTCAGCGTAATTTTATTACAGATTTCTGTACTCTTCACCAAAAGAGAAATCGAAAGTAATCAGGAAATGATTGTTTATAATACAAGAAAAAACACGCTCATTTCTCAGCGAACAGGAAAAGACATCACACTTTTTACGAATGATACTCTGGCCAAAAATGACGTTTTTAACTCGTACTTGGTTGGCAATTTTAGCCGGTTACAATCAAGTAAGAAAATAAAAAACACTTTATTTTTTAACGAAAAAAGAATACTGATTATAGATAGTTCCGGAATTTAKCCATCCAAAATCCAGCCTGATATTTTGATCCTTACGCAGTCGCCTAAAATAAACCTGGATCGCATATTACGAGAATTACATCCGGGAATCATAATTGCCGATGCATCAAATTCTTATACCATACAGAAAATTTGGAAAACTACTTGCCTCAAAAACAATATCCCTTTTCATGCCACAAACGAAAATGGATTTTATAAATTGAACTTAGAATAAAAGTAATCTCATTTAATCTCCATTTAATATCGACTTAGCATCAGAGATCCATCTTTTTGCACCACCAACGTTATAATCGAGTAAACCCAATTTGTTAATCATGGGCTTATTCTTTCTGATAGATGCGGTAGCAAGACAAACTTTGGGTAACTCCTCAATTCCCAAGGCTTCCTTCAGCTTAACATTTTGTTCTCTCTCTTCTGCAGATAAGGTCGTATCAGATAAATCAAGTTTTAGCAAAATAATATTTTTAGTCGACCAATCTAAAAAATCACGTGTTGCAAAAACTTCGTTCTGAATACTCTGCGAAATTCCTGATGATGTAAAGAAAATTAAAAGTGGCTTTCTTTGTTCATCACACATTTTAAGGGCGTCAATCATGTTTGTTTTCCAAACTAAATTTTGTGAATGCAAGAAAGTGGAA
>NNBV01002709.1_pt1 | contig 12693 bp, 9 predicted proteins | sample 1173771 | NCBI WGS metagenome assembly NNBV01 (sample SAMN07173938, study PRJNA388173) | plant metagenome | isolation source: symbiotic tissue sample KVS11 | place: Norway: Troms, Kvaloya island
GTGTATAAGTTTGATGTGGTGAAGTAATTTTTTTTCATCGCGATTCACTTCAGGAAACCTGATGTTAAAAACATTGCTTTKTGTGGCGCTGATGTTTCAGTGTGCCATCGTTTTTGGCCAGGGTGAATGTAACCGCTACATTGTTAAGTCTAAAAAGTTACTTCAGAGTACGGTTTATCAGGCTGATTCAGCATTGACTCTTTCGCTAAGAGAGGACAWCGTTGGTAAGTTATTAGTGAACGATGCTGGTCTGAAAGAGACAATCAGTTTCGATTTTACATTTACCGATAAGCAGGGGAGACCGCTTGAGATGCAGGACATACTCACCGTTCACTTTGCAGATTTAAAAGCAGAGTTCATTGCACGCACCAAACGTAGTCTCACCGGCAGGATTACGTTCGCTATTGTGAGACAAACCGAAACACGATTGGGTACAGTTCTTACGGATGAGGATCAATTGTTCTATGAAAAATTAAAGACCGACCGGATCACTTACCTTGAACTTGGGATCGATTCACAGAAACATAAGATGATACTAGAGTGGGTGGACGCGGAAAAACTGCGGCAAGTAATCAGCTGCCTGAGCAAACGCAAAAAGTATTGATCTTGGTAACGTTCTGATCAGGTTACGAAGATTGCGACATGGCATTACTTTTTACTATTTCAGCGATAAGAACCTGAAATAGTATGAAATCAGAAAAACAGCCCCTTTCCAGGAAAAAAAAGGTACTCAGAGCATTTCTTATTGTGTTGATTTTATTGGTGGTGATACGCCTCATACTTCCTTATGTGGTGTTGCACTATGCCAATAAAACACTAGCCAATATGAAGGGGTATTATGGTCACATTCAGGATATCGACCTGGCACTCATACGCGGGGCTTACGAAATTGATAGTATTTATTTGAACAAGGTTGATACTACAAATCAAAAGCAAACTCCTTTCTTTTCCTCTACCATGATTGATTTGTCGGTGGAATGGAAGGCCCTTTTCCATGGATCGATAGTAGGTGAACTGGTTTTTGAAAATCCCACTGTAAAATTTGTAAAGGAAAAAGTGGAACCCAAAGATTTGCGTAATGACTCCACCGACTTCAAACAATTGCTGGATGGGTTCATGCCACTACAGGTCAATCGTTTTGAAATTAATAATGGCAGCATTCATTATATAGATCCGGCATCCAAACCTAAGGTAGACATTGCTATGACCAACGTAAATGTGCTTGCGCTGAATCTGAAGAACAGTTATGATTCCGCTACACTTCTGCCGGCACGCGTTACTGCCAATGCAGAAATCTATGAAGGCACGTTTACGTTCAACATGAACTTAAATCCATTGGCAGATCAGCCCACGTTCGATATGAATGCGGAAGTAAAGAATACAAACCTGGTGAAGCTGAATGAGTTCTTTCAGGCTTATGCAAAGGTTGATATCAATAAAGGAACGTTTGGTTTGTATACCGAAGTGGCAGCGAAGAAAGGAAACTTTGCCGGCTACGTGAAGCCTTTAATAAAAGACCTGGATGTGCTGGGCAAAGAAGACAGGAAAGATAATATTTTCAGAAAACTATGGGAAGGCCTGGTAGGTTCGGTAGCAGAAGTTTTTCAGAACCAATCCAAAGATCAGCTTGCCACCAAGATTCCGTTTGAAGGAAGCTTCAAGAGTCCTGATACCAACACCTGGTATGCGATATCGCGCGTGCTGCAGAATGCATTCATTCGCGCTATTCAACCTTCTATTGATAATGAAATTAACATTGCTTCGGTAGATAATCCGAAAGAAGAAAAGAAGACCTTTCTGCAAAAAGTGTTTGGTAAAAAAGACAAAGACAAAAAGAAGAAGTAAAGAGTTGCCAACCTTTTAAAGGTTGGTATTCTGAATTGGAATTCCGGTTTGAATTGAAGGAAAACTGATTTTGACTCAAAATGCTTAATTTCAGTTTTTATTGTCTTCCATGAAGTACTTGTTGGTGGTGCTTTTCTCTGCTCTGCTCTATGTTCAGAATTCATTTGGTCAGTCAAAACTGATTGACAGTCTTCAGCGTATCGTTTCCATTCATGCGCATGATAGTGTAGAACTCAAGGCGCTGCTTGCACTATCGGAGGAATTTTCACGCAAGGATATTTCCCGCGCGAGGTCTTATCTGTATCAGTTGGCTACGCTCTCCAGGCAATTAAATCGTGTACAGTATCTTTCAGGTGCCTACAGTTTCCTGATTACACTTCATCAGAACACAGGTATGCCGGATAGCTCACGGTATTATATTCGTAAATGCGAAGAGCTGGCAAGGTCTTATCCAGGTAATTGGATAGTTCAGAATAATTATAACCGGGCCTCGGGGTTATTTTATAAAAATCAGGGCTTGTATAAAGAAGCACTTCCCTTTGTATTGCAATCATTAAAACTGGTTGAGAAGAATGGCAACACGGTGGGTATTGCCGGACAGTTGCTGAATGTAGGTAACTTATACAACGACATAGGGCAACTGAAAAATGCGGCCACCTATCATTTACGTTCATTGAAACTGTTTGAAGAGGCGGGCAATAAGAGAGGTCAGTCATTTGCTTTGCAAAGTCTTGGGAGCGATTATTTAGAACTCAACCAATACGCTTCCGCAAAGAAATATTTTGAGCGCTCCATTGAAATGAAAAAGGAATTGAAAGACCCACGCGGCATCATCAATGCGCAAGTGAGTTTAGGCGATTTGATGAGACGAAAAAAGGAGTACAGAAAATCGGAACAGTATTTTACAGAAGGAAGAAAATCAGCCAGGGAAATGAAGCTGACGTTGGAAGAAGCACGCCTCGAATACGGGCTTGGTAAGTTGTACAGAGACATAAAGAAAACGGATCAGTCGAAAGCCTCCCTGGACAGAAGCCTGCTTTTATCAAAACAGGCAGGCGATAGCGCACTATGCGCAGAGATCAGGTCAGCCATGTTAACCAACAACGCGAAAGACGTAAAGGAAAAGCAGGAGGAGAACATTCTACAAGGAACTATCCTTGCTACCGAACAGGCAGGCAAGAAGAATTCGGTGGCCGATGCCTATTTAAACTTAGCCGAATATTACGCGGCACATGATCAGTTTGAAAAAGCGTATCGTAATTATAAAATCTACGATCAGCTTCAGGATAGTTTACAAAGTGATCATGTTTTGTTTCAGATCAGTCAGATGGAAACGCAATACGAAACAGAGAAAAAGGAAAAGGAAATTGCACTTCTGAAGAAAGAGCAGCAACTGAATGAAGCAGAATTGAAAATCCAGAAAGACCGTCAGTTATTAATAGGTATTGCGTTGATATCTGTAATCGCTATGGCTGGATTGTTCATTAATCGGTATCGTGTATTAAATCAAACACGCAGGCAGCTGGAGATGGAACGAATGCGGAGTACCATCGCACAGGATCTGCACGATGATATTGGCTCTACATTATCCAGTATCAATATTATCAGCCAGCTGGCATTGCAGCAGACGGACAAAGGCAATGAAAATTATTTTCAACGCATCAATGAGCAGTCTTCTAAAATGATGGAGAGCATATCGGATATTGTATGGTCGATTAATCCGAACAATGACTCGATGGAGCAAATGGTCTTGAAGATGAAAGAGTTTGCCTCTGAAATCCTCGAGCCAAAGGAAATCCGGTTTTCTTTTGAAGGAGCGGAAAGCGTGCAATTACTTCCGTTGGATCTCTCGAAGCGTAAAAATCTTTTTCTCATTTTCAAAGAGGCTATAAACAATGCAGCCAAGCACAGCCAGGCTACTGAATTGAAAATTTCTTTTGTGAAAAATGCATCCGTGCTTCAGCTTACTATTGCTGACAATGGAATTGGCTTTGATGCGCAGAGCATAAAGCAAGGTAACGGTCAGAACAATCTGAAAGAAAGAGCGATTGCTGCAGGAGGCGTGTTGACCGTAGACACTGCTCCGGGTAAAGGCACCACGCTGCATTTAAACTTACCTCTACCATGATTGTGGTATATGATTAGGATACCTCTATTTTCAATTTTACGTTTGTCTGAGTAAGATAGAATGATATGAGCCTTTCGGTATTGATTTATGAAGACAATGATGTGCTGCGCGAAAGTGTCAGCAATATGATTGTATCAAACACATCCATGAAGCTGGCTGCTGCCTTTGCTCATGTGCGCAACGTGAAGCAGGAAGTGATGGACCACCAGCCGCAGCTTATACTCATGGATATTGATATGCCTGGTGTAAATGGTATAGAAGCGGTTGAGGAAATAAGAAAGTTTAACGCTACCGTTCCCATCATCATGCTTACTGTGTTTGATGATAATAAAAATGTGTTGGATGCCATCAAAGCCGGAGCATCTGGTTATTTACTGAAGAAGCATATCTCTACCCGTTTGTTCGAAGCGATAGAAGAAGTACTATCCGGAGGTGCCCCCATGTCACCCAGTATTGCCCGCTTGGTGATTGCGTCCATGCAACAAAAAACGATAACGGAAAATACCTATTCCCTCACACCCAAAGAGAAGGAAGTATTGACTTCACTCAGCAATGGCAACAGCTACAAACTCATCGCTGTCGATTGCCAGATCAGCATAGAAACGGTTCGCTCACACATCAAAAAAATTTACGAAAAACTTCACGTCCATTCCCAAAGTGAAGCCGTATCCAAAGCCATTAAAGAGAAGTTGGTTTAATTCGAGTTACGAATTACAAATGACGAAGTACGATTTTACTTCTGAGTGCTATGTTTTAGAATAACCGTCTTACCGGGCGAGTAAAAGAGTTTAAAAATAGTGTCAAATCTCCCACGAGTCCCGGTAGCCCCTTATAAAAAACAAACCCTTCCATCCGGAGTTAAATTTTAGTTTTCATTTCATAAGCCAAAATCTCTATTCTAATATGGATGGAGGGTTCCGAAGCTTGTTGAAGATTTGTTGCCCTCAGGTTTAATTTTTTAACAAAAAGACGCCAGGGTACAGAAGAGGCGCGAAAGAATAGTTCAATTTAGAGGAAGCTGTAGAAAAAGACTAAGAGAAGAATAATCAGATGATTAACCACTACTTGTTTTTCCATTTCGAAATGCCTGTATACTCTGCCATCAGGTAGAGAATCACCACCACATCGGATTCTACAGGCTGAGCCAGCACATAACGGAGCATACAATTCACGCCTTCGCGGAAATGATGTGTTATTTTTAGTCGGTGTACGATCTGGCTCATGTTCTTCGCTCTTAAATCCCTGTGCCAGTGGTCATCCATTTATGCAATCGAAAGCGGAAGGTTGAGAGCTGGGGCATTCATTACACAGGTGGTTAGTCATTAAATGATCAAGCCAGTTAATTCAAGCCTTCGATTTATTGAAATTTCACGAAGCAGCAATAGACGAACATAGAGTAGAGAATGAGCAAACAAGTAGAGGATAATCTAAACCTAAAAGCAAAGGGTTAAACAACTCATGATCGTTGAGAGCACCATCAATCAACTTATTAACTCCTGTATAACTTATAAGTCATCAGCGAGAAAAGGAGAACCAATTATTTCATATCAATCGATGAACCTATGAATTTAAGTTCAATTGAATGAAAATAACTTTATTTAAAAGGATTCTAAATAGAAGGTAAGATGGATTTTCATTTCATCCTAAGTGATTAATTCGTAATTTATTAGCCATCGTTTTTGTGGGGATTAGTGTAGAAAATAATCCTTTTCGTGTTGAAAATTTATTTGAATTAACGTCCATCGCACATTACATTTGTGCGATTCCGTATAAAGCGGGACCTAAACATCATGATGAAGTACCGTACCTGTCGTCACTTAATCGTTACCTCTCTTCTTTTTTTCTTTTTCAGCACTCAATTTGTTTCCGCACAAGAAATTCCTACTGAGCCTGCTGCAATCAGCGCAGGAGAAGCACTGTTCAAGGCAAACTGTAAGTCTTGCCACAGAGTAAAAGAAAAATTAGTCGGCCCTGCACTTGCCGGTGTAGAAGGTCGCGCTCCATCTGTTCAGTGGTTGAAAGATTGGATTCGCAACTCTTCTAAAGTTATCGCCAGCGGTGACGACTATGCAAATAAAATCTATAATGAATACGGCAAGAGCCAGATGACTGCCTTCACTAGTTTGAAGGATGAGGACATCATGAACATCCTTGCTTATGTGAAAGTTGAAGCCACAAAAGTGGAAGGCCCTAAGCCTCCGGTTAATGGAGATCCTGTTCCAACTGATTCATCTTCTATTTCATCCACTTACCTTGACATTATATTAGCAGGGATGATCATCATCCTGGTTCTCCTGCTGGTGATCCTTGCACTAATTGTAAATGCCCTTAAGAAATACCTTTCCCAAAAAGACCTGAGCGAAGAAGATAAAGACGAAGTTGTGTCTCCTTATTCAATCGGTTCTATTGTACAAAGCCCTGGGTTCATCTTCATCATTGTATTCATTGTAGCAGCACTTGGTTTCAAGACTACGATTGATGGATTGCTGACCATTGGTGTGCAGCAAGGTTACCAGCCGAAGCAGCCGATCGCGTTCTCTCACAAGATCCACGCGGGCCAGTTTGAAATTGACTGTAAATATTGCCATACAGGAGTAATGAAAGGCAAACAGGCCAGCATTCCTTCACCTAATATTTGTATGAACTGTCATGTGTCTATCAAATCTGGCACGAACACAGGCGAAGGCGAAATTGCTAAAATCTACAAAGCAGTAGGATTTGATCCTGCTACTTCACAATACTCCGGCAAGACTGCTCCAATTGAATGGGTGCGTATCCACAACCTGCCTGACCTTGCGTATTTCAATCACTCTCAGCACGTTAACGTGGGTGGCATCGAATGCCAGACTTGCCACGGCCCTATACAGGAAATGGATGTTGTAAAACAATACTCCTTGCTGACCATGGGATGGTGTATCAACTGTCACCGTACAACGGATGTAAGCGCGAAAGGCAATGCGTATTATGACAAGCTTCTGGAGGTGCACGATAAGAAGACAATGAAGGTGGAAGACATAGGTGGTTTGGAATGCTCCAAGTGCCACTATTAATAGTATAGAATTTAACGCTACGATTTTCGATAGATACATAGTATGAGCAAATCAACGAAGACATACTGGAAGGGACTTCCTGAATTGAAGAACGATCCGACAGTAATCAAGAATGCGGATAAAGAATTTGGTGAAGATCCTGGCCACTCGCGCAGAGACTTCCTGAAGATGATGGGGTTCAGCGTGGCAGCCGTATCACTGGCAGCTTGCGAAGCACCTATCCGTAAGGCTATTCCTTATGTCAACAAGCCGGTAGATGTTGATCCGGGTATCCCTAATTACTATGCATCGACCTATGTAAATGGTGGCGATTATTGCAGTATCGTAGTAAAAACACGCGAAGGTCGTCCTATTAAAGTTGACGGAAACATTCTTTCCAGTGTTACACAGGGCGGAACCAGCGCCCAGGTAGAAGCTTCTGTTCTTTCTTTATATGACAACTATCGTTTACGCGGTCCGAAAATAGGAGCGGGGGAAGCTTCGAAAGCAAGTGACTGGGAAACCATCGATAAGGAAGTGATCGCCAAATTAGGCGAGATTGCAGCAAAAGGTGGCCAGATCAGAATCATAAGCAATACGATTCTTAGCCCAAGTACAAAAGCGGCTATCGACATCTTTAAAGCAAAATATCCAACCACACAACATATTCAGTACGACCAGGTTTCGAACTATGGAATTGCGAAAGCCAATGAGGCTTCTTTCGGTTCTGCGTTCATCCCATCGTATGATTTCACTAAAGCAAAAACGATTGTCAGCATTGGTGCTGATTTCTTAGGTACATGGGTTTCTCCAATTGAGTTCTCGAAGCAATTTGCGATCACCAGAGATATCACTGATACCAAACGTGATATGTCACGCCTGTATCAGTTTGAAACCAACTTGTCATTAACAGGAGCTAATGCCGATTACAGATCGATGATCAAACCTTCACAGGAAGGATTGGTTGTTGCTCAGATATATAACCTGATCGCTGCAAAAGCAGGTAAAACAACTTTGTCGGCAAGCATCGATAAGATTCAACACCTTGAAAAAGCAGCTAATGAATTGTGGGAAAACCGTGGCAAGTCACTGGTGATCTCCGGTTCAAATGATAAGGACGTTCAGTTAGTAGTAAATGCGATCAATGATGCATTGGGCAACTACGGAGTAACTATCTTTCCTAATGTTCCTACTTATTTCCGTCAGGGTAACGATGAGGCCATGGCCGCATTTGTTGCTGAGGCAAAAGAAGGAAAAGTAGACGCAATCTTCTTCTACAACAGCAACCCTGTTTATGATCACCCGATGGGTAAAGAACTGGGTGAGGCATTGAAGAGCGTTGCATTGACTGTATCAACTTCGTACACCGAAGATGAATCAGCATCTGCATCTGCATTCAAGACTCCTGATCACCATTACCTGGAATCATGGAATGACTTTGAACCAAGAAAGAATTTCTTCAGCTTATCACAACCAGCAATAACTCCCATCTTCAAAACACGCCAGGCACAACAAAGCTTCCTGGTTTGGGCAGGAGAGGCGAACAATGATTATTTCGAATTTGTAAGCAGCAACTGGAAAAAGACACAGTTCGCAAGAGCAACTAACGCAGTTGATTTCCAGTCGTTCTGGGATAAGTGCTTGTATGATGGTGTGCTCGAATATCCTGCTGACACTTACAGTGCAGTATCATTCGCAGGAGACCTAAGCGCAGCCGCGTCACGTATCAGCTCAGCTTATACTGCTGCAAACACAGGTTTTGAAGTAATCATCTACGAAAGTTACGGTGTTGGAAACGGCTCACAAGCCAACAACCCATTGTTACAGGAACTTCCGGATCCGATCACTAAAGCAACATGGGATCATTATGTGACTATTTCACAAAAAGATGCTAAGGAATTAGGTCTTGATAACGATGCGGAAGGTAACACGGTATTGCTGAGCATTACGGCAAACGGAAAAACAGAAAAAATTGCAGCCCTGATTCAACCCGGACAAGCTCCGAAGACATTAGGTATTGCATTAGGATACGGAAGAACCAAGGTGGGTAAAGTAGCCGAAAACATTGGTGTGAATGCTTATCCATTCCTTGCACTTGTAAACGGTTCGATAAGCTTTGCCGCTTCTACCGGAGTGAAGGTAGAAAAGACGGTAGTTCCTTTCCAGTTGGCACAAACTCAGATTCACCATACCTATATGGGAAGAGAGAATGTGGTACAGGAAGCTACATTGAATGAATTTAACAGCAACCCTTTACATTTCAGAGAAGAAGCTCCTAAAGTAACTGACTGGGATAAGAAGGTGGATCCTAACTCATTGAGCTTATGGAAAGGTCATGAGTACAACAATCACCATTGGGGAATGGCCGTTGACCTGAACTCATGTACCGGTTGTGGTGCTTGTGTGGTCGCTTGTAATGTAGAGAATAACGTTGCCCTTGTAGGCAAGCAGGAAGTAATCAATCGCAGAGAAATGCATTGGTTGCGTATTGACCGTTACTACAGCAATCCGGAAGGAACAGATGTAGATAACTACGATGCACTTGAAATAGCAGCTGAAAATCCGGAAGTGATATTCCAGCCGATGATGTGTCAGCATTGCAATAATGCTCCTTGCGAAACAGTTTGTCCTGTTGCAGCAACAACACACAGCTCAGAAGGTCTTAACCAGATGACGTATAACCGTTGTATCGGTACACGTTACTGTGCTAACAACTGTCCATATAAAGTAAGACGCTTCAACTGGTTCAAGTACCACGACAATCAACAGTTCGCTCAGTCAAACCCTGCGATGAATACTGACCTTGGTCGTATGGTATTGAACCCTGATGTTACTGTCCGCTCACGTGGTGTAATGGAAAAATGTTCTTTCTGTGTACAAAACATTCAGGCAGGTAAGCTTTCGGCTAAGAGAGAACGCAGACCAGTGAAAGACGGTGAAGTAACCACGGCGTGTATGGCTTCTTGTACTACAGGAGCTATTGTATTCGGGGATATGAACAATCCGGAAAGCAGAATCAGCAAATTATTGCAGATTGAACTTGATCCTAATCGCAAGAATGGTATCGATAAGATTGCACACAATCCAAGAGCGTATAGAGTAATTGAGGAAATCGGTGTGAAGCCAAACGTTTACTACCTGACTAAAATCAGAAACAAAGACGAAAAGAAAGCACACGCTTAATTATTGACTTGAACTAAAAGAAACTTCGAAATCAGGAACTTCAGTATATGCAAGCAACTTCATCGTTAAGAGAACCTTTAATAACTGGTGGCAAAACGGTAGCCGATGTATCGCATGACATCAGCAGACACGTTGAGGCTAAGCCCGCTAAAAGCTGGTGGATGGCGTTTGGTGTGTCACTTGTTTTATTAATCTATGGATTCTATTGCGTTTGCTACCTTCTTTGGAATGGTATCGGGGCATGGGGATTGAATAAAACAGTAGGCTGGGCATGGGATATCACCAACTTCGTATGGTGGGTGGGTATTGGTCACGCAGGTACATTGATTTCAGCCGTATTGTTATTGTTCCGTCAGAAATGGAGAATGTCCATCAACCGTGCTGCGGAAGCGATGACGATCTTCGCGGTAATTTGCGCGGCTACTTTCCCTTTGGTTCACATGGGCCGCTTATGGTTAGGTTTCTACTGGGCACTTCCTCTTCCCAATGCATTCGGTTCGCTTTGGGCTAACTTTAACTCGCCACTTCTGTGGGATGTGTTTGCGATCTCAACCTACTTCTCCGTATCACTTGTTTTCTGGTACATCGGTCTGATTCCTGACTTTGCAGTAATCCGCGACCGTGCCGTACGCCAGGGAAATAAAGTAAGAGCATTGATCTATAATGGATTGAGCTTCGGATGGGATGGCGCAGCTAAGACATGGATGCGTTATGAATCAGTAGCCTTGATTCTGGCTGGTCTTTCTACACCACTGGTATTGTCGGTTCACACTATTGTATCGATGGACTTTGCAACATCCGTAGTACCTGGATGGCACACGACCATCTTCCCTCCGTATTTCGTGGCGGGTGCGATCTTCTCCGGATTTGCGATGGTATTGACCTTGTTGATCATCACACGCAAAGTATTTAAACTGGAAGACTACATTACTATCTATCACCTGGAGCTGATGAACATCATCATCATCGTAACAGGATCGGTAGTAGGTATTGCTTATATCACTGAGTTCTTCATTGCCTGGTATGGTCAAGTGCCGGCTGAACAATACGCTTTCTATAACCGTATGCAAGGTCCTTACTGGTGGGCATACTGGTCCATGATGACATGTAATGTGATTTCTCCCCAGTTATTCTGGTTCAAGAAAATCAGAACAAGCATTGTAGCCACATTTGTATTATCCATCATCGTGAACATCGGTATGTGGTTCGAACGTTTCGTAATCATTGTTACCTCCCTGCACAGAGAGTATATTCCGTCAGGATGGACAATGTTCCACCCAACGATGTATGACATCGGAGAGTATGTATTCACCTTTGGCCTTTTCTTCACCTTATTCTTCCTCTTCGCTAAGTTCTTCCCTGTGATCAACATGGCTGAAGTGAAAAGTATTGTCAAGTCATCATCCGAAAAGAAGCATTAACAGATTATGGAAAGCAATAAGAACTTTGTTGTAGGAATTTTTAATGATGAAGATATACTTCTTCATGCTGTGGAAGGCATCCGCGGAAAAGGGATAAAGATCCAGGAAGTATTCAGCCCGTTTCCGGTACACGGTCTGGACGAAGTATTGGGTTACAAAAGAAGCCGCCTTCCTATTGCCGCTTTCCTTTTTGGAATGACAGGTACTTCGCTGGCGCTGCTGATGCAGATCTGGATGCTGGGATATGACTGGCCAATGATCATTGGTGGTAAGGATCACGCTTCATTGCCTCCTTTCATCCCTGTTACTTTTGAGTTAACGGTATTGTTGGCTGCCTTTGGTATGGTGATCACCTTCTTCATTGTAAGCGACATGAAACCGTACAAATGGCCACGCCAGTTTGATTTGAGAAGCACGGATGACAAGCATGTAATGGCAATTGATTTGGCCGACAACAAATTGAGCAAAGACGAAATCGGTCAGATACTCAAGGAAAACGGGGCTTCAGAAGTAAACGAAAAGAACTTTTAATCGGATGCAGACAATGCGTACAGTAAAGACTTTATTATTCAGTGCATCAGCAGCAGTTATGCTTGCGGGTTGTACTGCAGGTGGAAATAATCCCGGTCGTGAATATGCACCGAACATGTATCACTCAGTTGCTTATGAGCCAATGTCTCAGATCACTGATCCGGATGCTGGAGCATGGGCTAACTCGCTGGAGCACGGTGACCGCACAGGTGAATATTATAATTCCAACAATTACAATCCGTATAAAATGAACATGCGGACTCCTCCTGCTCATACGGTAAAACGTAATGCGCAAGGATGGCTTCCTTACCGTGTGGCCCGTGTACCTAAGGACAGTATTGACATTGTAACAGCAAACCTGAAAAATCCTCTGGATTCTTCTGCAGCTGTATTGGCATCAGGAAAAGCGTTATACATTTCGTATTGCCAGCATTGCCATGGAGCAAAGGGCGAAGGAGATGGTAAAGTAGCCGATAAATATGCGGGTGTAGCTAACCTTCAGGGAGACACTTATAAAGCAATGTCTGAAGCACACATCTTCCAGGTGATCACTAAT
>NNBV01003603.1_pt1 | contig 12693 bp, 12 predicted proteins | sample 1173771 | NCBI WGS metagenome assembly NNBV01 (sample SAMN07173938, study PRJNA388173) | plant metagenome | isolation source: symbiotic tissue sample KVS11 | place: Norway: Troms, Kvaloya island
GCGGAGTACTGTGGTAAAGGTTTAAATTTCATAATTTTACAATTATTTAGTTTTTACTGAATAATACTTTTGGGATCTGGCGGAAAGACTTTAGTAGGTTTTGTTCCGCCATTTCTTTTTTTGTGCGGGTGTCTAACTGGTGTTCATCGATGGCTATGACATTTAATAGTTTATTGCTTTCATTTAGTTGCTTTCCTTTTTCACCGACCGGCATGCTTCGGCACCCAACACATAGTTCTCCCCTTCTTTGGAATAGCAAGTATTCAATGTGACGCTTAACAGCCCGAGCACTTTTTCCAATGGAAGTACTTCCACAAACTCAGCCGATATTTTTTGTTCGCTCAGCGAGGAATCTCCCAGGGTAACAGAAGCGGCATAATGCTGCTGCAAGGTGAGCACGATGTCCCTGACAGACATCCCATCAAATACGAGTTTGCTCTCGCGCCACACGCCCACTCCTTCCGTTCTTAAATTATGCTGTAACGAAATAGCGGAAACCTCTTTCGTAGTGGCATATGTAGCACGCTGGCCTGGAACAAGATTGACTGATTCTTTTGCATTCGATGTGCTTGTTCCGGTTACATTTACTTTACCTGTCACCACCGTCACCTCTTCCTTATCCCGTTCCGGATAGGCCTGAATATTAAAACTGGTTCCCAACACTCGAACAGCTAAATTCTTTGTGTAGACGATGAAAGGCTTGTGTTCATCCCTGGCCACTTCAAAAAATGCTTCACCTGAAAGATAAACTTCGCGGGTAGTGCGCTTAAAATTTTCAGGATAGCGGAGGCTGCTGCCTGCATTCAACCATACAATAGATCCATCTGCAAGAGTAACCTGCGTGCGTTTACCCGCGGGCACTGCGCTCTGCGAATAAGCAACCGGATCAAAGACATTGAGCAAGGCAGACCTGTTTGAATAGGTGATGATGGCCGAAGCAATGATCAACGGCAAAACCACTGCTGCTATCTTTCTCCAGGCAGAAGAAAAATAGATTACTTTAACTACCGGCTGTTTTCCATTCTTGATACGATCAACTTCTTTTTGAAGAAGCTGTGTGTCTATTTCAGCATGATACTGTACCTCCGGAAAGGAATCATACCATTTATTAAAAATTTGCTCCCCCTTTACGGAATCCTTTCCATTAAGAAAATCTTCTACTTTTTTCTTATCCATTTTTCAGATGTACCACTTCTTACAACTATAAGTGCAGGAAGCAGTAAAATGGGTAGGTCGAAGTCTGTTAAAGAAATGTTATCAAAAACAGCGAACTAAAAACACTCAGTTCATATTGCAGGTAAGCCAGAGCACAATAATGGGCACATGACGGAAGTCTGAACGCAAAATTTTCATGGCCGTGGCGATGTGGTACTTGGTGGTATCTACCGATATACCTAATTGATTTGAGATTTCGATCACCGATTTATTTTCTAACCTGCTTAACTTAAACACGGCCTTGCATTTATCCGGTAGTGCATCGACGCAATACTCAAGCCGGTTATAGAGCACCTCCATGTCTGTAGCAGAAGGCACGTTTTCTTCAAAGGAAACAGATGCAATTGCGAGCATCTCTTTGATATATTGATCCTTAGCAGCTGACTTACGAATGTAATCAAGCACTGCGTAGCGCAGCGCAGAAAAAATGTAAACTGAAAAATTGGTTTGAATAACAAGCTGCGCTCTTCTTTGCCAGATGTCAGTCATAATATCCTGTACGAGTTCTTCAGCAGCAGGTTGATTTTTAAGTCGTTGAACAGCAGTGGCTACCATTCGTTGACGATAACGTATATAGAGAATATCAAAAGCCTTATCCTTCCCCTCACGAAGTCGCGAAATCAACTCTTCATCGGAAAGTGTCAATGATAGCATGATCGTTTGTGAAGAAGCAAACTTACACGTTGCCGCTGGCTTAAAGCCAATTTGTATTTTAACGTTATGTTAATTACGCGCTACGTCTGAAAGCAGCCATTCAGAATAAGCATGGTGTAAACGTCCATCTCTTTACTTAGTTCATATAATAAGTGATCCCCAATCCTATACCTGCTTTGTATGGGGCAATCCTGAGCGGTATACTTTGTTTTAATCAGCGCATGCAGATCAATATAGGCAGAAGTATTTGTGAGCGTATACAGTTTCGATCCTTCAATCTTAATTTTATCATCCGGGAGGCTATCCGCTTCCAGGCTATCGCAACTATATAATCCTACCACCACGAATAGCACAAGCAGGCCACCGAATGTCGTTTTCCTATTTATTGAAGTTATAATGTGTTTGTTTTACAGGTAAGACGGACTTAATGCCTCTGACGTTGGATGACGTTTGTTTATTTTTTTCAATGATCATGTGACTATCCCTATGATTGCGCGTCCATATACTATCACCTGAGCCCAAGCATTCGCAGGAAGTCCGAATTGAATCTCAATTCGACAAAGTTTTTAAATTCTAACAATGTACTAGTATGAAAACAGTCAGGAATTTCAATCGCAGTTTCAGGAAGTGGTTTACAGCCGGATTATCCATGAAGGCATGTATGCTGACATTCGTTCTTTCATTTATTTCAGTGATTACCTTTGCGCAAGTAACAGGTCAGTCCGATCAGATCGAGACCAACAAAGGAATTGTTGCCTCTATTGCCCCTTATGATGCGGATGTTCGCGAAGCTATTCTGCAGGCAAGCTTACATCCTGCCATACTTACTGAGCTTCAAAAAAGTCAGAAAGAAACGGTAGCTGAATTTCAGAGGATCATCGGAAACTTTAGCCAGAAAAAGCAAGGTTACTTTTATACGTTAACACGATACCCTGATTTGATTCATACGCTTGCCACTCTCCCTTCGCGGCAATCAAAAGATCATGTAAATCAACTTTTGCCGAATCAGGACGAAGACCTGCAACAGGCAGCATGGAAATTATATAAGGGTGAAAAGGATGATCTGGTAAAAGTAGACAACACAAAAATTGCTGCTGAACAGAACTTCAATACCCGCATTCAATCCCTTGATCCGGCCGCAAAAACTGCCTTTCAAAAACTGGCAACGATGCCTGATGTGTTAACCTTAATGACCAACAACGTGGATCTTACTACACGTCTTGGTGAGGAATATAAAAATGATCCTTCAAAATTGAATAATCACCTCAGTGCTTTGCACGATAGCTTAAGTGTTCAGAACCAGTATGAAGTCGCTGCCTTCAGAAAGAAGATGGCGGAAGATCCACAAGCGATGAAAGAGTACAGTGATGCCGCACAAGCGTATGCGAAGCAGAATGGATATAACCTTCCCAATCAGCAGAACTATAACAACAATCCCAACTATTACGGAAGCCCTTCTGCCTTTGGCAATCCTTACTCCTATTGGTATGGATATCCGTATTGGTATTCGTCACCTATGTGGTATCCCGGAAGTCTCGGATTCAATTCAGGTTTTTATATGGGAATGGGAGGCTTTGGTTTCTATGGATTTCCTTCCTACGGTTTTTCAAACTGGTTTTATAATGGAGGCTATTACAGAAGGTATCCGCACCTGTACACACAGTTCGGAAATTATTACCGGGGCAACATTGGTGAGCATCGTGTGATAGGTTCTGTCAACCACGGATTTATGGGAGTAGCACATGGGCATTATAATCCCAATGGTGCAACGCAGCTCAACCATATGCTTTCACCTTCTGGTTATTCGCGACCTTCCGGAATACAGTACCAGAACCGGGGAGGCAACATCACTCATCCCAATGCAAACTCCTATCATACGCAATCATGGGGAGGATATGGTGGCCGCGGTAATGTGGCGGGTGGATTTCATGGAGGTGGTGGTTTTAGTGGCGGTGGCCGTGGTCGTCATTAGATAATAATAGCAAGGAATACTTGAATCCGGACTGTTCTAAAATGAACAATCCGGATTTTTTTTATTCCCTTAAAAAGAAGAATGAGAAAGTGACTAACTGCCAGAGATACACTCTCAATAATATCTTGCCATTCCGTTTCTATCGCGGAACAGGGTCACAGGTAGCACTACAAATTCTGCAACAGATGAAACAACATATTTTGCTTGTTGATGATGAAGAGGTCTCCTATTACCTTATCATGCAATTGATTAAACGGGTTGGCATGACAGCACGCATTGATTCTGTAACTAACGGGGCACAGGCTTTATCTTTCATCAACGAACATTATCTCTCCCATTCCTCCCTGCCTGATTTAATTTTTCTTGACATCAACATGCCTGTCATGGATGGATTCGAATTCATGAATGCACTCCATGAGCTAAATCTGCCCGGCAAAGAAAAGATGGAGGTTATTATTGTGTCCTCGTCCATGAATCCCAAAGACATAATGATGGCAAAAGCAATGGGAGTAAAAGAATATGTTTCCAAACCGATAACACAAGAGTTCATCCGGTCAGTTTGTCTTTAAATAATCAGAAGAAAGAATCAATTGATACCTTCATCTGTTAGCAAACAGGAATGTACCTATGGTTTTTATTTCGTTGCAGTAAGCGAAGAGGATAGCTTTTACCTAAGCAATATAGCTACCTGCTACAATGTATCATGATCAGCGTTAATTGATCATATCAGTTAAAGCTTGAAATACATTAAGTGGATATTCAGCCAATCGGTTACACACATACAGGTACCATTCTTTCCCATATACAAAATAGATTTTTGCCGGGTGCCCCTCTTCTTTAAGTTCCTGCAGCTGCTGATTCTGTATCCCGAACAGGCTTTCAAATTCATAAACGTGATTATTCACCTTATACTGCCGAATAAGTTCTTTAGCCTCTTGCTGTATTTTCTGATCATGGGTGGCTATTGAGCAAAGATGATTGGATTGGAGTAGCCTGTCAACATAATCCATGTACACCTTATCTAACTGCTCACCTCTGGGTAAAGAAAGCACGGAAGGAGTTTCGAATGCACCTTTTACTAATTTGATTTTTCCTTTCAGCTTCATCATCTCATGGAAGTCGTCCTTCGTTCTATGCAAATAGGCTTGCAAGGTGATGCTAACGTTAGAAAACGATCCGGAGATGTTTTTGTATGTATTCAGCACAGCATCTGTCCTGTCTGTATTTTCTGCACTTATTGCCACTTCAATATTTCCCTTTGAAGCTTCCTTACAAATAAGGTTTAAATTATTCAGGCAAAGATCAGGTGAAATGGAAAGCCCTATGTGTGACAGATCAAGCGCGACTGAAGCATTCAACCCCAGTTGTTTAATGTGTTGACTTATTCTTATAAATTCATCTCTGGCAGCATTCGCGTCCTTCTCTGTGCGGGTATTTTCTCCCATGAATTCAATTGATGTCTTATATCCGTTTTGATTCTGAAGTTGTACTTTGCTGATGGTTTCTTCCAGCGTTTCTCCTCCGATATATCTGTCTGCTGCTTTTTTAAGTATAGCAAATAATACAGGATTGGATAAGATGTATTTCTTCGCCCCTTCGTTTAAAGCTGCCTTGCGTAAGGCCGCAGACGTTTTTTGCAGCAAGTCCTGATCCATGTTATTTTAGTTTTAGAATTTTCAAGGCGCACGATTACCGCTGCCGCTTTTTTTTAGCAAAGATAAAGGCTAATAAAAAAATGCCGGTTGATCTATGTTAAGAAGCGATGGATTTCCTTATCCGGCTCAGACTTTCGGCCTGAATCCCTAAATACCTGGCTATTTTGTTTCCTGGAATAAGCTGCACAACAGCGGGGTCCTTTTCCAGTAACATCCGATAACGTTCTTCTGCTGACCGGATCAGGAAATCTTTTTCCCGTTGCGCCCGTGATAAAAATAACTGCTGTGCAATGTGAAGGCTTAAGTGATTTGCTACCAGGGATGTCTCATTTGCACGCAATAAATCCTGCCTTCTTATAGTGCTTACTCTACATGGCGTGAGCGTGGTCACCTGCACATCAGAGGGCTGCTGCAATAAAAAAGAAGTATAGGCGCCAAAGAATTCACCCGGAAAAACAAATTCCAATATTCTTTCTTCCTCTCCTTTCAATGTACCGATCTGCACCAGTCCTTCGCTCAACAAAAGTATCTTATTCTCTACATCACCATAGTAAGTAACAACCTGATTCGCAGGAATGCTTTTTTGTTCTACTTCAAATGGCAAAACAACTTCACCTGACTCGTAACCGGGCAAGTGTTTTCGAATGTAGGAATCAACCGTCATGAAGAATTTGATTGTCTATGATCAGGATTTAAAATTAAACAATCTGAACGGACAGAAATAATTCATGATGATGTCGATATACCAATTAACCTACCTGAAAGAGATTAAAGTGTTGCATGCTTTATGCTATACTTTAAGAGAGCTAATTATTCCGGTGCACTACGTCCATGCGCTTTCACATTACGTCTCCTTTCGCGATGGAGCGAATCCAACTGATGGTGACTATCTGAATCGGTAGAATCAATTTTCAATGCCTTCTGAAATTCAGCTTCGGCTGCTGCTACTTTATGTTGTTCTACAAAAAGGTGACCCAGGTAATAATGCGCATCAAAATTATTCGCATCCAGTTCAATGGCTTTCTCATATCCTCGTTGTGCGTCTTCTTTCTTTCCTGCTTCATACATGATCGTACCCAGGCTTACATACGCAAAGGGGTCGTTGGGATTTAATGCAATCGCTTCGCGGATTGTCTTCTCCGCTTCTTCCGGTCGCTTCAAACTGGATACATACAGCCCATAGGTGGTCAGTATCCCTGCACGCTCAATTTTATTTTCATCTCCGTCCAGCATATGCAGAAGATATTGAAAATCGATTTCCGCCAATGAGTCCGGAGAATTCACACCATAGGCGAGGTCAACATAAATCTGATTTACTTTTGAGCGAAGCCGCTTAATCTCTACGTCCAGTCTTTTTTCTTCTGATAACTCAAAAGCCCTGCTGTATGCTTGCTGCGCCATGGAATAGTTTTCTTCTTTTGAAAAATCATCACCCAACGCCACATAGCGCTCGATAATTTGTCGTGACTGATACCGGTCCCATTGGTCCTGTATGGAAGGAATGAAGTAGGTGACAATAATCACCAGCGCACTTCCTGAGCTGACTAAAATCGGCCAGATCTTTTTTCGTACAACTTGCCTTGTCCTGGATTTCATACGGATTTAGTTATCGTTCTCTTCGGAATCATCCTCACTCACATTCTTATCGGCTGCTGTATCTGTTTCCGTCTCTTTATCTGTACCGTCACCCGCGTTGGCAAAGTTAGAAAACCAGCCACCCTTCTCTATCAATGAAGCAGGTGAACCTTGTTCGAGAATTTCTCCGAAAGAAAGCACGATCACATGATCTGCATTTTTTACCATCGAATAACGATGAGCAATCAGGATGACGGTATTCTCTTTTCTGATTTCTTCCACTGTCTTTTTGATCTCTGCTTCCGTTGCAAAATCAAGGTTAGCGGTGGCCTCATCCATGATCAGTATTTTAGGACGCGATGCAAGTACCCGTGCAATCTGAATCCGCTGACGTTCACCCACTGATAATCCCATGCCGCTCTCTCCCACCAATGTATTGAGCCCCTCCGGCAACCTGCGTATGGTGTTCTCCATTCCAGCCGCTATTGCAGCTACCATAACATCATTGTCACTTGCGCCAGGAACTTTGTAACGAATGTTATCCGCCAGTGTTCCACGAAAGATGGAACCATCAGCAGCCACCATGCCAATCTGCCTTCGCACGGCAGAAGGGCTTTGAAGTGCAAGGTTCTCTCCATCAATCAATATTTCACCACCTGATGGTTCATAGAGTTTCAGGAGAAGATCAACAGTAGTTGTCTTTCCTGCACCGGAGCCTCCTACAATAGCTGTGATCTTTCCCGGTTCGATTGTAAAACTGAGGCCTTTCAGTATTTCGCGATCAGCTGCATATTGAAAACGCACATTATTAAATTCAACTTTTCCCTTCTTCACTTCCAGTTCTGCTCCGCGCTTTTCTTCTACTCCACTATCCAACAAGCGGAACGCACGGGATATGGAGGCAATGTTTTGCTGAAGGTTAACCCAAAGCGTGGTCAATGAATCAATGGGTGAATATAGTCGGTCCAGGTAAGCAACAAACATCACTACATCACCTGGAGTAAGCTTATGTTCCAGCGTCAGGTATCCACCGTAACCCAACACCAATGCAGACGAAACCTGTGTGAGTGTGTTTTCCCAGAAAATATAGCCATTGCCCAGTTTGGTGCGCTTGATGTATTCAACATACGCTTCTCCGGAAACTTTTTTCAGGTTGTCGGCTTCACGTTGTTCGGCGCCGGAAAGCTTTACGGTCTTTATTCCGGTCAGCGCATCCTGCATGCGTGCATAGACATCTTCCCAACGGTCATAGTAAGTGGAGAGGCCTTTTTCCAGTTTATTTGCCGATCGCAGTGCAATCCACAGGTACACCGGGATAACTGCAATCGCCAGGAGTGTGAGCGTGACATTTTGTAAAAACATAATCACCAGAATTCCCACCAGGCTGATGAGTTCGGGCAAAATCTTTTGTGAAAAGCCGGTTACAACTGCAGACACTTCTTCGGACTGATTTACCTGCTTTGAAATGGCAGCACTGGATCGTTTACTAAAAAAGCCAAGAGGAAGGCGTAGTACATGCAGGAAGGTACTGTAAAGGAATCCTTGTTCTACCTTGCTGGACAGTCGCACATTGAGATTCTCACCCAAAAGAGCAAGTGCATAACCGATAACGTTGACAAGAAAAATCATCGCCACCGCTCATAGCAATGTTTCCATGGCCTGGCCGGGAGTTCTTTCTGCTACTCTGCCTTTGCTGTGTGGCTGCTTCGGACTTTCAGGTGATAGTAGTTTTTCTATTTCATGTGTGATGGGGTCAGGCTCGTCATCCAACTCCACCTGCGTGTCTACTCTTGCCTGGCGAACGAACAAACCGGCCACGTCATTAATTGCCTCCCGGTAGATGAGCGGTTCGATCAGGTTAGCTCCCGTACTGAGTAGTCCAATTAAAACGATAACGATGAATCGTTTTTTATGCGGGAGTACTATATCAAACAGATGGCGCCAGACATTCTTTGCGGCAGGGGTTTCCATAAGTAAAGCAGTAGGGTTTCAACTCGTTATTATCATTTACTACAACGGGATATCATTCAGATGTTCATCCCGTAAAAGGTCACTCAAAATGGTCAGTGAATTATCCTGAATGATTATCGGGGATGTCTATACCAATTTAGGGAATGGGAAATTGCAAAGCAATCGCGTGAAGCATCCGGCCGGCTTTGATGTGTTATCTGCATTAAAGAGCATTTCCATTCATTTCTGTTTTGAGTATATACAAGTTAGTGAGATTTGGATTAGACAAAGACAGATTTCAATTATACCATGATCGATCCTGGTGCTGATCTTTGCTGAACAAATAATAATGCTATGATCTTAATTACAGGAGCTACCGGAAACTTAGGAAGCAAAGTCATCGACACCTTGTTAGAAACTATTCCCGCCAGGCAAATGGCTGCGCTGGTACGTCACGAAAATAAGGCCCGTCTTTTGAAAGAAAAAGGTGTGACTATTCGCATAGGTGACTATGACGACAAAGCAGCACTGGAAGAAGCGATGAGAGGTATTGAGAAAGTGTTGCTGGTGTCTGGTGGGAGAGCGGAGAATGGTTTACAGCAACATCAGAACGTGGTGGATGCGGCAAAAAAGGCAGGTGTAAAATGTATCGCGTATACGGGACGCTGCCTGAAGGATAAAAACACATTGGCCAATGAACTGATGAAACGACACTTCGAAACCGAAGATTACATTATTGCCAGTGGCATGAACTACATCCTCTTCCGGAATATATTATACCTGGATACCCTGAGTGTTTTCTTAAGTAAGAACGAGCTGGAGAAGGGTATCGCTCTTCCGGCAGGTGATGGGAAAGTTTCGTATGTGTTGCGCAGTGATCAGGCAGAAGCAATTGGTCGTGTATTGGCGGGTGACAATTGCAGTAACCGCATTTATCATTTTACTAGCAGTCAAACCTATTCTTTTTACGATGTAGCGAAAGCGTTAAGTGAACTGTCAGGTAAGACAATCTCTTACACCTCTGTTGATCCGGGCACCTTTAAGGATAAAGCAAAGGAACTGGGAATTCCGGATTTTGCTGTGAACATGACTATAGCGTTTATGACGGATATCAAAAACGGGCAGGAAGAAACGGTAAGTGATGACCTGGAAAATATTTTGGGACGTAAGCCGATTAATCTGAAGGAAGGATTGAAGTTATTGTTTAACTTATAGCTTACCATGTCGTCACCTGTTCACATCAAAACAATTACCGATTATCATAGCCTGGTTAATCTTCCCAAACCAGAGCATCCGCTGGTGAGCGTTATCCGGTTTGAAGATATACGGTATACGCCCAAACAATCTCATGATGCTATCGTCAACGGTTTTTACAGTATCGCGTTGAAAAAAAACTTTCGTGCCAAACTCAGGTATGGCCAGCAGAAAGTAGATTTCGATGAGGGCGTCATGTTGTTTGTGGCACCTAAGCAATTGATTTCCGTTGAAAATCCAGTTGATACGGAAGTAAAGCACGAAGGATGGCTGCTGTTGCTTGACCCTGACTTATTGGGCAAGTCCGGGCTGGCTTCAAAAATCAGGCAATACGAGTACTTTAGTTACAATGTGAATGAGGCTTTGCATCTATCGGATAAAGAAGAAGCAACAATTGTGGCCATCATGAAAAACATAAAAGAAGAATATCAAACCAGGGCTGATCATTTTAGCCAGGAGGTTATCATTGCACAGTTGGAATTACTGTTTACTTATTCGGAACGATTTTATCAGCGGCAGTTTATTTCACGTAAGGTAACCAGTCACCATGTAGTGAACGAACTGGAGATTTTATTGCGCGCCTATTTTGAAAGTGACCGACTGCAAACGAAAGGTATGCCTTCCGTGACTGATCTTGCAGATGCCCTGCACCTTTCTCCCAATTATCTGAGTCACCTGCTTAAAACGCAAACCGGTCAGAGCACGAAACAATTTATTATTGACAAGGTTATTGAACTGGCAAAAGAGAAGTTATCGACCACCGGATTGTCTATGAATGAGATTGCGTATGCTTTGGGATTTGATTATCCGCAGTCCTTCAGCAAGCTATTCAAAAGTAAAACCAATATGTCCCCCATGGAATTTCGTCAGTCATTTAATTAACGAAGATTAAGGTTCATTAATTGATTAATTAATCATGCAATCCCATAACCTCATAAAAGGCCTGGAGAAATTCCATCTGTTAGCAGATTCGTTTAGCTAAAGCCCTTACTCTTTATTCCTTATTGCCACGGCTTAAGCCCGTGGTAATTTCAAATGTTTTCCGGGGCTTTAGCCCAATGGACACATGCAGGTGAGTTGTGATTGATCATTCTATCGTTCAACCATATCCCAAATCTAAAATCACCGCTCACCAATCACAAATCAAAACTCCGCATTGTGCTGCTTCAGCATATTCCGAAGCTGAAAGGTATGCTGCTTCAGGTGCATTGTTCCATGTTAACGCCACCCTAACCCAGGTGCAACGTGTTTTAAAATGGAGGACAGTACATGTACATTGTAATCAACTCCTAATGTATTAGGTATCGTCAAAAGAAGAGTATCTGCCTCCTGGATAGCTTCATCCTCCGCCAATTCTTTTATTAGCTGATCAGGTTCTGCTGCATAGCTTCTACCGAAAATGGCACGCTTATCCTGTTCAATCATTCCGATCTTATCTCGCCGACTGGTTTCTTGTCCGAAGTAGTAGTGATCCTGATCGTTTACCAATGCAAAAACAGACCTGCTAACCGATACTCTCGGTTCTCGCTTGTGTCCCGCTTTTTTCCAGGCTTCTTTGTACAACCTGATCTGCTCGGCTTGCTGTACATGAAAAGGCTTACCACCTTCGTCATACTTCAGGGTAGAACTTTGAAGAAACATTCCGTTTTCTGCCGCCCATATAGCCGTAGCGTTAGACGCGGCACCCCACCAAATGCGTTCCCGCAAACCTTCCGAGTGCGGTTCCAAACGCAACAAGCCAGGTGGATTTGGAAACATGGGGTATGGATTAGGCTGAGCAAATCCGATCCCGTTTAGCTTATCCAGGAACTCCAACGCTTTATGGCGACCCATATCGGCGTCCGTTTCTCCTTTGGCTGGTTCATATCCAAAATGACGCCACCCTTCGATGACTTGCTCTGGTGAACCTCTGCTGATTCCCAACTGCAATCGCCCAACAGAAATCAAATCTGCCGCTCCCGCATCTTCCACCATATACAACGGGTTTTCATACCGCATATCAATCACACCAGTTCCAATCTCAATCCTCTTTGTTCTGGCACCTATGGCCGAAAGCAAAGGAAAAGGAGATGCCAGTTGAGCGGCAAAATGATGCACCCGGAAATAGGCACCATCTAAACCCATTTCTTCTGCCGCCACTGCCAAATCAATAGACTGAAGCAACGTATCGCCTGCTGTCCGCGCATGATAAGCAGGATGGTTAGACCAATGTCCAAACGATAAGAATCCGATTTTCTTCATCAATCTCCTTTAAGTGTTTTATTTTTTATCAGATTCTTTTCATTGGAATGAATAAAATCAGAATACCGATATCGTAAAATTATTAAAGAGTCCTCAGGATTGCTGACAACTTCTTTTCGATTCAAACAATATTGAAAGATAATTGATTCCCTTATTTTCATATTGCTCAACATGTAA
>NNBV01000394.1_pt1 | contig 12657 bp, 7 predicted proteins | sample 1173771 | NCBI WGS metagenome assembly NNBV01 (sample SAMN07173938, study PRJNA388173) | plant metagenome | isolation source: symbiotic tissue sample KVS11 | place: Norway: Troms, Kvaloya island
CATCTTGCCCGCCCACCCTATGGACTGGGCGGGCAAGATGCCCACCCCACAAGAGTTAATTGAATATTTTTTTATTTGTCAGTCCCTTAACTTGTTTTCGGCTTGATATATGCGATCGCTTGTTTCCAAACAATGCTTTGCTGACTGTTTTCATCAGCAATACAGATACACTGTGGATCTTGCCATACAACCTTTCCTGTGAGTACATCCTGAGTCACCAGCTTTAACTCAACTGGCGTTGTTTGTTTAATCAGGTTTTGGACTTGTCTAATGCTGGGTAAAGTGGTGTCAAATTCGGTAAGCATTTTTAGTAAAGATGAACCTACAAGGCAAAATAAAGAGTAACTAATCCTTGATAATTCATCCTTGAAGAAATGGCAATCGAATTTACTAAGTATCATGGTCTGGGCAACGACTTTATTCTCATTGACAATCGCTCATCATCTTTGCCTGTAGTGACTCCAGAGCAAGCCATCAAGTTGTGCGATCGCCACTTTGGTATCGGTGCTGATGGTGTCATTTTTGCCCTACCTGGAGAAAACGGCACTGATTACACTATGCGGATTTTTAATTCCGATGGTTCAGAACCAGAAATGTGTGGCAATGGCATTCGCTGTTTAGCTGGCTTTTTAGCAGACTTAGAAGGCGAATCGCGCAATCAAGACTCATATCGCATTCATACTTTGGGTGGTGTAATGACTCCCCAACTCTTATCTAATGGTCAAGTTAAAGTAGACATGGGTTTACCCAGGTTACTCGCTAGCGAAATTCCTACCACTCTTGCACCCGCCCAAGAAAAAGTCATTTCTGTGCCGTTAGAGGTGGCGGGGCAAACTTGGGATGTCACCTGTGTAAATATGGGAAATCCTCACTGCATTACCTTTGTGGAAGATGTCGCCGCAATTGAGCTAGAAACCATCGGCCCGAAATTCGAGCATCACCCAGCTTTTCCCCAACGCATAAATACCGAATTTATTCAAGTGGTACGCCGTGACTATTTGAAAATGCGGGTGTGGGAACGGGGTGCTGGGATTACATTAGCTTGCGGGACTGGTGCTTGCGCTTCTTTAGTGGCTGGAGTGTTAACCGGGAAATGCGATCGCACCGCCACTGTAGAATTACCTGGTGGCCCCTTGCAAATTGAATGGTCAGAAGTAGACCAACGAGTTTACATGACAGGCCCGGCTGAAAAGGTATTTACAGGTAAACTATAAGCGACTTACTATTGGCATTACTCAAGTAGTAGTGCCATATAAGTCAATACAGTTCAAATAAGACCAAAACACTTGTAGAGACGGCGATTTATCGCGTCTCGAAAACCCAAAATTTTTGCCAGTAGCCTTTAACTGAACCGTATTGCCATATAAGTCTGGCGACGGGCTGTGCGATCAAGTCGAACCCGTTTCTTATACCAATTCAATTAATGATTGCAACACATCCTTGGGTAAAGACGCGATGAATCGCGTCTCTACAATATGGTCTATTTGTTGCATTATTTTTTCAAATTGATATTATTTTGGGGAACTGGCGGATGAATCTATTTCTATTGGAGATTGGATATGGGGATTAACTTTAGATTGCACAGATTCTTTATTAGAAATTGCTAGATATATACCCCCTAAAATTAGAGCCAACCCTAACAAGTTGAAAATACTCAAGTTTTCCGAGAAAAGTATCCAAGCAAGAATAGCAACAATTACTGGATTGAGTAATAACAGCAAAGAGATAAATCCTGAAGAAAAAGTTTTCAGGCTGTATACAATTAGCCCATGACCCAAGGCTTCGCAAATAGCAGCTAGAGCAAATACTACTAACCACCCCGACAAAGTAACTGGAAAAACTTGTTTTTCAAAGATTAGGACTACTGGGATCATCAATGAAGTTGCGATCGCACAGCGCCACACGAGGATGGTGATAATTGAAAACTTATTGCTGATTTGCTCGATAAGTAAAAAGTTTGCTGCATAAAATATTGATGAGATGAGGGCAACAGCATCACCTGTAAAATTATTATTAGAGTGTAATAAATCTTCAAATCCAACTGCGATCGCACCGATTATGGCTAACATCAGACCGATGATAAATTTGCGCCCAAAAATCTGATTAAAAAATAGCCATCCTCCTAATGTAGTAAATAGCGGATTGAGACTACCTAAGGCGTTAGCATTAGCAGCACCAGTCTGGGTTAGCGACCAAGTCCAAGATAATCTACCTAATACATGAACTAAACCCACTGCGATTAAAAACGCTATCTCTTTGATTGGATAATGCTGCTGTGGTAATACAGGTTTATCTTCTGTAATTTGAGTCCGTGTCTGGTTAATTCCACTCCATAATCCAAAGATAATAGTCGCTATCCATAAGCGATTAAATAATGTAGCAACAGCGCTCATTTCTCTAACAGCAATTTTAATAAATATTGCTGTTGAAGATAAAGCTAATAATGCAATTATTATTATGATTATCGGCAGGATTTTTGAAGTTTTATCAGACTTTTCTGGTGTTAAGCTTAATTGATTTTCTGCCATTTAGTTTATATTTATTATATGGCGGTTATCGTTGACGTGAGGTACACCCGTAGGGGCACGGCATGCCGTGCCCCTACACCAAGCGATTTAACGTTGTACTGCATCTGAATGGGAACCGCTATACGAACCGCCAAAGGATAAGGAGCAATTATTTGGGACTACTTAGGTAATAGTGCCATAGAAGTCTTGCAGCTACCGCTCGCCAGGGCCGCCAGTGTTGTGTCATTGCTTCTAGTTGCAGTGGTGTTGGACGCGTCGCCAAGTTTTTGAGTTTTTGTAGAGCGATCGCGATCGCTAAATCACCTTTAGGAAAGACATCAGGACGTTGCAATGCCATGAGCAAATAAATATCAACTGTCCAGTCTCCTATACCTTTGAGGCGCTTTAACTCAGTTCTGATCGTAGTTTCATCCATTTTTTCCAGCTTGCTGAGGTCAAGCTGATTGATTGTTATTGCATTCGCCAACCCACGACAGTATAGAATTTTTTGCCGACTGAATCCAATGCCTCTTAATTGAGGATCATCCAATATCAGAAAGTTTTCTGGCGTTAGAGTGACAACAACCGCACATAATCGGGTAAATACAGCTTTTGCAGCTGCTAAAGAAACTTGCTGTTCCAAAATTATGCACAGAAGCGTTGCAAAACCTGGTTCCCTTGACCATATTGGTGGAGGCCCTAGTGTCTCTAAAATTCGAGCCAAATCGCTGTCAACATTGGCAAGCACCATTAAACCACGGGTCAGACTTTCTTCAGTCAACGATTCTAGTTCAGGTGTTTGAGTCATCTTTGAGTAATTTCGATTCTTGCATCAGCAGTTTTTGTTTGCGTTCAATTCCCCAGTGATAACCACCAAGACTACCATCACTCCGCAGCACACGGTGACACGGTACAATCAGCGCTATCGGATTAGCACCACAAGCATTACCCACCGCGCGGACTGCATGCGGATTGGCAATATCACAGGCGATATCAGTATATGTGCGGGTTTCGCCATAAGGAATTTTTTGTAATGCTTGCCAAACCTGTTTCTGAAATGCTGTCCCACGGACATCAAGTGGTAAATCAAGATGTGTTTCATCTCCCGCAATCAAGTCGAGGATTGCTTGTATCCATTCTTTGTGGGTGTGGTCATCACGCATAATGTGCGCTTGGTGAAATTCTTGGTTCAAAATGTGTTCAAGCTTGTCTGCTTCATCACCTAGTTTAACGGCGCAGATCCCCTTCTCTGTTGTTGCCACCAGCAAATATCCTAGTGGACATGGAGCGATCGCATAGACAATGCTGATTGTTTTTCCGGCTTGTTGGTAAGTTTTTGGTGTCATTCCCAGTTGTTTAGGTGCTTTCTCATACAATCGGCTACTTGAACCATAACCTGTGTCATAAATTGCATGGGCAATTTCCTCTCCTGACTGAAGACGCTGTTTTAATCGTTGGCTACGCAGTGTATCTGCGTATTGAAAGGGGGATACGCCAATTATTTGCTTAAATATTCTTTGCAGGTAACTGGGACTCATTCCCACCTGAGAGGATAATTCTGAGAGGGTTGGGATGTAATCAACTTGTGCTTCAATGTATCGACATACTGCTAAAACTTTTAACTTAGCTGTATTTGGAACTGTTTCAGATTGTGGCTGACAGCGCTGACAAGGTCGAAAACCTTCAATTTCAGCCTCTTGTGCGGACTGGAAGAAACAAACTTGATGGCGATTCGGTCTGCGACTAGGGCAAATAGGTCGGCAATAAATGCCTGTAGAGCGAACACCATAGAAAAGCTTACCGTCAATTGTGGGATCTCGATTAAGAACTGCTTGCCACAGAGTTTCTTCTAAAAGTTGTGTGTATTGTAATTGCATTGATGCCTCCTTTGCCCTTTCTGTTTAGTGAAGGAGCGATCGCTATGAACTCAGTTTGATATCACACTAGATTAAGGGGATTGAAAAGCTACTTTCTATCTGATTGTTGCGATCAAAGTCGGCTGTGTTGACTGCAATTACAGTTAAACGATATTAGTTACGTGCGATGTCTGCGTGTTCTCGTTGCTGCATCTACGCCCGTCGTAGACATCGCACTTAATTTTTGAGAATAATTTTTGATAACTATACCAACATTGTACAGTAAAAGAATTACTCACAAAATTTTTACCAAATCTAAATATCTATTCTAGTAGAATCTCAACTCAACTATGGTAAGTAAATAAGTTTGTAGTCAGGACTCTAGTCCTTAACCGATTCGCTCTTTGACATCTTTGACAAATGGTTCACCCGATTGGGTGAATGCGATCGCAGCATCCAGAACTACTCTGAAAGTAGAGCCACTTTTTTTTGCTGTTAGTGATCGTGCTGACAGCTAAAAAACTCTCACAATGGCTATGATTGCCTTGAATATTATGCCAATTGCTTATATATCAAAGGGTCTAAGAGTGGATGAAATTGTAAAATCACCGCATAAACCAGATTTTCAACCAGAGAATATCACTCTATTGAAAACAATCGCTGCCAATTTACCGGGGATGATTTTCCAAATTCTGCAACGGCAGGATGGTTCTATATTTATCCCTTATGTTAGTTCTGGTTGTAAATATTTGTCTGAATTAGAACCAGAAGCTGTACAGGCAGACTTTCAGGTGCTATACAAACTGATTCATCCACAGGATATAAAAGCTTTTACAGAATCTATTACTATTTGTCGCAAAACTCTTACACCTTGGCATTGGGAAGGTCGGATCATTACGCCCAGTGGCAAACTTAAGTGGATTCAAGGTACTTCGCAACCCGAATTACAAGAAGAAGGCGATTTTGTTTGGAATGGCTTGATCATGGATATTACAGACCGAAAACAAGCCGAAGAAAAATTGCAAGAAAGTGAGGCTCGGTATAAAGCAATTTTGGATGCTATCCCCGATTTGATGTTTCGCATCAGCCGCGATGGCGAGTATCTAGATTTGAAAAGTGAGGGAGCAAATATCACTCTTTCGAGAGAAGAAATAATTGGAAAGCATTTGCAAGAGTTATTACCTAGTGATGTTGCGGCGATTAGCCAAGTAGCGATCGCTAAAACTTTAGATTCTGGAAGTTTGCAAACTTGCGAATATCAACTACCAACGCCTTTGGGAGTCAGAGATTATGAGGCGCGGTTGGTAGTGAGTGGCACAGATGAGGTACTAGCAATTGTCCGAGACATTACAGATCGGAAACAAGGAGAAATCGCTTTACAAAATCTTGCCCAAAAATTTGCTAAAGCTTTTAGTTGCAGCCCCGATTCCATAACCATTAGTACCTTAAAAGAAGGACGCTTCATCGAAGTTAATGACAGTTTTGTGAAACTTTCAGGTTATGAGCGAGATGAGGCGATTGGTAAAACTTCTTTTGAGTTAAATCTGTGGGTACACGATCGCGATCGCCTAAACTTAGTACAAGAGTTGCAAACCACAGGTGTCGCTCGCAACTTAGAAATTGAATTTCGGCAAAAGTCTGGCGAGATAATTACAGCGATGCTTTCAGCCGAAGTCATTGATTTGGATGGTATCCCTTCTATCCTGGCAGTGCATCACGATATTACAGAACGCAAACAGGTAGAAGCGCAATTCCGCCTTTCAGCGCAACGCGATCGCTTGTTGGCAGAAACCCTAGTGCGAATTCGGTCTTCGCTCAACTTAGAAGAAATTCTGCAAACTACGGTGAAGGAAGTCAGACAATTTCTGCAAGCAGATCGAGTTTTCATCAGTTTAAATAATGCCAATTTAGGAATCAGAACTCTTGCCGAATCAGTAGATCCCAAATATCCATCAGTCTCAGGTTGGTCTACTAATGATGAAGCTTATCTAAAAGAAGTGCGAAATTTACTAAAAGATAATTTTGTGCGTGTCGTTGAAGACATAACGCAAATGACAGTATCTCCCAAAGTCAAAGCACACTGTCAAAAATTCCAAACGAAGGCTAGCTTGGCTGTGCCAATTATGCTAGATGACGAATTATTTGGGGCGTTAATTGCCAATCAATGTTCCGGTTCGCGTCATTGGCAGCCAATAGAAATTGATTTGTTACAGCAGATGTCAGAACAGGTAGCGATCGCCATTCAGCAAAGCCAGATATGCCAAAAGCTAGCAGAACTCAACACTAATTTAGAACACCAAGTACAAGAACGGACAGCACAGTTGCAGCAGAAAATGCAAGAAGTGGAAAAATTACATCGCGTCAAAGATGTAGTTTTGCACACAGTTACCCACGATTTGCGAACTTCGGTGATGGGTAACTTGATGGTGTTAAAGAATTTGTTAAATCAGGGGCAGGGGAGCAGGGGAGCAGGGGAAGCAGGGGGAGAAGAAGAGAACTTTCAATCCAAAATCCAAAATGACGCTCGCGGACTCGCTAACGCTGCGCTAACAAAATTAAGACTTGATGTGACTCATACAGAAGTGCATAACTTGTATGGGTTGATGATGGCTAAAGCTTGCTATGAAGGATTGAAACGGCATCGAAGTTCAGAGCGATCGTTTGTGTTAACGCGATCGGGTTATGCTGGTGTGCAGCGCTGGTCTTCTGTATGGATGGGGGATAACCAATCGTTGTGGGAGCATTTAGAAATGTCTCTGCCGATGCTTTGCAACATGGGACTTTCGGGTGTGGGGTTTGTGGGTTGCGATATTGGCGGGTTTGCTGGTAACGCCACAGCTGAATTATTCGCTCGGTGGATGCAGGTAGGAATGCTTTACCCATTGATGCGCGGTCACTCGGCAATGTCTACTGCTCGTCATGAACCTTGGGTATTTGGCGATCGCGTTGAAAATATCTGTCGAGAATATATTAATCTACGTTACCAATTACTTCCCTACATTTATAGTCTTTTCTGGGAAGCGGCAACAACAGGCGCACCGATTTTAAGACCATTATTGTACCACTTCCCCAACGATCCCAAAACCTACACTCTCTACGATCAAGTATTGCTAGGTGCATCGCTGATGGCTGCACCAATTTACCGCCCTGGAGTTGAGCATCGAGCTGTCTATTTACCCGCAGGCATTTGGTATGATTGGTGGAGTGGCGATCGCTATGAAGGCCCGATTCACATTCTTGCTCATGCACCACTAGAAAGAATGCCATTGTATGTCCGTGGTGGTGCGATCGTTCCCATGCAACCCGTTAGGCAATACGTTGATCAAGCGCCACTCGACGAGATTCGATTACAGATTTGGCCTGGTAATAACGAATACCATCTTTTTGAAGATGATGGGCAAACAAACGAGTATCAAGATCACAAGTTTTCGCTAGCAAATATCAGCGTATTTACTGACTCTAATCAAACAATAGTGGAAATTGGAGCGAGAATGGGAGAATGGACACCCCCACAGCGTGAAGTGATTGTAGAACTTGTTGGTGTTGGAGAGCAAAGTTTTCAAGATGATGGTAGGCGACATATTCTGCAATTTTGAAGTAGTCGCAAAGGTAGTTTTTTAAGCCACCATTATTTCCTACCCTAAATTGTGCAAGAAAAAATATGCATAGAGGTAGATGAAAAGCAAGTCAATGGGTAACATACAATACAAAGGATGAAAATGGTTAAATCGTAAGAAGTACGTAAGTTTACTACGCTAGATAGATGCGGTTAGAGAACACTCAATGTTAAAGATTAACCGCTTGCGGCTGCAAGATATATTGAAAATTCCTGCAAATTCACTTGTGGCAAAAGTTGCAAGTGTAATTGTAATTTTGGTTGGCAGTTTGGTACTAGTTGGCTGGGGGCTTGGGATTGAAGTTCTCAAACGTGGCTTTCCCGGTAGTCCTGCCACAATGAAGTTCAACACAGCGCTGTGTTTTGTGCTTTGTGGTCTGTCGCTGTGGTTATTTTTAAAAGGCAGGCATCACAGAGAAGTCCGAGGGGAGTCTTCTGTCAAAATTCAAAATGACGCTCTCTCCGCGAACGGAGCGTGTCGCAGACAGACGCTCTTGCTAGCTCGCTTCCCTGTAAGAGTACGCGGACTCGTTAACGCTGCGCTAACAAAATTATTCTCCCACTACCCCACTCTACTAATTTCTAAGGTCTGTGCGATCGCTGTCACCACAATTGCTGGGCTGACACTCGTTGAATATCTATTTGGCTGTAATCTCGGTATTGATGAGTTGGTGTTTCGTGATTCACCAACCAGTTTGGCGACATCGCATCTGGGGCGAATGGGGGTAAACACAGCACTGAACTTTATGTTGGTCAGCCTATCCCTACAGATTCTGATTCATCCAAAAACCCACCGCAGTTATTGGTATGCCCAGATTCTTGCTCTGATCGCTACTTTAATTTCCTTTCAGGCGCTCATGGGCTATGCCTACAAAGTGAAAGTTCTCTATGGACTTGCCCCTTATACAACATCAATGGCCTTACACACAGCAGTGTTGTTCGGCTTACTAGGTATAGGCATTCTGTGGGCGCGGGCAGAACAGGGGTTAATGAGGGTAGTTACAAGTAATACTGACGGGGGCTTACTTGCACGTCGTTTATTAGTTGCTGCGATCGCAGTCCCTTTTGTATTGGGGTGGGTAATTGTTGAAGGTCAACGCGCAGGACAATACGATCCGGCTTTTGCAATATCGGTGTTTGCGATCGTCCTGATTGTGACTTTTACTGTTTTGGTTTGGCAAAGTGCCAGGGTTATTGAAGGCCTTAGCCATCAACGCGACCTCGCCAAAGAAGCACTAAGAACCTACGAAGATAAATTGGCGAGTTTTGTAGATTCTAACGTTATCGGTATTCTGTTTGGCGATGTGTATGGCGGTATCCACCAGGCAAACGACGAATATCTGAGGATGATTGGTTACACGCGGGAAGATTTGTTAGCAGGTAGATTAAGTTGGAGCAATATCACGCCACCAGAGTATCGATACTTGGATGAGCGAGGTGTCGCCGAAGCCCAAGGAAACACCAACGCTGCTTGTACCCCTTACGAGAAAGAATATATTCGCAAGGATGGTAGCCGTATCCCGGTTTTAGTTGGTTACGTGCTGCTAGGAGAAAACCGGGAAGAGTCAGTAGCGTTTATCCTCGATTTAAGTGAACGTAAGCAAGCAGAAGCAGAGCAACAAAAATTAGTATCGCTGGTAGAAAATAGCTCTGACTTTATCGCTATCGCTACCCTTGAAGGTCAATTACTCTATATAAATGATGCAGGTCAAAAGCTGGTAGGGCTGGCAAACCTTGATGAAGTGCGGCAAAAATCAGTATTAGATTACTTCATGCCCAAAGACAAAGCCTACTTTCAAGAATATATACTGCCGAATGTGTTATCACAAGGACGCTGGCAGGGAGAATTCTGCTTCCGGCACATCCAAACAGGTCAACCAATACCAGTTGATTACAATATTTTCACTGTTAAAGACAACAACACAGGTCAGCCAATTGCCTTAGCAACTGTGACTCGCAATATCAGCGAGCAAAAGCAGGCCAAGGAAAAAATATTACAACTAAACAAGGATCTACAGCGCCGCATTACTGAATTACAAACTTTGTTGGATGTAATTCCCATTGGAATTGGCATTGCTGAAGATCCACAATGCCAAAATATCAAGGTAAACCCTTCTTTTGCCAAGCAGTTGGGGATATCGTCAGATACAAATGCCTCAATCAATGCTTCCAGCGACGGAAAATCGACAGGCTTTAAAATCTACCGAGAAGGAAGGGAACTGTCAGCAGAGGAACTCCCAATGCAATACTCTGCAACTCATGGTGTCGAAGTTCTGGATTGTGAACTCGATGTCGTCCATGAAAATGGAAAAATCATCAACCTACTGGAATACGTTGCACCTCTGTTTGATGAAGAGGGTAAAACCAGAGGTAGCGTTGGTGCATTTTTAGATATTACGGAGCGCAAACAGGCAGAAGAAGTACTCTTAAACCAGCACAAATGGCTGGAGGATGTACTAAATCTGATGCCCAGACCCTTGCTATTTATCGAACCAGGAACGGCGCGGGTAACTTTCGCCAATCGCTCTGCTAACGAATTAGCTGGGGGCGAATTTCCCAAAGGTGTACCAGCCGCAGAGTATCACACAGTTTACCATTACACGAATGCAGCTGGCGATCGCATCCCTAATGAGCAAATGCCAGGAGTGCGCGTTGCCCTTGGTGAACGCCTGAATGGATTGGAGGTAGACTGGCACACTCCCACTGGTGTGCACTCTCTACTGATATTTGCTGATACTCTGCCAGCAATGCACGGTCATCCAGCTACCTGTATCTTGGTGTTCCAAGAAATTAGCAACCTGAAGGATGCCCAAAAAGCGCTCTCGTTAGGTTACAAAAGGCTAAAGCTACTATTCGACACAGCTAACGATTTACTCTCAAGCCAGGAACCAGTACTACTAATCAATAGCGTCTACCGAAAACTAAGAGAGCAAATTGGTTTAGATATTTACTTTAACTATTTGGTTGAAGATAACTCTCAAGTCATGCGGTTGGGTTCTTACAGTGGTATTTCCCAGGAACTGGCAAAAGAAATTGAGTACTTGCCAATTGGTCAAGGGGTTTCTGGTACTGTAGCGCTCTCACGCCATTCCATAGCTGTAGAGAATGTGCAGCAATCTACTGAGCCGAAAACAGAATTGATTCGCTCTTTAGGGATTACTGCTTATTATGCATACCCGTTGATTGCCCAAGGACGGTTGTTGGGTACTCTTTCCTTTGGCAGCCGCACTCGATTAAGCTTTACCGACAATCAAAAAGGGATGATGCAAGCAGTATGCGACCAAATAGCGATCGCAATGGAACGGGCTAGTTTAATTGCTTCTTTGCAACAACAAACTGAGCAGTTGCAAGAGGCCAACCGCATGAAGGATGAGTTTCTAGGGATATTGTCCCATGAGTTGCGATCGCCCCTCAATGCCATCCTTGGCTGGGCGCAGTTACTGCAACGAAGCAAGCTGAGTGAAACCCAAATGGCTAGGGCGACGGAAACCATTGAGCGCAACGCAAAAGCACAAACCCAGCTAATTGAAGACCTGCTGGATATATCACGGATGATTAGAGGCAATTTACGTCTTAATGTCCGTACTTGTAATTTGGTGCCGATGATTGAGTCAGCCATCGAGACTGTTAGTCTAGCCGCCCAATCCAAGGAAATCGATTTGAGACTTTCCCTGATTCCCTCAAAAGAAACGCCAAAAGAAACGCCAAATTCAGATTTGGGATTAGGAACCAATCACAAAAATCTCGAATCAAGAGAAGCACAATCCCAAAACAATCAACACTCACAAAACAGCAAGCTTGGCGAAAATTCTCAATTCTTAGTTTCCGGGGATTTCGAGCGCTTGCAACAAATCATCTGGAATCTGCTATCCAATGCCATCAAATTCACACCTGTAGGAGGACGGGTAGAAGTGCAATTATCAGTGGTTAGTGGTCAAGAAAAACCACAGATAACGGATAAATATGCCCAAATTCAGGTAATTGATACAGGTATTGGGATTAATCCTGATTTTCTTCCTTATGTCTTCGATCGCTTTCGTCAAGCTGATAGTTCTAGCACTAGAACATACGGTGGATTAGGACTAGGATTAGCGATCGTTCGTCATTTAGTAGAATTACATGGCGGTACTATCCACGCAGATAGTCCAGGTAAAGAGCAAGGATCAACGTTTACAGTCAAGCTACCACTTTTGAAGAGTTCCCCTCTGTGCCCTTTTGACCCTCCACCCCAGAATCACTTTAACCCTCCTTCCCTCTCCCTCCTTGGCGTGCGCGTGGTGGTTGTAGATGACCAAGCCGATGCCCGTGAATTCATCACCACAGTCCTGGAACAGTGCCAAGCTGAAGTTAAGGCAGTAGGATCAGTTTCAGAAGCATTGCAGATAATTAGGCTGTGGAAACCAGATGTTTTAGTCAGCGACATCGGTATGCCCCAAGAGGATGGTTACTCTTTGATTCGCAAACTGCGATCGCAACCACCAGAGCTAGGTGGAAATATTCCCGCAGCAGCGTTGACAGCTTATGCTAGGGCAGAGGATCGGATGCGAGCTATACAAGAAGGTTATCAGCTACATTTACCTAAACCGATTGAAGCTGCTGAGTTAGCTACAGTAGTCGCCAGCCTTGTAGGACGGACTTATTCTTAATTTTTAATTAATTAGTTTTTAATTTTTAAACT
>NNBV01003246.1_pt1 | contig 12646 bp, 12 predicted proteins | sample 1173771 | NCBI WGS metagenome assembly NNBV01 (sample SAMN07173938, study PRJNA388173) | plant metagenome | isolation source: symbiotic tissue sample KVS11 | place: Norway: Troms, Kvaloya island
GGCTTAGGTGGTCCTGTACCTGCTTGGTCAGCCGATAGAAAGGGTGTAGCAAACAAAGCGCTTCATTTTACGAAAGGTGGACATATCGAAATACCATCTAATGCTGCTTTCAACCCTTCGGAAATAACAATATCAGTTTGGGTAAAAGTTGATTCACTAGACAATAGCTTGTGTAGCCAATACTCAGGTCGTTGTAATAAAGGGAAATATGCTGACAATTTTATCATTTCTCAAAACAGCTACAAAGGATATAAATTCCAAACACAGGATGATGTATATCCATTTTTCACAGCAAACAGTGGAATTGCGCCAAATCCATATATTGACCGCGCTGCAAAAGTTAATATTAATATGAAGAACTGGCATCATCTTGCTGTTACATTTAAAACCAATGAGATGAAATTTTATATTGATGGCGTAGATGTAACTAAAGATGGTGCTGACGGTGCTGTAACAGGCGGCTTTGCAACATTCACAGACCGATTGGACTTAGTTATTGGTCAGGAGATGCCTAACGCAAAAGTGGATCCTAACACTACATCATTGATAGCTCACTTCGAAGGATCTATGGATGAATTTAGAATGTATAAAAAAGCACTAACCGGTTCACAAATACAGGGAATCTACAACCAGGAAAAATAATAGTTTGATTGATCAGGGTTGAAACTCTTCCGGTCAGCGCAAGCTGGCCGGAGAGTTTTTTGTTTTCATTCTCAATTCATCTTATATGCAAAAGGTACTCGCTTCGTTCTTTTCTCTCTTGGTAGTTCTGTCTCCGATCATTGTTTCTTCTCAAACAGGTCAGGTATCTGTCAATCGCATTAACCAAATGCCGGATATGCCCGCACCGTATGAGATGCGCGATTGGAAAGACGTGGCGATTAAATATGATCAGTTAGTCTATTCACTCACTAACACCAATCAGTACTTTCCGCTGGTAGGCATTAAAGCAAACGGCATCAATTACCCTTCATTAAAACCTATTTACCTACAAACCTACGTTGGATCAAGTTCCACACAGGCTGAGGCCATTAATATTATTCCTTCTATTGTTGGAGCTTCATTAGTCGGTGTCGATAAATCAAACCAAAGTGGAGTGAACTGGGCTGAAAAGGTGAAGGATTTTTTTAACAAGACTAACGGACAGAATATATACCTCAACAATTACTCTTCTACAAGCGGAGGTGATTGGTGGTACGATACAATGCCAAATGTTTATTTTTATCAGCTATATACACAATATCCATCGACACCTGATTTTGACACACAATTTATAACGATAGCTGATCGATGGCTTGAGTCTGTTCGTAAAATGGGTGGAGCAACCACACCATGGACAGTACCCAACATGAACTATCGCGGCTGGTACCTTTCATCCATGACAGGTAATGCAGCCGGAGTAAAAGAACCTGAGTCAGCGGGTGCTATCGGCTGGCTTCTCTATCATGCTTACATTAAAACACAAGACAAAAAATATTTAGATGGCGCTCAAATGGCGCTTGAATATCTATCGAACTTAAGTTCGAATCCTTCTTACGAATTACAATTGCCTTACGGAACATTCATTGCCGCAAAAATGAATGCTGAGCAAGGCACTAACTATAATATTGACAAAATGCTGAACTGGTCTTTTGATCGTGGTCCGCTACGCGGATGGGGAACTATCAAAGGACAATGGGATGGCAAAGACATTTCCGGATTGGTAGGTGAAGCGAACGATGGTGGGAATGATTATGCTTTCTTTCTTAATGGCATCCAACAAGCATCTGCATTGGTGCCGATGGTAAAATACGATAAGCGTTACGCCAAAGCTATTGCAAAATGGACACTCAATCTCGCCAATGCAAGCCGTTACTTCTATTCAAAATATCTTCCATCTGACAGGCAGGATGATTACGCATGGAGTACCGCCAACGATCCTGAATCAGTAATCGCTTATGAAGCGCTGAAAGAAAAAAATAACTTCGCGGGCAACTTACCGCTCTTCGGAACAGGAGATGCAAAGCGCGGTGGCTGGGCTCCTACCAATCTTGGCTTGTATGGCTCATCGAGTGTGGGTTACCTGGGAGCAATTTTAGAAACAACCAATGTATCTGGCATCTTAAAACTGGATGTGAATAAAACAGATTTCTTTGGTAAAAATCCATTTCCCTCATTTCTGTTATACAACCCTTTAAGCAGCAATCAGCAGGTGACACTTCAATTAGGAGCTAATTCCTACGACATCTATGACGCTATCAGCGAAACGAATATTGCCACAGGAGTTACCGGAAGTACATCCGTACAAATAAAGGCAGGCGAAGTAGTGCTACTCTCCTATCTTCCTGCAGGATCAACCCCTACCAACGCAAATGGTAAGCTTTCCATTGGAAATGATATCGTAGATTACCACTACGGATATGATTTCACAGCCAGGCTTAAAATCAAATCATTGGCATCTACTGCAAATGCAGTGGCATTCAATAAACAAACTACTATCTACACACAAGTAGATAATGCATCTTCTTCGTTGAGCTATCAGTGGTACGTTAATAACGTACTCACACAGACTACTTCCGTTAACACCTTCAATTGGACTGCTCCTGCTGTGGCGGGAGATTACAAGATCACATTAAAAGCCATTGACGGAGCATCTTCTGCTAAAGACAGTCTTACTTTAAAAGTAGCTCAAACCGTGCCAGTCATTACAAGCATCTCTCAGGATAAGAAATTCTATCCTGTCTTCTCTGATGTAAAACTGATTTGTAATGTACCCACAGCAAAAGAAGAAAAGCTGACCTATAACTGGACTGTCCCCATTGGGCAGGCAGTTACAAAAGACTCCCTTCTTAATTGGGTGACACCTGCCGCGGAAGGATTTTATACGATAAGCTGTACCGTAACTAATTCAGCTAATCTGCAAAGCGCTTTTTCAGTAAAGCTATTAGTTAAAAAACAAAGTGGCACAAGTCAGGCACTTGCCTATTATCCTTTAGACGGTGATGTGAATGATTATAGTGGTCACTACAACGGACAGCTTAGCGGAGCAAAGCCTACTAAAGATGCCCGCGGAAGCGATGAAGCTGCCTACCTGTTTTCTAAAGGAGACGACATTATTTTTGTTCCCAATGAAGCCAACCTCAATTTCCAGGGCGCCATTACACTTTCCTTTTGGGTAAATCCAACGAAAGTAACCGATGAGTCATTCATTCTATCGCATGGCAGTTGGGAAGAACGATGGAAAGTATCATTGACTTCCACCCGTTTATTAAGATGGACTGTCAATACATCAATGGGAACAGTCGACTTAGACAGCTCTTTTCCCCTCGATCTGAATAAATTTTATCACTTCACAGTCACCTATACCGGCTTCTCCATGGAGATATATGCAGATGGGGTGATGGACACCTATACTGCTCATTCAGGGTTAATCAATACCACTGCAAAGGCATTGACTTTTGGAAGAAAAGATCAAACGGAAACAAATTATAATCTCTTTGGGACAATTGATGAAGTACGCATCTATGACAAATCATTGTCATTAAATGAAATAGCCAATCTAAAAAATCTCTGGAACAGCGAAATTGTAACCGGAGTAGAAAGTGCTTTGGATAAAAACATTGATGTATTTCCTAACCCTTCTACCGGAGGAAGTTTTTATGTAAAGCAAAATGGAGAAACCGATGTTACGCTGGAGCTAATTGATACCACTGGTAAAAAAATACCGTTCACATCGTCACCTGCAGAGGGTTATATCCGTATTGATACAGAGCAGAATTATAAGGGCATGCTTTTGTTGCGGGTAAAAACCCAGCAAGGTGTAGCTGTTAAGAAAGTGCTGCTTTATTAAGCGTTAGTAATTACTGATACATGGATTCATTTATTTTAGGAATAGATATAGGCGGTTCACACATTACAGCGGCTATGACCAAGCCGGAGCAGAAGTTAATCGTGCAGGGATCATGGAGCCGTAAGCGCGTGAATGCACACGGCACTATTCAAGAGATTATTCATTCGTGGTGCGAATCCATTAATGAAGTATTTCAACTGTATCCTGTAAAGGATAAAAAGATAGGCATCGCTATGCCAGGTCCGTTCGATTACAAGAATGGAATCTCCTACATCAAAGGGCTGGACAAATATGAAGCGCTCTATGAGCAGAACGTAAAGCAGTTGCTGGCCGATGAATTGCATATACCGGTAAAAAACATTCGCATGATGAACGATGCCGCTGCTTTTCTTCGTGGTGAAGTGGTTTGTGGCGCTGGCTATGGTTACAAAGATGCCATTGGTCTCACATTAGGAACTGGCACCGGCACAGCAAGACATCATAACGATACAACAGAAGATGCCAACCTCGGGCCCTCTCCTTTTATGGACAGTATTGCCGATGAATATTTTTCAACGCGTTGGTTTGTAAAACGATATGCTCAGTTATCGGGCAAGGCAGTAAAAGAGGTAAAAGAACTTTCGGCGCTATTCGCTACCGATCATTTCGTTAAAGTTCTGTTTGATGAATTCACCGATAACCTCACTGTTTTTCTGAAGCAGTTTATTGAAACAGATAAACCGGAAGTAATCATTCTGGGTGGTAACATCGCCCTGGGGGCAGATTTGTTTCTACCCGATCTTGAAAAGAAGCTGGCCGCTCAGCATCTTTATGTGCCCATCGTGAAAGCACAGCTTGGCGAAGAAGCAGCCATTCTGGGTGCTGCCAGTTTATTTACTCACACTTCGGCACGACAAGTTATTTTATAGCTCTTATATTTGCAGAAAAATAAAATCGTTTAGCTCTATATTATTCTCACATGACTATTCAATTAAAAAGTAAAGACAAAGCAGGCATTTTTAACGAAGTGGCGGATTTCCTTACGGGTTTAAATCTGAAAGCTGTTAACCAAGATGCCACACGTCCGTGGGGAGGCTTCTTTGTAATCGATGAAAATCAGGCCGCAGAGTTTGCTAAGTTATTTTTTCCGGAAGTAAATCTCGATGACTTACGCATCAGCGGTAAGCTGAGTCCTAAAATTTTATTGGTAGAACCTAATAAAAGATTGTCATGGCAATACCATCACAGGCGTGCTGAAATCTGGCGTGTGATTGGCGGACGCGCCGGTGTGGTCACCAGCTTCACCGATGAAGAGACCGATAAAAATGAATTGAATGTGGGTGATAGTGTACGTCTGAAGCAAGGTCAGCGCCATCGTCTGGTAGGTGTGAATGAATGGGGAGTGCTTGCTGAAATCTGGCAACATACCGATGCCTCCAATCCATCTAATGAAGATGACATCGTGCGTGTGCAGGATGATTTTGGCAGATAGAAAGTCAACAATAAATAATCAGGAAGACCTAAAGCTAGAAAGTGAAAACAATCTTACTTCAGGTCTTTTCATTTATGTGATAGTGCCTTATCTCCAAATGAGAATAGCTTTTTAATCCTCTTCGCATAATCACCTTTAACAGGATACTGACGTTTGGAGGTGATGTTGTTTACAATAAGTGCCACGATCAGAAGTAGGATACAACCTGTTAACACCGGGGAGAGCACATACCAATAACCAAGATCCTTTATTTTTTCAGAACCTGTTACAGCAATCAAAGCAGTAGCTCCACCGGGAGGATGCAATGTTTTTGTCATTTGCATCATCACGATAGATAACGATACAGATAAGGGGGCGGTTATCCAGATAATATCAGGCAAAAGCTGAGCGATAGTAACACCGATGATTGCGGATAGGATGTGACCACCTATCAGGTTTCGTGGCTGTGCCAAAGGGCTTTGAATAACTCCATACAGCAAAACACTTGTCGCGCCAAAGGAGCCAATCAAAAAAAAATTATCATTAACAGGAATCCAGTTGCTCTGTATAAAAGCAATGAGGCCAATACCAAAAAACGATCCGATAAAAGCCCAGAAATGTTCACGGGTATCCACCAATGTTTCCTTGTATATAACATATCGTGATACACGCAGACTCCTTTTTATCTTTTGTCTCATCAGGCAAATTCTGTTAAGACAATTTACTGTATCGTCTGCATTGCTGCTTCAATGGCATAGCGCACATCATCATTACGATTTTCATTCATTATTTTCTTGAAAACAGGAAGCGCTGCTTTGGCATCCGGCCCAATCTTACCTAGTATAACAATGATCCTGTAGCGAACCCCACCATCCTGATCGGTAGTTGAATTCAGTTTTTTGATTAACGAATTCACAGATGGTTTCCCTATATAAATCAATGCCTCTGTCGCATAGTCGGCCTCCTGGCTGAAGTAGGACAGCGTAGCTACCATATAATCAATCGCTTTGCTATTCGTGGTCTTCATATTTCCAAGTACAATCACTGCCATCGACTGAATCGCATTCAATGTTGCCTTGTCATCCAGGCTTCGCTTTGCAAATAAATTCACCAATGCATTCTCTAACGATTTCGGGCGATCTTTCATCTGCACCAGTAGCTTCATCACGCGCAGTTGTTCGCTCAGATTATTTCCATTCAATATCACTTCAGCTTCGCTCATGGTGGGAATAATGCCGGGTATCGGTATCGCATACTTCACGCAAAAGTTAATACGATCTTCCTGCTGGTTAGGATAAGGTGTTTTCAAAGCATAAGCACTGAATTTATCTTTACACCTTTCCACCAATACCTTCAGATCGCTTTCCGGAAAGTCGGCCATGATCTCACGGTTACGCGCTTCACTGGAATTAAGGCTAAATGACCCTGCCATATCATACAGGTGTTCATGCGTCTTTTCATCTTCATGACGCAGGAAGAAATCAGCTATCCAATTCATGATCTTTGTTTTCTCCACACGATCCTCTTCTTCCTGGTACATGGAGTGAAGAGCGGTATAAATGGTAGTTGCTGATTTCTCATCAAGTGCTACTGCATTGGAATAGTTCTCATATACATATTTGCGAAGCGACTGATTCGGCCTCACTCCTTCCATCATCTCAAAGAAAGCCTGATTGTATCCAATCGGTTTGGGTAATCCGATTTTTTGTGCATTGGCTAATTGAAAATACGCATCGATTCGCTGATGTGATTCCTCTGCTGTCGAATTTGTTCTTGCCAGTAAATAGCCAGCATAAGTGGAAAGCGTGTAATCCCCGATCTTTGAAATGGTTTTCAATCCTACCTTCCATTCTTTGGCATCTACTACACTGTCGCGCACAAGAAAGCGGATCATTTCATACGAACGATCATCCAATGACGGGTAACGAATAGTGTCCATGGTAGCTAACAGAAAAGCATCATACTCACTGCTCTTGATTTTAAATCGCTGCAGTGAATACAACACTTCATAGTGAAGCTTACCGCACCATTGGTTATCAAAAGGAGTTTTCATCGCCTCTTTCACTACTGCATCAACTCGCTCTTTTGTGCTTAAGTCATTCAGCTTTACCTGAAAGTCCTTTACATATTGCTTGCACTGTTCCTCTTTTGATTTTCCTTTACTGATCGTGAGGTCATTTGTTTTTTCTTTTGGTTGCTGAGTTACAATCAAGGTTGTGGGGCTTTCATCTGTATCTTCCTCTATCGGAAAAAGTATGCGCAGGTTCTTAGTCATCTTTATCCTTCCCGAAAAACTAACCATGATTTCACCCGAGGCAACATCAATCAGGCGTGCGCTTACGTCTACATACGTTTTCAATTTGGTATAGGTACCAGAAAAGAGCGCGTCAATAGGCGCCAGCTTTCCGATCTTCTGCGCAGCTTCCGGAAGCATCAGGTCAGAAAGGATCAATTCATCTTCTTTGAGAATGGCATCAAGTCGCTTACGTTCAAAGATCTTATACTTGCCCGGTTGGTCCGATAATTTTGAAATCAATGATTCAGTCACATATTCGCCAAATCGATTAGAATAAGAAGACTGTGTATTTGCCAAAGGAACAACCGCCAGCCGGATCGGTTTCTCAGAAAGATGAGCTGCCTGAAGCTTGCCTGCCAGTTCATTTATCACAGCAGAATAATCCTTCGGCTTCTGCGCCTGAGAAAAAGTAATCACTCCAACAAAAAACAAAATCCATTTCAATCTCATACGAATTCCTTAAGTAGTTCTTAGCCAGTATTTAATTTCCTTTAGCGTCTCTGCGCCTTCGCGTGAAAAAAAACTACAATGGCAATTTAAATAGAATACAATCCTTCGGCTCATTCCCCTGGTTGACAAACCGAAACCATTTATCCAGGCGCGCCTCTTCCACCAGCCCCGATTTCATCAATACTTTTGCTGAGGCAATGTTCTCTGCATCTACGAACGTGCTCACACGAAATACTCCATCCAACCTTTTCAATGTACTCATCAGTTTGCGACACACTTCTGTTCCATATCCTTTGTTCCATTGTGTAGGGCTGAGTATATAACCAAACTGAATCTTACCTTCATCATTCAACAATCCACAGCTTCCGATAAGCCGGTTTTCATTTTTCAGCCGGATAGCAAACGAATAGTCCGTTCCTTCTTTCCATCCGGACACGGCATAGTCCATAAATTTACGCGTATCCTTCAGGCTGAGATGTGTGGGCCACGACATGTATCGGGTAGCCTCCGGTTTACTGGCATAGGTATAAAATAATTCTTCCGCATCTTCGTACCTTAGCCGAAATAAGGTAAGCCGATCGGTCTCAATACGTTCCGGTAGGTCAAGTTTCATATTTCAACTTCGTAACATTCAACTTCTTTGGGAATGAGTTCAAATATCGTTCATCAGTATTTTAAAAAAGAATTGGAGGGAATCAAAATCCTCGTCAAAGTCAACCCCATTCACTGGAAAGGTGTAGAGATTACCGTAGATGAAGAAGGTAATGCGGAAGGCCGTGAACTCACTTTCGATGCGGAAATTTTTGAAGACCTGAAAGCAGATGGTTTTATCGAAGCCAGCCCCCTGGAGTTTAATCTTTACGCTTCCGGAGCAATCTGATTTAAAAAAATATGATCCCAACAAGAATTATCCATTAATAGCTGGAATATCGAATCTTTTTATACTTTTGCGCCAGCAAGCCGGCACGACCAGCTCCTGCTGAACTCCCCCAGGATCGGAAGGTAGCAAGGGTAGGCGGTTGTAGCGGTGCGATGTTCGGCTTGCTACTTTTTTATACTCCTGGTAATCAGGCAATACAGATTTCGGACCTCACCTCCCTCAATTCCGATCAAAATTTCCTCAACATAATAACCGTTTAATTAACTTTACACTAAACATTATTAACAATGAAATTCTTCATCGATACAGCCAATCTTAACGAGATTAAAGAAGCCTATGACCTTGGGGTGCTTGACGGGGTAACTACCAATCCATCATTGATGGCAAAGGAAGGTATTGCCGGGGCAGAAAAAGTAAGAGCTCACTACAAGGCAATCTGTAACATTGTAGACAACAATGTAAGTGCCGAAGTAATTGCTACTGACTTTGAAAACATCATCAAAGAAGGAAAAGAGCTGGCAAAAATCGATGATAAGATCGTAGTCAAAGTACCGATGATCAAGGACGGTATTAAGGCCATCAAGAAATTTACAAGCGAAGGTATCCGTACTAACTGTACGTTGGTATTCTCTCCCGGACAGGCATTACTTACTGCAAAGGCAGGTGCAAGTTATGTATCTCCGTTCATTGGTCGTTTGGATGATATCGGGTTGGATGGTCTTGACCTGATCGCTCAGATCCGTCATATCTATGATAACTACGGATATGCAACTGAAATTCTGGCTGCCAGCGTTCGCCATACTAATCACCTGATCAAGTGTGCAGAAATTGGTGCTGATGTGGCAACTTGTCCATTGAAAGTAATTACCGACCTGTTGAATCATCCATTGACTGATTCAGGTCTTGCCAAGTTCCTTGCCGATCATAAGAAAGCAAATTCATAATCCATAAATCCAGGATTCAATATTCCATGCTGAAACCGGCATGGAGTATTGAATCTTTCTTTTTATATCCTTCTATGTTTTCAACCGATCCAGTAGTTCGCGTACAGGAAGCCACCATTTTTCAGGATCACAATAGTGTGCTGGATAATATCAGTTTCGAAATTGATAAGGGTGAATTCGTATTCCTGGTAGGCCGTACTGGCTCTGGTAAGTCATCGCTGCTAAAAACGTTATATGCCGATCTTCCTCTACGATTAGGTGATATCAATGTAGCAGGATATAACATTCGTGAAATTAAAAGTAAAGAGGTTCCTTTGCTGCGAAGAAAAATAGGAATCATCTTCCAGGACTTTCAACTCTTCCCCGATCGTACGGTGGGTGAAAATCTAACCTTCGTCATGAAGGCTACCAACTGGAAAGACAGTGCTAAAATAAAAGCCCGTCTTGCCGATGTATTGATGCAGGTAGGACTTGGTTCGGTAGAGAAGAAAATGCCACACCAGTTATCCGGTGGCGAGCAGCAGCGTGTGGTAATTGCACGCGCCTTGCTAAACGAACCTGTCATTCTTTTTGCTGATGAACCTACCGGTAACCTCGATCCCGAAGTTGCTTCCGGCATTCTTAAGCTATTCCAGCAAATCAATAAAAGCGGAACATCTGTATTGATGGCAACACACAGTTACGGATTAATTAAACGTTTCCCTGCACGTGTGATCAAATGTGAAGAAGGAAAAATCCTTGATTCGAAGGTGGATAAATTCGAGCTCAAGAACGAGGAGAACTGGTAAGACAAATTCAGACTGACGAAGTACGAATTTCTCCAATATCGGTTTCAGTTCGTTCCTCGCAATTTGTACTTCATCAGTTAGATAGTAGTTTCCTTTGATCCTGCCTTTTTATTTGAATCTTCCAATCGCTTGATCTGCTGATTTAACAAATCGATGCGTATCAGCATATTCAGAATGAGGGCATCTCTTACTTTCTCTGTTGGTTTTGTTTTCATTTCTTCGCGCAGTACCTGGTACATGGCATCCAACTTTTGAAAATCCTGCGTGAACTGATCTTGCTCATCGGCATTGGCAAAATCATCAATGAAGGCTACCTTCTCAGCAATCTGGTCGTTGTAAAACAATTCCTGATCCGAGAATTCATTTTGCATTTTAGCAACTTCCGATTTCTTCACCGTTGACACCGATCGTGTACTGAACAGATAAATCGAAACGGAGAGAAATAATACTGATGCCACACGCCAAACAATGAGCGAGTTCCATAAAGAACGCTGCTTCATTTCCGGCAACGAAGATTCAATCGAATTCCATACTTTATCCGAAGGAAGGCGGCTGTCAAACGCTGCCCTGTTCTGGCGGATGTATTCTTTTAGCGGATCATTCATCACTCACCTCCTGTTAATAGTTCTTTCAGTTTTTTCTTCGACCTGTTAAACTGGGATTTGGATGTCGATTCCGTAATCCCCATAATTTCTGCGATCTCTCCGTGATCGTATCCTTCCAGTAAGTAAAGAGAAAGCACGGTACGATAGCCATCCGGCAAATTCTCAATAGCACTTTTTACCTGTTCTACGGTAAAAGGAAAGTTTTCAAATTCATCAATCGCCTCCTCCTCTTTTACATCCCAATGTTCATCTTCCGGTAAGCGTTCCAGCCGCTTCTTCTTGATGTAGTTGATAGCGCGGTTCACTACAATGCGCTTCAGCCACGCACCAAAAGTAGAATCACCCCGGTAGTGATGCAGATTCCTGAACGCACTTACAAACGCTTCCTGTAGAACGTCCTCCGCCTCCTCTGTATTGTTGACAATGCGATACCCCACATTGAACATACTGCGGCTGTACAGCTTATAAATTTTATAATGCGCATCCCTGTCACCCTGCCGGCAGCGATGAATCAGTTCTCCATGAATATGTAGGGTTTCTCCCTCCAAAAGCTAAATTTACTTTTCAAAGACACTGCCCGATTACAAAGGTTGCATCACTTCAGTTTAGCCAGGTTGTCCTTTGCCATTACAAAATCAGGAGCCAGAACAAGCGCATCATCAAAAGCTTTCTTCGCTCCTGCTTTATCCCCTTGTTCCTGTAAAAGCAACCCTTTGAGATTCAATACGGCTACTTTCATCACATACTCCTTTGACTTATTCTGCGCATCATTAAAGTACACTTTCTCGGTATCCACTTCTGGCTTTTCGAGCAAAATATCAATGTTAGTCTTGCTCTCATTGTAGCGCTTCAGATCATATTGCAGAAACGCAATCTTATACAAGGTACCCACTGTGTTCGTCAACAGATAGAGCGTTTCATAATTCTGCAATGCCTTATCTCTTACACCTAATGCTTCGCTCGAAACGGCAGCCATCTCCAGGTAATTCAGGTTCTTAGGGCTGCGCGCCAGCAATTCCTGAGAGATTAATAAGTTGGGAGCATACTGTCTGTTCTCGTAATAATAATACGCCAAGGTAAACAGTAATGAATCGTTAGCCGGATTTTCAATAATGAGATCATACAGTGCGCTCTTGGCTACTTCAAAATCATTCCATTGCGCTGCCAAAGAATACTTGCGCAGAAAATGTTCGGTAAGCGGATTAACCTGAGCCTGTTTTGTATCTGTTGCCGGCTTTGCGGGTGTCGTGGTTGCTGGTTTTGTAGCCGGTTGTTTCTTTGCCTGCGCAAAGCTCATGATCATGCTGGCCGAGAATAAAAGTGCGAGAACGTATTTCATTGAATAGACTTTAGATGTTTGATGTTAATTTATTAGGTATTAGGTATTAGGTATTAGGTATTAGG
>NNBV01002949.1_pt1 | contig 12624 bp, 8 predicted proteins | sample 1173771 | NCBI WGS metagenome assembly NNBV01 (sample SAMN07173938, study PRJNA388173) | plant metagenome | isolation source: symbiotic tissue sample KVS11 | place: Norway: Troms, Kvaloya island
ATTCTCGCGCGCCAAATAGATTTTACGCTTTCTGTTAACGAGCAGTGGCGCGGGAGACTATAATTATAGATGGATTATATGTTCCGCTGAGCAACATATAAATCCATCCATAATTAGTAAGAGTATTAAATCTGCACTCAAGATTAAAGTGGCGTGCCTACGTCTAAAAAGATTCAGAATTAAGAAAAGCATTAAATCTGCTTGCAGATTTAATCTCTACTAATCCATGATGCAAGTTGCCGCTAAGGCAACTTGCATCATGGATCTTTCCTCTGGCGCGCCTGCGCACTTATAGAAAAATGCTCTTGTTCTTCCGCGCCACTGCGATGTCCTTACAGAAAGAGGAAAACTTTGTTCGTATCAAAGGGTTTTATTAGATCAGCAGAAAAGATTTTTTGTTCCAACGCGGAATAACAAATCCCTTCAGCATTTAGCAATACATTAATCTGCCAGCAGATTAATGTATTGCTAAATCCATGATGGCGAGTTGCCGCTAAGGCAGCTCGCCATCATAGATTCTCACTGGCGCGCCTACGCCCTTATAGAAAGATGCTCTTATTCTCCCGCGCCACTGCGATGCCCTTACAAACTAAAGAGTACGCGTGGTCACAGCGCCATAGATGTGGCATTGCAAAAAAATAATTACAGAAAACCCTTATCCGTAAATCTGATTAAGTATCCCTGCCAGTCTCACCCCTGCTTTCAGCACCCTGTCTTTGGCACTTTGCAAATGAAGATAGCTGTAGCGATAGCTGAGGTTGCCGTCTTTAATATCGTATACTTCTTTGCGATATGTCATCGATTCGTTTGCCCAATCCAGTACTGTGGCTTTTTGCCATTGTGCTACTGTAGCTTTATCGGGTTGCCCGAGTGACTGAGCTAATTCCGTATAACTTAGTCGTGTGTCGTCAATCATTTCACTGTCCCACACACGGTGCAGGTTCGAATCGTTGCGAAACCATTTTACTTTCACTTTGTTTCCGCCCTGATCATCACAGCAGCCTACATGTAAAGGCTGGTGAATATCACCCACCAGGTGAATAAGCATCTTCAGCGCTTCGGCTTCTTTTTTCTTATCCAGTTTATGTGATTTCAATTCGGTAATGATTCGTTCCAGCGTCATGATCACATCGCCTTTCGGATTTTTTGGCGACTCCGCATACGTCTTCCCGCTTTCGATCGTCACCCAATGCCAGTCGGCCGTGTAATCATAGGTAGAGTCAGAACGTATTTCGTCCATCCAGGTGCTCATCATTGCCAGCGATTGCTGGTTGAGTACATTGCGTACATTTTTCTTTGCTTTGGAAGAAAGGTATTGCTCCGCTATCCAGCCCGAGGCCCTGTGCCCGGTTACACCCCAGCCGTGTGATTGGGTTCCGATAAAACAAACCAGCAGGAAGAGCGCAACCGTTTTTTTCATGATCCTTATGTATTTATTAAGTCTGCAATATTAAATTTTTAAGTCGAATGGCAATTTCCCCGGACGTGATATTAAGGTTAACTTTGATGTGAACGGTATAGTAGCTGAGAACGGTATGGAAAAGATAGTGCGCCTTGCGGCAATACGGATAGCCAAACATTTGGATCTGAAGGGGATCAAGGCATTTTTTGAAATGAAGCCCTCAGCGGATACTTCTTCGGAGCTGTTTTATAGTTTTGGTTCCGACCGGTTTCAGTATTATTTCAATTATGGCGTGGTCGTTTTTTGCGGGCATACCGATGATGAAATACGACTGGCGGTAAAGACGATCTATGCGTTTCAGAAAACCCCGGACTCCAACTGGTACAGAGATGATCATGAAATAGCGGTTGTTCCAGGATCAACCATCCAATTTGATTTCGATCAGCTGATTGTAGACCATGTGGACGAGAAGATCATTCGTATAACCATGTTTAACCTGGCGCAATCCATCGCGCTGGATTATTACAATGAAGTTTCTGAAAACCTGCTTACAGAAATACGCGGCTTCACCAACAACCTGGAAGCAACAGGTAAACTGAGCATCAACCGCACCAACATGATGAAATTCATTGGACGTGCATTGAATACCCAGAATGACATTGCAGACAGCATTTATATTTTTGATGCACCCGAGCAAGTGTGGGACGATGAATATCTTGACTCAGTTCACAAAGGTCTGATGAAACATTTTGATCTTCGTGTTCGCTTTAGCGAGATTGAATACACCGTAAAAATCATTGAAAACAACCTGAGTGTTTTTCGTGAGATCACCCACCAGCGTGAAAGCAACATATTGGAATACATCATCATCATTTTGATTCTGGTAGAAGTATTTGATCTGTTGATTTCTAAGATTTTGTAGGCACTTCTGTCAGGGTGCATTTTTCAAAATAGAATAGAATAGGCTAAATTGTACCTTAAATGATTGAGATTATGCGAACCAAGGAAGCATTTCATAAGTTGATCGACAAAATTGAAAATGAAGAAATATTAAAAGGTTATTTTGAGTTAATCCAGCGCCTTAATAATAACCAGACAGGTAGACTTTGGGACTCTTTAAGTTCTGAGGAAAAGGATGAGCTTTTACTTTCGTATGAGGAAAGTTTTGACTCAAAAAATTTAATTAGCCATGAGGAAGTTAAGGAACAGCATGATAAATGGCTAAGAAAATAATCTGGCCAAAAGGGCTTATAGTAAGTTCGACAAAAATCATTGATTGTTTAGAATAGGAATGGTGACCCAGTGTTACCCAAAATTCGGTGAGGAAGACTTACGGAACTTATGTTTTTTATTCACATCCTGCTTCCTGCATTTAAATACGAATTTTACGAAAGAGGTACTGAGATAATTTTCAGATAACATTATTATTCAACTGACTGTTATCGTTGATGACCTGAAGGGATTTACTTCCAGCTTCCCGAAATCACCACCTTGGCATACTATTTATAAGTAGTATATTTTAGTATAGAAATAATTCTGAGTAAATTCCTGTAATGGAAAAACCAGAGTTATTCTGCGAAAGACAAAAACAATTCTTCTTTTTTAACGAATGAAAAATCTCCGTTTGTTTAATGCGTATGGTGTTGAACTTGAATACATGATTGTAGACCGTGATTCATTGCAGATAAAATCCATCAGTGATGAATTGCTGAAGCAGGAATCAGGACAGTACAGCAGCGATTTTGTGAATGGTATTGTTACCTGGTCAAATGAATTGGTGCTGCACGTCATCGGGTTGAAATCCACCAAACCGGAAGTTAATCTAAACACACTCGAAAATGCATTTGCAGATGATGTAAAACGAATCAACAATACCTTGTCATGCTGGAACGCGATGCTACTGCCCACAGCAGCGCATCCCTTTATGAATCCGTTAACAGAAACAAAACTATGGCCTCACAATAACAAGGCCGTGTATGAAATCGACAACCGCATTTTTGATTGCAACAGGCATGGCTGGAGTAATTTGCAGAGCACACATTTAAATCTGCCTTTCCAGGGCGATGGAGAATTTGGGAAACTGCATGCTGCTGTCCGTTTGATTTTGCCATTGCTTCCTGCTTTATGTGCGAGTTCACCGGTTATCGATGGAAAGTTTTCAGACGTGGTGGATACACGGCTTACTTACTATAAAACCAGGCACTCCAGGATTCCTTCTATCACCGGGCAGGTTATTCCGGAACCCATTTTCTCGCAGAAGAATTACGAAGACCAGGTTTATGCAAAAATCAAAAAAGATATTGCGCCTTTTGATCCGGAAAATATTCTTGATCCGATATGGGTGAACTCACGGGGTGCTATTCCGCACTTTGATCAGGGCTACATTGAGATACGGGTAATGGATATACAGGAATGCCCCTCGGCTGATCTGGCCATCATTACACTCGTGATTGAAACACTGAAGTCATTAGTGAATGAGGACTTCACTCCCCTCGAAGATCAGAAGGAAGTGTACATGGATGCGCTTACCGGAATACTGGAAGAAACGATAAAGACCGGATCGGTTACGGAATTGTTTTCGATGGAGTATTCTGCGCTTTTTGGTATCAATACGTTTACTACCGCTTCGGAGATCTGGAAACATATCTACGCCACGTTAGTAAAAAAAGGAAATACGTTGCTGGAGCGATGGGAACCTGAGTTGTCCGTGATTTTTAATGAGGGCACGCTGGCAGAGCGTATCATCAAGGCTACTGGTAAAGATGATTCTCAAACTACATTGCTTAGAGTTTATCGCCAATTGAGTGATTGTCTTGAACAGAATAAAATGTTTATTCCCTGATACTTTGAGCATAGATGTGTTTTATTCACCACAACGCTCACAAAGAAATCCACACAAAGGGCACAAAATCTTATTCGATTCTTAGTGCCTCCTTAGTGTCTTAACGTCTACGTGTTAAAATAAAAAGTGTACATTTTCTTCTCTCGGTTTTACTTCCTATTTTGATTCGATAAGATATCCATCTGACCAACGTAACCGAACGTGGTGGCTAACATGGATATTCTATGGGTAAGATCATCCTGAAAAAGAAGTAAGGTTGATTTTATGATAACGATATTCAATCAAATATAAAGTTAGACACATGAATCGTCTGAAGGGCTGGCTCAGAACCGCGTTGGGGTTTTCCCGTGGTGAGTCTAATGCCTTTATCATTTTGCTTCCGCTCATGGCGATGGTCATTTTCTCCATGTCGTTTTATCGTTACTGGTCGGCACCTGCCCCTCAGGATTTCCCCAAACATCAGCGTTATCTTGACAGTCTGACGGCTACATGGGAATGGGAAAAGAAACGGGATAGTGTTGTTGAGAAATCGGTTTCGCTTTTTCATTTCGATCCCAACACCGCTTCTCAGGAGCAGCTGCAATCGCTAGGACTGAGTCAGTATATGGCTACGCGAATCATAAACTATCGCAACAAAGGCGGGAAGTTTCGTATCAAAACGGATTTAAAAAAGGTGTATGGTATAGATACGTTATGGTTCAGGCGTGTAGTGTCCTACATCGATTTGCCCGATGTAAAGCCAGCGAACCCGTTTGCAGCGCAGAAACCGTCCACGTTTGAGAAAAAGAAGAAGGTCACTTTTAATCTTAATGAAGCCGATACCGCGCAACTGATTAAGCTGTATGGCATTGGCCCGAAGCTGGCGATCCGTATTGTGAAATACCGCGACAAATTGGGTGGATTCGTAAACATGAGTCAACTTAAGGAGGTGTATGGATTAGATACTGCCGTTATTTCGCGCATAGCGGAAATGACATTTATTGATCGTAGTTTTGTACCCGCCCGACTCAACATCAATCAATTAACAGAAAAAGAGCTAGCAGCTCATCCCTATTTGAATTGGAAAATAGCCAAAGCAATTACCGCTTATCGGTTTCAGCATGGTTCTTTCCATTCGCTGGATGATCTTGCTCATGTTAAATTGCTCGATGAGCAGGTGCTTGAACACATAAGGCCTTACCTTACCTTGGACTAGTGGAGAAATCGCAGGAGACTCAGAAATTATTGACAACGTATCTGCGCAGGTTAACCAACCTGTCGGGCAACAATCGTTCCTTATATCTTCCCCGGTTAATAGGAGAGCAGTTTATTGATGTGCATGAGCTAAGCCAGCTTAACAAAGAGAAATCATTTGCCATCATTGAATCGCTCATCGCGCGCAAAAAGAAAACAGTGTGTGCGGTACTCGATGCGCGCATGGAAGCGGTAGGAGAGGCCAGTAAAAAATTAAAGAAACTTCAGCGGCTCGATCATTTTCTTTTTGAAGAACGCGGCTCACGCGATTTACATATCGGCTGGCCAATCGTACGAGGCAAGTTTGCCGATGGTACATTCGTACGTTGCCCTTTGTTGTTTTTTCCTGTTGAACTGGTTATTGAAAATGAGCAGTGGGTACTTCGCCTTCGCGAAGACGGAGATATCACGTTTAATAAATCGTTCCTGCTGGCTCATTCGTTATACAATCAGGTAAAGCCGGATGATGCACTGCTGGAAGAAACTTTTGAAGATGCCGATAAGGACAGTACCGTCTTCCGCACTTCTATTTACCAGTTGCTGCAGAAGAGTAATGTCGATGTTCATTTCAACCCGGATAACTTTCGTGATGAACTGACTTCGTTCATCACCTATAAAAAAGAAGAGTTTGATAAGGAACATTTCAATGGCGAATTGAAACTATATCCGGAAGCCGTGCTGGGAATATTTCCACAGGCGGGTTCGTACCTTATTCCGGATTATAAAGAATTAATTGACCGCGATCAGGTAACTGACCTCGAACATTTTTTTGCCCAGCGATCAGGGCCACGGAGTGAGAAGTCCAATTTCCTGCACGACATCAAAGAAGAGAAAGTATATCCGGCATTCAGAATGGATGCCTGGCAGGAGAATGCATTGAAAGCCGTGAAGGTAGGTCATTCCTTAATTGTGCAAGGCCCGCCAGGTACCGGGAAGTCGCAATTGATTTGTAACCTCATTGCAGACGGACTTGCACATGGAAAGAAGGTATTGGTAGTATGCCAGAAGCGTGCGGCTCTTGATGTAGTTTACGAGCGACTGAAAGGTAAACGCATGAATGATTTCCTTGCGCTGGTTCACGATTTCAAAAATGACCGCAAAGAAATATTTGCCAAGGCGGCACAACAGGTGGATCGTATTGAAGATTATAAGTCAAGAAATAACAGTATCGATTCCATTCAGTTGGAGCGGAAGTTTTTCACCACCAGCAGGAAAATCGATCAGATCACCGAAGAGCTGGAGGAATTCAGGAAATCGCTTTTTGATGAATCAGACTGTGGCTATAGTGCGAAAGAACTTTACCTGTTATCAGATTCATCGGCACCTACAGTAAACCTGAAGCAGGAATACAACCTGTTCACCCGACCGACACTGGAAGCCTTTCAAGCCAAACTAAAACGATATGTACACTATGCAGTTCGTTTCAAGAAAACAGATTACGCATGGCTTGAACGCAAATCATTTTCAACGTGGTCGATCAGTGATTTGAGATCGATCGAGCAAGGCCTTGCTGAGATTGAATCGTATTTCATCAAGCTACAGGATGAACTGCAGCAAGCACTAAGTGCGCGGCCGGACTGGGAGCATTGCGAAGAGTTTTGGAAAAATCAGTCGAGAGCCAGTGAAATGCTGCGGCAGCTGGCACATAAAAATGCCTACGAATATTTTCAATACATCAGTACCTATACCGATGAAGAAACGAGTTCACTCTGGCTTGCCAATCAGGCAAGAGTGATTAATGATTGTTTTAAAGGAGCAGGTGTAGAGTTGAGTATTCCCGCTAATCAGTTGGGATCGTTTCAGCATGCGCTTGGAAAAACAGTGCGCTTGCGTAAAGGTTTCTTGAGCCGCATGTATTGGGAGCTTTTCTTTAACGAGAAAGGAATAGTAAAACGTGCCTTGCTCTCCAACGGCTTAAAACTTTCCGAGGAAGGTCTGCATACACTGGAGAAAAAACTAGACAACCGACTCAACCTGGAACACAATCTTTCAAAGCTGCGATCGCAACCATGGCTGAAAGATATTCCTGATTCGTATTCAGAGGAGGCATTCACACTTTGGTTTGATCATTATCAGAAGGCCATCAAGGCAAAGATGATTTTCAATTACATACGCGGATTGAAAAACTTTCTTGACCCCGCTTATCTCAATGCGAAAGAGTTTCAGGTCAGAATGGAAAGCCTTTATCGTCCGTTGTATTTGCTGCAGCAGAAGAAGGAAGAATGGAAAAACCATTTCACTTCACCGCAGATAGAAAAAATTACCCGTGATAGTTCATTCGCTGGTCATCTTAAAAATTCATTGAAGACTGATTTTGATGCACTATGCGAATTTGATACGCTGGAAGAAAATCTCTCTGCGGAAGAACGTAAAGTAGTTGACCGCATGGCCGATGCTGCTGATGGCTATGAAACGATTTGCGAACTGTTTCTGAACAGTGTTTATATCGCATGGCTCGATCACCTGGAAGTGAAGTATCCGATATTACGCATTCCCACTTCCGATCACCTGTTTTCAATGGAACGAGAACTGCGCCATCTGATTGAAGAGAAAGAAAAGCTCAGTAATGAAATACTGCTGCTGCGTGCTCGCGAACGCATTATTGATGACCTGGAATTTAACCGGCTGAATAACCGGGTCACTTATCGTGATCTTCATCATCAGCTGACCAAGAAGAAAAAAATCTGGCCGGTAAGAAAAGTAATCAGCGAATACGAAGAAGAAATATTCCGTCTTCTTCCTTGCTGGCTTACCTCACCCGAGTCAGCGTCAGCTATTTTTCCTATGAAGGAAATGTTTGACCTCGTGATCTTTGATGAAGCATCACAATGTTTTGCAGAGCAAGGCATTCCTTCCCTGTTCCGCGCCAGGCAAACGGTAATAGCAGGAGATAGTCAGCAATTGCGACCAAGCGATATGTATTTATCGCGCTGGGAGGAAGACGATGTAAACCATCCTGACCTGGAAGTGAATTCTTTATTGGAATTGGGTAGCCGTTACCTGATGTCGATTACGCTGCAGGGACATTATCGTAGCAAGTCGCTGGAGTTGATTGAATTCTCCAACCAGCATTTCTATAAAGGCAAACTTTACCTGTTGCCTGATCGTCATGCATTCAATGCACCTGATCCGGCTATCGAATACATCAAGGTAGATGGCGTGTGGGAAGATCAGGCCAACCAGGCAGAAGCCGATCAGATTGCTGAGTTGGTTATTCATTATCATCAGCGTAATCCACAAAAGGAAATAGGAGTGGTTACTTTCAATGCGACACAACAGGCATTGGTACTGGATGTACTGGAAGAGAAGTTTGCAGAACAACAATTAATCGTACCTGCCTCACTCTTTGTTAAGAATATAGAAAACGTACAGGGTGATGAGCGTGATATCATTATTTTCTCTATCGGTTATGCGCGTGATAAAAAGAAAAAACTGAATGCGCAGTTCGGAAGTCTGAACCTGGCAGGAGGAGAGAACAGATTGAATGTAGCCATTACCCGAGCACGCGAAAAAATTATTGTGGTAGCCAGCATCAAAGCAGAAGATCTGAAAGTAGATGATACCCGCAACGAGGGACCAAAGCTGTTGAAGGAGTATCTGAACTATGCATGGCATACTTCGCAAGGGCTGAAGTACCGGCATGCAAGTAAAGAAACAGCGTATAGTCAGGTGGATTCACTTCAATTGAAAAACATCGTAAAGGAACAGCTGCCATCAAAAACCGATAAGCTCATCGAAGATGAAACAGTGCCCTTTGCAGATCTGGCTATAAAAAGTCAGCGTGAATACCTGAGCCTGGTTCGCACCGATGATGATTTATACTATCAAAGCCTGTCAGCCAAATCATGGCATGCTCAGATTCCGGTTTTGTTCGAATCAAAAAACTGGAAGTACACCATGGCTTACAGCCGTAATTACTGGATGGATAGAGAGAAGTTTTTGAGTGATGTAGCGCGGTCGGTTTAATTGTTATCACTAATTGTCTTTAGTAATAGATTTGCCTCCAGCTACTTTATAAAGTTCATCTTCATTGCGCGCTGTACAGACGGCATTCTATAGGAAGGATGTAGTCGCGCCAAAAAAAAATCAAACCCATCAAAAACGCTCAGCGTTTTTGATGGGTTTGATTTTAAGAGTCTCTGTTTTTATCATGATCGCTGGCGATCATGATTTGGTTGTGGGATAATGAACAAGTTAATTATCCATTAACTCCACATCTGTGATACTACTTCCGATAATCCAATGCCGGCTTACGATCTCCAATTAAAGATTCATATTTGAAAGAGTCACCTGTTCTTTTCTTCAACTCTTTCCATGCTTCGGTAATCGTGGCAGGCGAATCATAAAGATCAATAGCGGTTAGTGCAATGGTCTTGGCTGCTATCAGCATTCCTTTTGATCCGATGGTAGTGCCGCCTGCAGCTACTGCCTGCCAGCTATGTGCCGCTGTGCCTGGTACCCATGTAGCAGTTGATAAACCAGCAGTAGGTACAATCCAGCTAATGTCTGCGACATCAGTTGATCCACCAACACCGCCTGCATCTGACACCTGATAGGGAGCAATCTCGCTGGTGGATTCGATCTTTGGAACAGTGCCTGTAAATGATTCCTGAATTTTGGAAGCAAATGCTTTTTCCTGGTCGGTATAGTTGTATCCTCCTATCTGGCGAAGGTTCTTATCCATTACTTTTGATAATGATGCGGAGGGCAGCATATTATAGACTCCGCCTGTTACTTCATAACTCATTTTTGTTTCGGTGCCTAACGCTGCTCCTTCTGCTGCTTTCACAATGCGCTCCCAGGTCGCTTTCACTTCTTCACGTTTTGGATGACGCACGTAATAGTATACTTCCGCGAAAGCAGGAACCACATTAGGAGCTTCACCGCCACGGGTGATAACATAATGTATGCGGGTTTCCTGGGTAACGTGTTCGCGTAGCATGTTTACCATGTTGTCCATGGCTTCCACTCCATCCAGGGCAGAGCGTCCACGTTCGGGAGATGCAGCAGCATGCGAAGCAATACCATAGAAACGGAACTTACCTGACTTATTGGAAAGTGAACTTCCGGCACTCGCATTGTTCTGTGCACCCGGATGCCAGTGCAGCACAACATCCACATCGCTGAAGAGTCCGTCACGCACGATGTACACTTTTCCTGATCCTCCTTCTTCAGCAGGTGTGCCGTATACTCTAACCGTTCCTGCTTTCTTATTCGCGGTTAACCAATCTTTGACAGCGATACCTGCGGCTGCCGAAGCTACACCAAACAGGTGATGACCACATGCATGACCGGCAGTCTTTCCGGGTATAGGTTTCAACTCAGGCGAAGCATCTTGTGAAACACCGGGCAATGCATCAAACTCGGCAAGGATGCCAATCACGGGTTTGCCTGATCCATACGATGCAACAAAGGCAGTTGGCATTCCTGCTACACCAGTCTCTACTTTAAAGCCTGCATCTGTTAATGTTTTTTGTAGTAATGCGGAACTCTGTGTTTCCTGAAATCCAACTTCAGCAAAGTCCCATATCTTTTTAGCTGTGCCTGCATACAAATCATATTTGTTGTCCAGTGCTTTGACTACTTCTTCTTTTGTCTTCTGTGCGAAAACAAGAAATGGTATGACGAGCAGTAATGCTCCGATTATTTTTTTCATAACGATGGTTTAGGTAGAAAGAGAAATTTACAAAAGCAAAAGGCTCCTGCCAAGTTCATAGCAGGAGCCTTTTATAAATGGTTTCAGCAAACGATAGAAATGGCTGCCTCTTTTCTTAGTATGTAGGTTAAGCGTGGATTTTATGCATGAACCTTCGGTGTGGAACTCATCGTTTCTCCATGCTGACTTAAATCAAGACCAAGGCGTTCGTCTTCTTCGGATACACGCAGGCGTGTGATCATGCCTGTAATCTTGAATATAAGGAACGATCCGCCGAAAGTGAACACGCCAACAATAATGAGTGCGAGTAAATGGTAAAGGAAAGTCTCTGTTTTGCCATACACCAGACCTACATCTTTGGCAAACACAGCAGTAAGAATCATACCCACAATTCCACCTAACCCATGACAGGGAAATACATCAAGTGTATCGTCTAATGAAGTGCGCTGCTGGCGGAAATAAACAGCCAGGTTACTAATGATGGCCGCAGCAAAACCAATGAACACACTTTGGCCTATATTCACATAACCAGCTGCAGGAGTAATGGCAACCAAACCAACTACAGCGCCAATACATGCACCCATAGCGGATATCTTTCTTCCCACCAGCGCATCAAACATCACCCATGTAATCATGGCAGATGCCGTGGCAAAGTTGGTAGTTGCAAAGGCCTGCACAGCTACACCGTTGGCCGCCAGTGCTGAACCAGAGTTAAATCCAAACCACCCGAACCATAACATTCCTGTTCCCAATATAATAAATGGAATGTTGGCAGGCTGATGGGTTTCATTATGACGTTTGCCTAATACATATGCACCGGCCAATGCAGCGAAACCAGCTGACATGTGTACGACTGTTCCACCGGCAAAATCCAATACACCTAACTTCCTTAAGAAGCCATCGGGGTGCCATGTCCAGTGGGCGAGAGGACAGTATATCAATAAAGAGAACAGGCACATGAAAATAAGATACGATGTAAACTTCACACGCTCTGCAAAGCTACCCGTGATCAATGCCGGAGTAATGATGGCAAACTTCAGTTGAAACAAGGCAAACAATAAAAATGGAAAAGTAGGAGATAGCGATGCATTCGGATTGAGCCCTACGTTATGGAACGCGAAGTACGTGCGCGGATCTCCGATGAAGCCACCAATGCTGTCACCAAAGGCCAGGCTGAATCCCACCAGGAACCATAGTAAACTGATTACGCCTAAAGCAATAAAGCTTTGCAGCATGGTAGAGATGACATTCTTTTTACTCACCATACCGCCATAGAAGAAAGATAAGCCGGGCGTCATGAAGAGAACGAATGCACTGGCCACCAGCATCCATGCGGTATCTGCTTTGTCAATGGTGCCGGCTGCATCATCGGGCAGGCTACCCGAATCAAATAATACAATGAATTGAATAATAACGAGGATCGAAAAAATGACAATCCAGCGGGTTTTAGGTCGGCTCATTTAACTTTAATCTTGTTTTATGAAATGTGGG
>NNBV01001883.1_pt1 | contig 12622 bp, 16 predicted proteins | sample 1173771 | NCBI WGS metagenome assembly NNBV01 (sample SAMN07173938, study PRJNA388173) | plant metagenome | isolation source: symbiotic tissue sample KVS11 | place: Norway: Troms, Kvaloya island
CCGTAGGAGACGATCCGCATGCGGCTGCCCTGGATGCCGCGCGAGGCGAGATAGTCGCGCACGGTCTGGGCGCGACGCGCCGAGAGCGAGAAGTTGTATTCGCGGGTACCGCGCTCGTCGGCATGGCCCTCGACGATGAAGGTGTAGCGCGGGAAGCGCTGCAGCCAGGCCGACTGCTTGTCGAGCGTCGCGACGGCGGTCGAGGTCAGGTCGGTCGAGTCGGTCTCGAAGAAGACGCGGTCGCCGACATTGACGACGAAGTCCTGCGCGCTGCCGGGCGTGGCCGCGCCGCCGGCGCCGAAGCCATTGGCGTCGGCGTTCTGATCCTTGGCGCAGGCGCCGAGCGCGAGCGTGGCGGCGATGGCGGCGGCGAAACGGACGGCGCGGCCGGTGGCGAAAAGGGTGGCGAACATGGGAGACTCCGGGGCGTTCGATCGGTGCGAGGCGCGTTTCACGGACGACGTTGAAGGGGAAAGGCGTGATGCTCTTGCATGCATCAATGAAGCGTCAACCTAAACGAGACCTTGCCAGAACAAGGCGAAGTGGCGGCATTGCGGCGTATGGTTAATCAATTATGGCAACGAGCATTTGCCGCGATGCCTGTGACTGCGCCGCCACGATATCCCGGAACGTCGAGGCGCGTTCGGGCGAATGAGACAGGGATATCACAAAGGCACGGCAGACGGCCGAAACCGGCGGCTTCGCCCACGTAGACCGGGTATTCAGAAGCTCCGCCTCGCATTGGTGCAATTCATGAATGCCATATGCGCGCCGGTTCCGCGCTTGGCCGTCCTCCAGCGCATGCGCCCAGGCCTGTGAGGGTCTTCCAAAACGCTGCCGCCATTGTTCAACGCGCAGGTACAGGAGTGCCGGTCTTTTGCCGTTCGGCATTGTCGATGGACGCCCTGCGCCGAGGCGGCCGACCCAGAGCCGGCAATCCAGAGAGCGGCCAAGACAGCCGCCAACGTCATCCGATATCGCATCCGTCACCCCCCGATGATCCACGGAAGGTTGCACGAACAGCATTCGGCGTCCATGGCGCCTGCCGGCTGCGGAGCGGCGCCATCGATCGCCGCATAGACCGCGCCCCTGCCTCATTCGGCGCAGACAGGACAGCGATCCGGCCATGCGCGACGGCTCGCAAAACGAAACAAGCCTGCCGCGCCCTCAGCGCGCCGCCGTCAGCAGCGGCGACCAGGTCGGGTCGGACGCGAAAGCCGGCGTCGGCACCGGCACTTCGACGCGGCCGGTAATATCGACCATGTAGAGCTTGCCGCCGGACTGTCCGCCGGGATCGCGGAAGAACATGATGTACTGGCCGTTGGGCGCCCAGTTCGGCGCCTCGTTGTGGAACCCCTCGGTCAGCAGGCGCTCGCCCGAGCCGTCCGGCCGCATCACGCCGATCGCGAAGCCCCCGGCGCCGCGCTTGGTGAAGGCGATCAGATCGCCGCGCGGGGACCATGTCGGCTGCGAATAGGAGCCCTGACCGAAGGAGAGGCGCTTGCCCTCGCCGCCGCCGGCACCCATCACATAAAGCTGCTGCGAGCCGCCCCGATCGCTCTCGAAGACGATCTGCGTCCCGTCGGGCGAGTAGGAGGGCGAGGTGTCGATCGCGCCCGTCGAGGTCAGCCGCATCGTCGTGCGCGAGCCGATGTCGATGGAATAGAGATTGGCGTTGCCGCCCTGCTGCAGGCTGAGCGCGATCCGCGCGCCGTTGGGCGAGAAGCGCGGGCTCGAGGTCATGTCGGGGAAGTTGCCGACGATCTGGCGCTGGCCGGTCTCGATGTTCAGCACATGCACGCGCGGCTGCTCGCCCATGCGCTGCGACATGTACGTCACCTCCTGCGACACCGGCGAATAGCGCGGCGTCACCACCGAGACGTCGCCATTGGTGAGGTAGCGCACATTGGCGCCGTCCTGGTCCATGATGGCGAGACGCTTGCGCCGGTTTTCCTTCGTGCCGGATTCATCGACGAAGACGACGCGGGTGTCGAAGAAGCCGCCGACGCCGGTGATCTTGGTGAAGATCGCATCCGAGATGATGTGGCCGACGCGGCGGGCATTGTTCGGGTCGGTGAAATACTGCTGGCCGTCGGTCTGCGTCCCCGTGGTGACGTCCCAGAGCCGGAACTCGGCCTTGATCCGGCCCGAACCGTCGCGAGAGACGCGCCCCGTGACCAGCGCCTGCACGCCCGCGCCCTTCCAGGCGCCGAATTCGGGGGCTGCATCGAAGGGCGGATTCTTGTCGGGATGACGGCCCTTGTCGATCGGGGCGAAATAGCCCGAGCGCTTCAGATTGTTGGTCACGACGCCCGAGACCAGGACACCGCCCTCACCGGCGAAATCGGCGATGGCGATCGGCAGCGGCTGGAACGAGCCACCGCGCAGGTCGATAACGAGCTCGGCGCGGGCCGCCGCAGGCATGAGCGACACGGCCGCCGGCACCAGCAGCGAGGCGCCCGCGAGCGCAAGCAACCTGCGGCGCGTCGGCGCGACCGGCAGAGGAGGAAGAGGCGAGAAATCCAGAAGAGGATTGCAGTCGATCAGGGTCACAGCACGTCCCTCGCGTCGAAATTGACGACGACATCGCGCCAGTCGTCATAATAGGCAGCGAATTGAGCCGGGATGCGCAAAGGCGCGCAGCGGCGGGTTGCGGTCAGGGCCGAACTGGCCGCGACCGCGAAGAGCGGATCGGACGAGGCATTGACCACGCCGGGCTGGCCGACGAGCGAGCCGTCGGCGGCGAGCTTCATCCGGACCTGCGGCACGACGGCGCCGCGCGCATTGGCGAGCGCGATCGGCACGTTCCAGCACTTCATCAGCTGGTCCTGGATGATGCCGATCAATTGGCCGCGCAGAGACGGGCTGAGCTTCTGCGAAGCGCCGCGCTCGGTCCCCAGTGACGCCGTGCGGTTCACCTGCGGGGCGGCCGATCCGGTGGACTGGGCCTGCTCCTTCGACCGCAACAGCTTGGAGATGTCGCTCGGATTGAAGTTCTTGGCGATCTCGGCTTCGCGCTTGGCCTTGGCTTCGGCCTCCTGCTTGGCCTTGGCGGCAGCGGCAATCTTGGCCTTCGCCTCGGCTTCGGCCTTCGCCTTGGCGAGAGCCTCGGCCTTCTCCTTGGCGGCTTCCGCCGCTTCGGCCTTGGCCTGGGCTTCCGCCTTGGCCTTCGCAGCAGCCTCCTGCCTGGCCTGCGCGTCGGCTTCGGTCTTCGCCTTGGCGGCGGCCTTCGCCTGCTCCTCGGCCTGCTTCGCCTTGGAGGCGATCTCGGCATCCTCGGCGAGCTTGGCCAGTTCCTCGCGGCGCTGCTGGGCCTCCGCCTGTGCCTGCGCCTCGGTTTTCTGCGGCGGCTGCTTCACCGGCTCGGGCGGCGTGACCTTCGGCTCGGTCTTGGGCAGCAGCGCGGCGCGCGACGGCGGCATCGGCGCCGAGGCGTTCTCGTCGGCGGTCTTGAGTTCGGCGGGGCGGCTCGGCGGCGCCGGCGCGTCCTGCTTCGCCTCGCCCTCTTCCTTCTTCTCGACGATCTCCGATTTGCGCTCGGCGCGCGGAATCGGCTGCGCCTCGACCTTTTCGGCCTTGCGCTCGCCGCGCGTGACCTGATTCAGCGCGCTGGCATCGACCATCTCGACCGCGATCGCTTCCTCATTGTCCGGCAACGGCGCAGGCGACGAAATCGCCAGCAGCCCCGCGACGAGAAACGTCGCGTGGCCGAGCGCCGACATCACCATGCCTGGTTCGGAGGAAAGCTTCACAGCCGCGAGGTCCTCGCTTTCATCGTGCTCAGCGCGCCGGCTCGGTGACGAGCGCGACCCGCTTGAAACCCGCCGAGGTGATCGTCGACATCACCGACGCCACCCGCCCGTAATCGACCATGCGGTCGCCGCGCACATAGATGCGCTCGTCGAAACCCTGCTTGGCGAGGCCCTGCAGCTTCATCACCAGATCGGGCTCCAGTGTCGGCTGGTCCTGCAGGAAGATCTGGCCCTTGCCGTCGATGGCGATGGTGATCGGCTTCTGGTCGACATTGATCGGCTTGGCGCCGGTCTGCGGCAGGTCGAGCGGCACCCCGGTCGCAATCAGCGGCGCCGCGACCATGAAGATGATCAGCAGCACCAGCATGACGTCGATGAACGGCGTCATGTTGATCTCGGCGATGGCGCCATGCTTGCGGCCGCGCCGGCCGCGTCTCCCGCCGGACTTCGCGCCGGATGCTGCGGACATGCCCATTTCAGTGCTCCCTCAAGCCGCCAGCCGCTCGTCGATCTGCCGCGACAGGATCGCGGAGAACTCGTCGGCGAAGGCTTCGAGACGGCTCGAGGCTTTGGACACCTCGGCCTGCAGCTTGTTGTAGGCCATCAGCGCCGGAATCGCGGCGAACAGGCCGATCGCGGTCGCAAACAGCGCCTCGGCAATGCCGGGCGCCACGACGGCGAGCGAGGAGTTCTTGGACACCGCGATCGCGGTGAAGGAATGCATGATGCCCCAGACCGTGCCGAACAGGCCGATGAAGGGCGCGGCCGACGCGATCGTCGAAAGTACGAGGAGCTTGGACTCGAGCCGCTCCGTCTCGCGCTGGATCGTCACATCGAGCACCTTGTCGATGCGCTGCGACAGGCTGGCGACCGAGCGCCCGCCATTCTCGAATGAGCGCTTCCACTCGCGCATCGCCGCGACGAAGACGGCCGACATGTCGGAGACCGGCTTGGCCGCAAGCTCGCGATAAAGCTCCTCCAGCGAACGGCCCGACCAGAACACCTCCTCGAAGGCGTCCATCTCCTTGCGGGTGCGGCGATACAGCAGCGTCTTGTCGATGATGATCGACCAGCACCAGACGGAGGCGCCGAGCAGACCGATCATCACGAGCTTGACGACGATGTGGGCGTGCCAGAACAGGGTCCAGAACGACATGTCGATCTGCGGCGCGGCCTGCGCGACGTCGGCGGGGTTCATCTATGTCATCCTTTTGCCCTGGCGGTTCGAGCCAGTCTTCCGGCCAACGCCCCGCCATACGCGCCACGGGTGACCCCGCGACGCCGCCCGATCCGCGATCCGGGGAAAAGCCGTGTCCGTCAATCGCCTTTGAATCCGGCGAAAGATGGGCCGAAACGGGGTTTCCTGCGAAACGCATGCTCGCGATCGAGTTAAGCCTCCAGCAAGGTTAATGCCGGGTATACGCATGCGCGTTCGACGGGGTTTCGACGCGTGAGGATGCAGCGATGCTCCTCCATTCGCTGGAGAGCCTTGCTTTCCCGGCATCACGTAATTACAGAAGTTACATGAAAAGAGACAGCCGCCTGTCGGGTCTTCTCCACGTCCTGCTGCATATGGCGGGGCGAGAAGACCCGGTCACGTCCGAGAACCTCGCCCGCATCATGCAGACCAACCCGGTCGTCATCCGGCGGATCATGGCCGGCTTGCGCAAGCGCGGCTATGTCCGCTCCGGCAAGGGCCATGGCGGCGGCTGGACCCTGGCCCGCGATCTTGCCGAGATTACCCTGCGGGACGTCCATGAAGCGCTCGGCGAGCCTGAACTCCTCGCGATCGGTCACCGAACGGAAGCCCCCTCCTGCCTGATCGAGCAAGCGGTCAACGCGGCGCTCGCGGACAGCTTCCGCGAGGCCGAAGCCATGCTGCTGGCGCGTCTCGACACCATTACGCTCGCCATGCTCCACGCCGATTTCAGCGCACGCCTTGCGCTCCGAGCACGCCCGGAAGGGTCCAGCCCATGACGACCGAGTGCATCCAGCCTGTCCGCAACGCCGCCGACAGCTTCAAAAATCCGGAAGCCATCGCCGGCTATGCCGATGGTCCGCCGCGCTTCGTCCCCGGCTTCGAGGCGCTGCACCGCATGACGGCGATCCTGCTCGCGGAGAACGCTCCAGCCGCGGCGCGCGTGCTGGTGCTCGGAGCCGGCGGCGGGCTCGAACTCCAGGCGCTCTCACTCGCGCACCCGGGCTGGAGCTTCGTCGGCGTCGATCCCGCCGAGCCGATGCTCGACATGGCCAGCCGGACGCTGGGGCCATTGATGGAACGCGTCGAACTGGTTCACGGCTATATCGACGATGCCCCGGCAGGGCCGTTCGATGCGGCCACCTGCCTGCTCACATTGCATTTTCTCGATGCGCCGGAGCGTCTTCGCACCGTTCGAGCCCTTCACGCCCGGCTGAAGCCCGGCGCGCCTTTCGTCGCCGCACACAGCAGCTTCCCGCAAGACCCGTCGTCCCGACCAACCTGGCTGGCGCGGTACGCCGCCTATGCGGTCGCATCGGGCGCCGACCCGCAGCAGGCTGCCAAGGGTCGCGATGCGGTCGACGCCCATCTCAGCCTGCTGGATCCGACCGAAGACGAACGCATTCTGCGCGATGCCGGCTTTTCCGACATCGCCATGTTCTACGCTGCCTTCACATGGCGGGGCTGGATCGCCCGCGCCTGAGGACGTCTCGCGCCCATCGAGCAGCACTGGCCCATTCGGGCTGCTACCCCATTGAGGGAAAGCGAAAGTCCTGTCTGCCGCCAGGCAAAAACGCCCGCCCCGGTTTCCCGGGGCGGGCGCTGACGATATCGTGACGGAGGCCGGAAGCGGGAGCTTCAGTTGGCGTTCGCCTGCGGTTGCGGCGTGTCGCCGCGACGATCGGCCATGAACTGGTCGAACTCGGCCTTGTCGCGGGCCATGCGCAGCCGGCCCAGGAAGTCCTGGAACTCCTTCTGCTCGTCTTCGAGGCGCCGCAGCGTCTCGGCGCGGTATTCGTCGAACGCGTGGTTGCCGCTCGACGGGCCGCGATGCCAGCCGCCGCCGAAGCCGCCCTGGCCGCCACCGCCCATGCGCTCCTTCAGCCGTTCCATCTTGCTTTGCAGACGGTTCATCCTGTGTTCGTAGCGCTCAGCGCCGCCCATTCCGCAACCCATGCGTCCACTCCAAAAAAGAAAGGCCAGGGTCGCCAGACCCAGGGGCCAGAAGACGATGAAGCCGAGAACCGCGAAGGCGATCCAGGCTCCCTTCCCATATTCATCGAGCTTCTCGACGATCGGCATTGGTCCCTCACTGTGACAAAGCGTGAATGTAAATCACATTTACATAGATGGCCTCGACCCGACCCTTTGTCAAGCATGAGCGATAAAGCGCGTCAGTCGCGGAGGCCCGGGCCTGCGCCTTTGCCGATTCCCAGCCCCTGCAGATAGATCAGCATGCCGGCCTCAAGCAGTTCCGCCGCCGACATCGGCAGGGGCCGCCGCCCGCCATCGGCCCGCCCGAACAGCGCCGCGACGCCATGCGACATCGACCAGACATGCAGCGCCATCATCAAAGCCGGCGGGCGCTTCCCAACCGGCAGCAGCGCGATCAACGCCTCGGAGGCGGCGCGCAGGTTCTGGAAAGCGCGGTCGGCGGCGGCGCGCAGCTCGGGGCTAGCATCCAGCGGCACGCCGGCCTCGAACATCGCGGAATAATAGGCCGGCTCGTCATGGGCGAAGGTGAGATAGGCCCGGCCGAGCCGGTGGAAGGCCGCTTCCGGATCGGGCCGACCCTGATCCCAGGCCCGTGCCAGCGCCGCCTCGAACACGGCAAAGCCGCGCGCCGCGACATCGGCCAGGAGATCGTCGCGGTCGCGGAAATGCCGGTAGGGCGCAGCCGGGCTCACGCCGGCGACGCGCGCGGCCTCGGCGAAGGTGAAGCCGTTGGGGCCCTTCTCGCCGATCAGCCCCAGCGCCGCGCGCACCAGCTCCTCCTTGAGGTTGCCATGGTGATAGCCGCGCGGCGGCGGCTCCGGCTTGTCGCGTTTCCAGCTCATGTGACGAGCGCTAACATGGCGCCACGCGGCCGTCGATCAAGCTTCAGTCCGCGATCCCCAGCCGCTGCCGCAGCCCGTCGGGAATCCGCCGCGCCCGCCCGCCACCGACGCAGGCGACCTTGACCTTGGCCGTGACCAGAACCTCCTCGCCGCGCAGCACGCGCTGCTCGACATCCATGGTCGCGCCCCGCGCCGCCACCGAAACCGTCTCGACGGTCAGGAGATCGTCCATCACGGCCGGCCTGAGGAAGTCGATCGTCATGCTGCGGACAGCGAAACCCAGCGCGGTTTCGCCATCGAACAATTCGCGCTGCGCAATGCCCAGCGATCGGATCAGCTCGGTGCGCCCGCGCTCCATGAAGCGCAGATAGGAGGCGTGATAGACGACGCCGGAGAAATCCGTGTCCTCGTAATAGACGCGGACGGAGAGGCTGTGTGAGGCGGTCATGGCTTCAGGCAGGAGCAAGCGGCGGGAAGGCGGAGCTTTAAACCGCGCGGAAGCGGCGGCATAGTGGCGTAGGTCAACCGTCCCCGCCCGGGAACACACCCGCGCGGGGACGGTTGACCCAGGGAGACCATAACCACAAGAAAAGGGAATTCCTCATGTCGCTCTCGACCAAGCAACTCGAACGCGTTCTCGACAAGGACGAGTGGGACCTCGTTGCCCGCACCCGCAGCCGCGCGATCGGAGACGTGCCTGACACCGACCTTCGTGATCTGGCGAAAAACCTGCGCGACCGCCGCGACAAGGCGCGCGACGTCGCCCGCCGGCAGCGCCGTGAATTCCGCGGCAAGGTCGCGCCGCAGGGCGCAGCCGCCGCCTCGGACAACAGCGGCACCAAGGCCAAGGCCGATGCGTTGACGGTCGCGCTCAAGCGCGTCGGGGCGGAGCAGACCCGCCGCACCGAGAAGCTGCGTCAACCAAGCCAGCGTTCGCTCGCCCGCAAGGCTTTGGCGATGAAGATGCGCAAGCAGTCGCTGGCGCGCCCGCTCAGCCGCACCGGAGACGAGGGCATGAAGCCGATCGTCAACCGCAAATCGGCGAAGTCCGGCGCCCTCGACCATGCCGGCCAGCGCTCGGCCATGCACCGCTCCAAATTCGCGCGCTGATCTCGCGGGGTCCGAAGCCGAAGCCCTGCAAGCCCTACCGCTTGCAGGGCTTCTTCATGAACGAGCCGCACTCATAGGGCTGCGCCAGCGCTTCGCGAACCGGATAATCCTTGCCGTCGACGCGGTTGACGATGTCGTCGATCTTCCAGGCCCCGCCCTCCTCGACCATGCGGAAGCGCACGCTGGCCGGCTGCTTGAAGCTGCGGAAGGTGGCGGTCACCAGCGCCTTTCCGCCGGCGGGAGGCGCGGTGACGCTGACCTTCAGGCTCTTCACCTCGCCGTCCTGGCCGCTGAGAAACGGGTCGGCGCCGAGATTGCCCATCTCGCCCGCCTCATCCTGGTAGAGCTCGTCGCGCGCAAACAGCGTCGCCAGGGCCCGGCTCATCAGCCTGTCGCGATGCGGTTTCTGCCAGGGCGCCGCGACGGGCTTGCCCGCGGCACCGGCCAGTTGACGGATGGTGATGGCATAGGCTTCGCGCACCGGTGCCTCGGGGCTGGAGGGGGCGGCAACGGCTCCGGCGGACAGCGTCGCGGCGATGATCAAGCCCGCCGTCGCGGCCAGCCATCGCGACACCAACCATATCGATTGGTTCATATCGTTCAGTTCTCCATCAGCGCGGCATAGTCCTGCCCGCCATACAGCACACGCACGATCCTGACACGGTCGCCGAGGACGCGATAAGCGATGACGGCCCGGCGGTATGGCAGAATGCGCAGGCCGGGCGAAAGATCGGGCCTCTCGACGCCGATTTCGGGAAAGGCGCGGAGCTGCAGGCATTGGCGCTCGATCGCGGCCACCCACCGGCGCGCCGCCGACAGATTGTCCCGAGCGATGTAACGAAGAATGGCCTCGAGGTCTGACCGCGCACGCCCGGAATAGACCAGATCAAGCGGGATTCGGGCCTTGTCTATGCATGGACGCGGCGACGCAGTCGAGATGGTCCCGCACATCTTCCGGCGTCACATCCGTCGGGTCCGCATCCCCTTCAGCGATCTTGGCACGCAGTTCGTCAAGCGTGACGGAGCGCGCCTGCTCACGGGCGATCCAGGGCGCCATGGCCGAGCGAAGAACCTCTTCCGGGCTGGCAAAGTCGCCACTCTCGACACGAGCCGTCACCAGCTGCGCAATGTCCTGTGGAAGCTTGACCGCCATCACCAGGCCCTCCTGCCTTCCAAGATAAGACCACAGCAGCGATCCGCCAACTCATTCCTCCCCCTCCCCGAACAGCCCGAACTGCGCGCCCTCTCGCGTCGGCTCCGGCATCCCCAGATGCCGGAAGGCGTGCGGCGTCAGGATACGGCCGCGCGGCGTGCGCTGGATGAAGCCCTGCTGCAGCAAGAAGGGCTCGATGATCTCCTCGATCGCATCGCGCGGCTCCGAGAGCGAGGCGGCGATCGTCTCGATCCCGACCGGCCCGCCGCCGAAATTGATCGCGACCGTGGTCAGGTAGCGCCGGTCCATCTGGTCGAGGCCGATCGGGTCGACATCAAGCAGCTTCAGCGCCTTGTCGGCCACGGAGCGCGTGACGATCGCATCGCCATCGACGATGGCGAAGTCGCGCACCCGCCGCAGCAGCCGCCCGGCGATGCGCGGCGTGCCCCGCGAGCGTTTGGCGACCTCGTTGGCGCCGTCATCCGACATCGGCACGCCGAGCACGCGAGCCCCGCGCGCCACGATGCTCTGCAACTCCTCGACCGTATAGAACTGCAGCCGGATCGGGATGCCGAAGCGGTCACGCAGCGGAGTTGTCAGCAGGCCGGCGCGGGTGGTGGCGCCCACCAGCGTGAATTTCGGCAGGTCGATCTTGACCGAGCGCGCGGCCGGCCCCTCGCCGATGATCAAATCGAGCTGGTAGTCCTCCATCGCCGGATAGAGGATTTCCTCGACCGCCGGGTTGAGCCGGTGGATCTCGTCGATGAAGAGCACGTCGCGCTCTTCGAGATTGGTCAGCTGCGCCGCGAGATCGCCGGCCTTGGCGATGACCGGCCCCGAGGTCGAGCGGAAATTGACGCCGAGCTCCCGCGCCACGATCTGCGCCAGCGTCGTCTTGCCCAGGCCGGGCGGGCCGACGAAGAGCACATGGTCGAGCGCATCGCCCCGCGTCTTGGCGGCCTCGATGAAGACCTGGAGATTGGCCCGTGCCGCCGCCTGGCCGGTGAAATCGACGAGGGAGAGCGGCCGCAGCGAGGTCTCGCTGTCGTCGTCGCGTTTTTCGGCGGAGAGCAGTCCGGGGCGGCGCGCCTCGCTCAAAGCTCAATCTCCAGTTCGAGCGCGTCATGGATCGGAATGTCCATGTAGCCCGTCCGCACGATGCTCGGAACCACCGAGCGGAAATGGTCGATCGCCTCCATATGCAGCCGGGAGAAGCGGAAGCCGCATTTCTGGTAAAAGGCCATGCCCGGCATGTTGTCGTTTGTCAGCATCGCCTTCAGCCTGACGGCCCCGCGCGCCCGTGCTGTCGCCTTCACACCTTCGAGCAACTGGATCGCGGCCCCCTGCCCCGGCGCGACAGAATGCAGCGCACAGAGCAGCGCGACATCGCCCTGCATCGTCCAGCTCGCATAGGCCATGAAGGCCCCATCCTTGCCGACGATCCCGAGCAGATCGAGTTCGGCGCAGTGATAGACCGTGAAATCGATCATCATGCTGTGCGAACCCCAGCTCGCCAGCATCAGCGCCAAAAAGGCGGACTTGTCCTCGACCGGGCGGATGGTCAGGCCTCCCGCACTCACTTCGCCAGCTCCCGCAAGCCCAGCTTGATCAGCTGCGCCGTCCCCGCCCCCTCGCCCGCCTCGCGCGATGCCGCCGCCACCGCCGCCACGGCCTGCGCCTGCGGATAGCCGAGATTGCTCAGCGCCGAGACGGCGTCGGCCACCGGCTGCGGCAGCTTCCTGTCCAATAGCGCGCCGGCGAGTTGCGCCACACCCGGATCGACATGGCCGAAGGCCGGCGCCTTGTCCTTGAGTTCGGCGCAGATGCGTTGCGCCAGCTTCGGGCCCACGCCGGGCGCGCGCGCCACGGCGGCCTTGTCATTGGTGGCAAGCGCGGTCGCCAGCGCGCCGGGCTCCAGCGTCGAGAGGATGGCAAGTGCGACCTTGGCGCCGACGCCCTGCACGGCCTGCATCAGCCGGAACCAGTCGCGCTCATTGTCGGACATGAAGCCGTAGAGCCGGATCGCATCCTCGCGCACATGCGTCTCGATCGACAGCGCCGAGGCCTCGCCCGGCTTGGGCAGCCGCTGCAAGGTCTTGGCCGAGCACTGCACGACGTACCCGACGCCCTGCACATCGAGGATGACATGGTCCTCGCCATAGGAATCGACGATGCCCTTGAGTTTACCGATCATCGTCCCGCCCCCTCAGCCCACGCGCAGCTGCGCGACCAGCGCGCGCATGCCGCGATGCTGGGCATGGCAGATCGCGACCGCCAGCGCATCCGCCGCGTCGGCCGAGCGCGTCTCGGCCTTGGGCAACAGCACGCGGATCATCATCTGGACCTGTTTCTTGTCGGCATGGCCGACGCCGACCACCGTCTTCTTGACCAGGTTGGCGGCATATTCCGCGACGCTCAAGCCCGCCAGCGCCGGCACGACCAGCGCGACACCGCGCGCCTGGCCGAGCTTCAGCGCCGATTGCGGATCGCGGTTGACGAAGGTCTCCTCGACCGCGACCTCGTCGGGCGCGAATGAAGCGACGATCCGCGTCAGCCCGTCATGCAGCTGCCG
>NNBV01002939.1_pt1 | contig 12614 bp, 5 predicted proteins | sample 1173771 | NCBI WGS metagenome assembly NNBV01 (sample SAMN07173938, study PRJNA388173) | plant metagenome | isolation source: symbiotic tissue sample KVS11 | place: Norway: Troms, Kvaloya island
CATCACATGGGCTTAGGCTGTGCGGTAAATTTATCAATCCGTAAGCAAGTCCCCGTTCGATTTTATTTATAAGGCTTGCTTAGATGTTAATGCCTTGAACTCTTCTGTACAGAAGTGATTAATCCATTCGGGAATTCCGACCTCCTGCGCTTGCAAATGTGCGGGCGTATACATACATGAAGCGGTAAAACGTCTTAGCGACTTATTATTTGAATTCTAAAATTAAATTCGTTTAGACCTCCCTATTAGAGGGTGTACACTCCTTCAGTGTATTCTACTCACCCTCTTGTAAACTTTTATTTACTGATATCGGAATCAACTGTGAGGATGATTTTCATGCAGATGCAAATTGATGTTGCACAACCTACTTATAACAATTCATTAACTCAAGCTACGATTATTTAACCTTCATCGCGTGGGGGCAGCTGTATCATAACTGCCACTTTAAAAGAGTTAGAGCAAATAAAAATTCAACCTAAACTTTTAAAATCAATACAAAAAAGCTGTACTCAACAATCTATAGTTGCATCGTTCAATCCCCTTCATAGTTAAATCAATGTTTGTAAATTTTAATCCACTCTCAAATTTTATGAAAAAAATTAAAATCATTTTTGCTACAATGGCCACGGTGGCCGCAATGGCTTGGGTCTTTACTTCTTGTAAAGAAGATGTAGTAGATATTACTGCTCCTGATGGTAAAGTAAGCGCGGCTGCAGTGATCGACATAAATCCAGGTGGTGCCAGAGCTTCGGTATTTAACATCACTGCCAGTACTACATGGTCAAACACAAACACCTACGTTCTAAACGGTTACGTTCGTGTTGTTGCTCCTGCTGTACTCACTATTCAGGCAGGTACTACTATCCTGGGTGACAAGGCATCCGTGGGAACATTAATTATTGAGCAAGGTGCTCAGCTTATTGCGCAAGGTACAGCATGTAGTCCTATCGTATTTACTTCGGAAGAAGTAGCACCCAACAGAAGACCGGGAGACTGGGGTGGACTGATTATCAACGGGAAGTCGCAAGTAAACATCTATGGACAGGGTAATACCACTACTGGATTACCAGCTTTGCCATCGCCTACAACTACCAACCGCGTAGAAGGTATTATCCCTTCAGCAGATGTAACAGCGAATCCAAGCATAGGTGTTTTTGGAGCTAACCCAGCTGTATTGAATGATAATTCAGGTACACTCCAGTATCTCCGTATTGAATATGCAGGTATAAGCACGACAACAAACAATGAAACCAACGGCCTGACTCTAGGTGCAGTAGGCAGTGGTACTACGATTGATCACGTGGAGGTAGCTTTTGGTAATGATGATGGTTTTGAATGGTTCGGTGGTACAGTCAATGCAAAATACCTGATCTCATACCGCAACCGCGATGATGACTTCGATACGGATTTTGGTTATCAGGGAACGCTTCAGTTTTTGTATGCATTGCGCGATCCGGCCATTGGTGACAATGACAAGGCTAACTATGACGGTAGTAACAGCCCGGGAAGCGGTAGCAATGCTTTTGAATCAGATAACAATGCTTCAACTGTATTAGCGGCCAACACAGCTATGCCACGCACGTTACCAAGGGTATTCAACGCTACTGTAGTAGGTCCTGACAACCGAAATGCAGCCAACCCAACTGTTCAGGCAACGTCTTCACCTATCACTATCGGTACTTATAGCTTTGGTTATGCTGGCTATGGCGGTGGTGGTAATGGAGTGCTCAATCGCAGAAACACCCTGGAGAACATCAACAATTCAGTGATAGTAGGATGGCCAAAAGCAGGGTATGAATATACTACAGGCTCGGCAGCAGGCAGTCCTGCATCATCCACACTGTTTTCTACAGTAGGTACGGTTTCAGATGCATCTAATCTGACTACTGCTGCAGGAAACGTGATTTCATATCGTACAACCGCTGGTCTTTTACCCAACACACAGGTTCCTAACAGAGTATGTTCTAATCCTGCTGCTATTGTTACGCCATTTGCCACAGCAGCTTTATCGAACCTTTGCAGAGGTGCAGCCGACTTAGGAATTGATTTGAATGTGAACAGTTCTTTCTGGAGCTTATCAGCACCTAACCCAAGACCTATCGCAGGTTCAGTACTATTGACCGGTGCAGTAGCTCCGGTTTCAGCGCCTGCTTCAGGTTATACTCCTGTAACCTTCCGTGGAGCATTTACTGATGATGCATTTGTGGGCAGTGATGCAGGTAAGTATGCCAGCATCAATGGATGGAACATTACCTCCACCACTTGCTGGGCCAAATATTTCAACTACGGTAACTAAAAATCAATGGGCAAGCCTTCCGCAATACAGCTGAGCTTGCCCATATGAAAAACTGAAAAGGATTGAATGATGTGCTGTTCGTGATCCGGCTTGTTACTGGCAAGCCGGACTTCACGGCAGTAAAAATCCCATTAATCTAACTAAAAACTAGGTCACTCAGTTAATCAAAAAAATCAAACACCTTAAACACTTGGTTATGCATTACACATTTAACTTTCAGATCTTAATGAGCCGTTTGGCTCATGTTTTACTATTTTGCTCTTTACTTTTAGTGGTAAGGACAGCCTCGGCCCAGACAGGCGGAGTGCCCCCGGCTCAATATAATGCCCTCGTATCTTTATACAATGCTACCGGAGGTATCAATTGGTCGATTAATGACAATTGGTTAAGTACCCAACCTGTAGAGAATTGGTACGGTGTAGTGGTAAGTAATGGAAATGTAGTTGGACTGAATCTATCCTTCAATAGTCTTACCGGGTCGATCCCAGCTTCTATTGCTAACCTGCCTTTGACGGACATGTTTGTGGATGGTAACCAATTGACATCTATTGCAGGATTGCCGAATAGCCTGGTGACCCTGGATTTCAATTCAAACCAGATTACATCTGTTGCATCATTCCCAACAACGTTAAAGACGCTAAATGCATTTTCAAACAAGCTTACTTCCCTGCCAGCTCTTCCAACGAGTTTGATTGGTATTAACGTTTCGAACAACTTAATTACCTGGCTTCCCAAACTGCCGGCTTCATTGGTAAGCCTGGTGTGTTCATTCAATCAGCTTGCTATCGTTCCCAAACTACCCAATTCATTGGTGACGCTGGACTGTAGCAACAACCGGATTTTCGCATTACCGAAATTAAGTACCAGTTTATCCAATTTAATTGCTAGCAACAACAAGCTTATCGCTTTGCCCTCTTTTCCAGGCACATTGAGAACCATTGACGTAAGGAACAATGAACTGCTTTTATTACCTAACCTTCCTGCAGGTCTCTTATTCTTACAGGTCGATTTTAATAATTTATTTACGCTACCTGCACTACCGGTAAATCCCACTTTATTCATTTCGGTTTCAAACAATCGATTGACGTTCAAAGATCTTGAACCCATCATAGGAAGATTTAATGGTGTAGCAAGGTTTTATGCTCCACAGGCGGACGTTGATTTTAGCTATTCGCAAACTGCTAACGAAGGAGCTAACATTACGCTGAGTGCCAACCTTATTGATCATACAGCGAATACCCGCTATGTATGGTTTAAAAATGAGACCGAAAAGGTAAGCGATACATTGTCTGTTCCCACGTTTAAGATTATCCATGCGCAGCTTGCCGATTCAGGTGTTTACACTACAAAAATCAGTAACAAAAACGTACCCGGCTTAATATTAAATCGTAAGCCAGTAACGATTACTATCAAGTCTATTTGGAGTGCCCCTTCCATTGCTTCTGAGTCGGAAATGAATATGTCCGTTTATCCTAACCCTGTTGTAAGTTCCTTACAACTAACTAAACCATCGAACTGGTCAAATGATGTAACTGTAAGCATTACTTCTGAAACAAGCACCCTGCCGGTATATCAGGCAACCCATTCGTTTGATGAAAATATTGATTTGTCACATCTTGCGACAGGCAAGTATATCATCACCGTCTCGGATGGTAAGCAGTTAAAATCGCTCCATATCGTAAAACAATAACACGATAATCGACCTAACCTGAAAATGACAGTGGACAATTTATTGTCGACTGTCATTTTGTTTTAAGAAATTTCTACCGCAGTCAGCAACGTGGTCAGCTTATATTCCTCATTATGACACAGTTTAAAGGAAACAATTGGATAGCACTTTGGTTAGCGATCATGTGCGTAGTATCGTGCAAAGAAAATACATCAGTCGATCCTGATCCCCGCATCGAAGTTGTTCCCTGTTACAGTGATGTTACACCTCGTGGACGCACTGCTATTCAAGGCGACTACATCGTTACACTTAAAAATAATTTGAAGCTTACATCTGGCCGACTTTCGAGCGCCTCCCGTGGTGTGCTCGCACAAAGTAAAATTGATTCCTCTGCATTGATCGATACCTTCGACGGATTCCAAAAAGGATTTTTGTGTCATCTTTCGGATAAGGAGTTGGAAAGATTACGCGTAAATGAAACCATTGCTCTGATTGAGCAAGATCGCTTTATTTATATCACAGGGGCTTGTGTTCAAGCAGTAGATAGTGCCACGGTGGGATGGGGAACCAACCGGGTAGGGTATGCGGATGGAACAGGACGAACCGCCTGGCTCATTGATACAGGCATCGATATTCATCATGAAGATTTAAATGTAGACGCACAGCGAAGTCGTTGCTTCATCAATGATGAAACTTCTGTGGAAGACCGGAGCGGCCATGGAACGCATGTCGCAGGGGTGATCGCAGCCAAGAACAATGCTATTGGCACTCTTGGAGTTGCCTCGGGAGCCAATGTGGTTGCCTTGAAAGTATTGAACCAAATAGGAGAAGGGAGGATATCCTCCGTAATAAAAGCGCTGGCATATGCAGGACAATATGCTCAACGAGGTGATGTAGTAAACATCAGTCTTGTCAGTGATACGATCTCTCAAAGTTTAGACAATGCAGTGATCAGCTTAGCCGATCACGGAATACTTTTTGCCATTTCTTCTGGCAATGGAGGAAAAAATGCCGGACTTATATCTCCGGCACGTGTTGTACACGCTAATGTTTTTGTTGTTTCTGCCATTAATAAAAGCGACCAGTTGGCCAGTTTTTCCAATTACGGAAACGAAGTTGTAAAATGGGCAACTCCGGGTGTGGATATCGTCTCTACCTACCCAGGCGATCAGTATGCAACCATGAGTGGCACTTCCATGGCGGCACCACATATGGCTGGGTTACTATTGCTGGATGGAAGAAACTTTGGTGTGAAAGGAGAAGCATTGCAATCTCCTGATGGCGGACCTTATTTAATACCTCACAAACGATAATAGGAAGTCTCCAGGGTAACGTTGCTATTTTATTTGTCTCTTTGGAAATGCTACATAATCGTTGATGACTGGTAAATCGAAGATGATGCTAAGTAATGGATGTATACAAACTTCTCAGCTCTTGAAATTCCGGTTGATAAGCATAACGCCCATTATGGTTCGCACTAGTTCTCAAGTGTCACCATGTATACTTAAATCCCAACGTAACATTTTGTCCTTTTCTGAAAAGCAACACTCGTTCATCGGGGTTACCTGGTTGTATTTTTCCATCTCTATTCGAATCCTGGTAAAAGCGATACGGTGCATTTAATAAATCCTGTACACCGATACGAACTTCTACTTTTTTGAAGGTCCTGGTTATTAGAAAGTCAACTTGATTTCTCGGCAATTCAAATGCATCCGGGTAGTTGCCTGGCTCACCATTGATAACATCACCCGCATAAAACAGCCGGGGTCCAAAGACATTATATAAAAGACTGGCTTGCCAACCCGCTTCAGGATGATTATAAAAAAATCCAGCATTAATTAAATACGGTGATTGGTTCATCATTTGACGGCTGTTTGCCTGCGTACTGAGATTTCCCAGATGAACGCGGTTATAAATGTAAGAGGCGTTTAACACCGTGGAAATGCGTTGTAAAATGGGGTAACCGGTAACTTCAACGAAGGACTTTCTGATTTCAATTTCGACACCGTAACTATTGGCAAAACTGGCATTAATGGATTGCCAGTTAGCTGAACTATTTGCAGCTCCGCTTATTTTTAGTTCAATAGGATCTTTAAAATGTTTGTAAAAAACGCCCAGTGAAATAAGCTCATCCAGGTTCGGATATAACTCCCAACGTAAATCAAGGTTATAAATCTTAGGAATTTTTAGTTGATCATTACCTTCCACATTTACCCGGTTATTAAAATCATAATACAGGAACGGTGCATATTCCCTGAACTCAGGACGATTAACGGAACCGGAGTAAGCAGTCCTGACCAACATCCGATCAGTAATGTTGTAAGCAATGTTAAGTGAAGGCAGTACGCTTAACACAGGATTATTTACCGCTATTGCTCTTCCGTCTGTAGCACTCTCTAGCTTTTGTGTGTTGTGCTCTAACCTTAACCCGGTGGCAATATTCCATTGACGAAGTGGGATATTGGTGCCCATGTATCCGGCAAGTAATTGAGAAGAAGCTTTATAATGGTCAGAAGCTTTCGTGCCTTCCTGTAAGAGATATTTTGTTACACCAATACTGGAGGGTGTGAAAAGAGTTTCTGGCAGAGGGTTATTAAGCTCCGGACTTTCAACCGGGCTAAATAAAGCTGAAGGACCAAACACAAAGATGCGTGCATTAAAAGTACGTTGTTTGGTTTCGGTGTAAACTCCCGCTTTTATGCTGATGTCATCCAGCTTGCCTTCTTCACCTGCTCTTATTTTTCGTTCAATATTACCAGCAATGGTATAGCTGTTTTCGTTGAGTGAAGAAAAGAAACGTGCGTTTTGATCTAATGAGTTATTACCGGAAGGATTAGGCACTCTGTACTCTTGTATGTCGGGCGCAAAAGAAGTGATGTACCTGCGGAAATCGGGTTCTTTTCGGGTAGTATTTGCATATCCAACTAACCAGTCAACCGACCAATCCTCATCCCGCCAATGGTGAAATCCTGCTAGTTGACTAAAGAATATTCTGCGGCTTTCGTAATACAGTGAATAATTTTTCACTTGCGAACTTTGTCCTGCATCCGAACCTGTGCGTACTACGGTTTGAGAAGCGCCTAACTGATTAAAGAAATTTCTGAATTCAAAACGGTGTTTGTTATTCACACGCAACGTCCAGTTATGCATCGCACCGATTCTGATCTGGTCGCTGGAGGAGTTATCATTAAAATCATAATTAGATTCACTTCTTCCTAAATCCGGATTGAAGCTTTGATAACGGGTGCGTTGAAGATTTTCTATTMACTGGCGGGTGCTGTTATAGGAGAAGGAAGTAATATTACTAACTGTTTTACTTCCTATACTCCAGCTTCTTCCTATCCCTACAGATAATTTGTAGTCAGGCAGCGCAGTATATTTTTCAGGCAGCCAGGTGGACGATAAATGCCGGGTCGCGCCTTCGCGGGTGATCAGTGTTTCCTGGTTTGTTTCCGCTTGCATCTGCACAGTCGTAGGGAATGAGCCAGGTAACTTACGCGTGCCATCATCAAATCCTAGCCAATCGGTTTTTCCACCTTTGTAACCCGACATCATTTTCCCTGTGGTTCCAGCGCGGTATCCCGTGGTGAAGCTCACATTAGTAAAGTTTTCTTCAGGCGTATTTTTTGTAAAAATGCGAATGATTCCTCCTGCAAATTCTCCAGGCAAATCGTAGGACCCCGACTTGGAAATAATCATGCGATCAATAATACTACTGGGCAATAAATCAAAAGAAAAAGCCTTCGTGTCTACTTCGGTGCTAGGCACCAGCGTACCGTTAAATAAGACTGCATTATAGCGTTCACTCAAACCTCTGATCATAATAAAACGGTCGTCAAAAATAGAGATACCCGGAAGGCGCTTTAATACCTGGGCTCCATCGGCATCCTGGGTTTTCGAAATTTGCTCGCCGGAAACACCAACGGCTACGTTTTGAGAAAGACGTAATTCTGAAATAACGGATACCTCTGTATCCGTTTTTCGTGTGGCAACAATGGCAATTTCACCAAGCTGGGTAATGTCTTCCTGAAGTGTAGTATAGAGTTGTGTCAATTTACCTTCCTCAATGTTCACATCAGAAATTTCTTTTGATTGATAGCCGATAGAACTGATTACAATTTTATACACCCCCGTTGGAATCCGACTGATCATGAAGATACCCTCTGTTGTAGTTAACGCTCCAAGCGAAGTTCCCTTTAGTAAAATGGTTGCACCGACAAGCGGTTGAGCAGTTTTGCTGTCCATGATTTTACCATGAAAGCTTCCAGTGTTACGTTGTGCGAAAACCGAAGACCATAACAACAGGAAAGAGAGCGATAGGAGGGTACGCAGCATAGAGGCAAGCAGGGGTTATGGCTCAATTATGAAATGGTATTTCAAACCATAGTTGAGCCGAACTATAAGTATCCATTTAGGCTTGCAACCCCTATGCAGCTGCAAATTTCAGAAAGAGGGAATAGATGGTGAAGTGCGATTTTGTATTCTATTTATTTAATCAATAAGGATTTAGCGATGAGATTACTTTAGTGTTACTAAATCCGATCAAAAAATTAACATACAATACCACTACCTCGCATAGGGGCAAAGAGTCCTTTTCAGGACAAGTCAGTGTGAACAAAAATGACTTTTTTATGATTTTGATCTTTACTCGTTTTTATAGAAGCTGGAACACGTGCTTACAACTACTGGTTCTGTTAACGTTTTTCAGCTTCAATGCCTTTGGTCAGGGGGGTAGCAATGACGCTACATTTATGAGTTACACGAGTGGTATCAATCCTGGATTTTCCACTTTCACATTGATCAAATTGATACCCGATGGTTCTGATAAGATGGTAGCTGTGGGTGGTCCTAAAGGGTTTCACGTACTCAATGCAGATGGTACTATCGATAACTCGTTCAATACGGGAGGAACAGGACCAGGCGGAACGATAACTCAGATCGAAGTAGTACGATTGGCTTCTAAAGCCAATCAATATTTTATTTATATAAAGGGCATGTACTCCTATAATGGTGTTGATACTCCCAGCGCGCTTGCACGTCTGAATTTAGACGGTACTCTGGATACTTCATTTAATCCCGTCTTAGGAAACGATGTGGCGGAGAGCCCATACGGTGCTGTCAGATTTTTTAAAGTGCAGCCGGATGGAAAAGTACTTGTTGCTGCACCAGGGCTTTTTGAAGATAGCAAACTCGCGGGGGTTCTTATGAACACTACCGCAATTATAAGATTGGATATTATGGGCAATGTTGACGCATCGTTTGCCCAGGGGTATACACCTAGTAATATAGACGGTAATGGTCTGACCAATGATTTGCAGGGGTTTGATCTACAATCCGATGGGAAGATCATCGTATACTGCATTTTTGGAAACCTCGGAAATAATAGCGGTGACCCATCAGATCCTTATGATGTGATTACCAGCAATAGCTATGCTGTTGGAACAGGTCAGCCTGCCAACATATCCTCCGTTTTTAGGCTTACTGCTACAGGAGCTCTCGATGCTACCTTTTCGGCTCCTGCTTTAAGCGCTAAAGGCAGCTTCGCAAAAGTGCAGCCAAATGACAAAATAATTGTTATTAACATGTCTAAAGATCAGGAAACATTCCTGGTATCAAGGCTCAATGCAAATGGCAGCGTTGACAACACGTTTACATCAGCGCTCACTTTTGCGTTTACAAGTTTCATTAATCCTTACGATGCGACTTTAATTCAACCCGATAATACGCTGGTCATAATGAACTACTCCAGCAGGAAAATAGATCGCCTCACGGGTACAGGATTGATTGATGCCAGCTTTAATCCCGGAACAGGTTTTTCAGGATTGGCTTTTGAAAATAGTCCCGGTTCTATCGTTCGTCAATCAGATGGTAGTTATGTCATAGCAGGGTCGGGTATAAACAACTATAACGGTAATGCCCGGTTGTCATTATTGCGTGTGAATATCACGGGTAGTATAGATGGTTCGTTTATCAATATAGCGTATGGTTTCACAGGATCAGTGAACGCGCTGGTGGCTCAACCAGATGGAAAGATAGTGGTGGGTGGTGCTTTTACAAATGTGAATGGAAAAGTGGCAAATAAAATTGCCCGCTTAAATGTAGCGGATGGAGCTACGGATGCATCGTTCATCACAGGCACTGGTTTTGATGGCTCTAACGTTGCTGCTCTTGCCTATCAGGTAATAGGGGGAACGCCTAAGATATGGGTAGGGGGAGACTTCAGTAACTATGGCACTAATGAACAACATGGTCTGGCTCGCCTCAATGCCGCAACGGGTGCTTTTGATGATATTCCGGGTGTCGGTACTGACTTTGGACAATCGGTGAAGGCAATCGCTATTCGCGATGCAAGTTCCTTATACATTGGTGGTGATTTCACCAGTTACAATGGTGTTGCACAAAGGCCACTTATTCTCATCAACACCGCTGGTCTTAAAATCAATACCTTCAACACTCCGGTTGACTTTGCCGGTACTGTTAAAGCGATCGCATTGCAGACAACGGGTACATTGGCAGGTAAAGTGATTGCAGGAGGCAGTTCGCTTACTCAAAACGGAACGGACTATCCAAATCTTATGCGCATGAACACCAACGGCACCTGGGATAATACTTTTAACGTAGGTACCGGAACAGATGGGGATATTAATGCAATAGCTGTATTACCTGGTGACAATGTTTTGATTGGTGGAGGATTTTATAGCTATAATGGAGCTACAGCTGTTGGACTGGCATTGCTGGACGGGCAGACCGGAGCACTTCTCACCGGCTTTGAGGTAGATGGTCAGGTTAATTCCATTGTAGTGCAAGGTAGCACGGTATTGGTGGGAGGACAATTTTCCTCCCCGAAAGCCAACTTTGTGCGCTTTAAATTAGATGGCACTCTGGATACATCTTTTGATACAGGTACCGGACCTGCTGGTGCGGTCAATGCCATAACTACACAGTCTTCAGATAATAAAATTCTCATCGGTGGATTCTTCAGTAGCTATAACGGTACTTTTAGAGATAACCTTGCGCGTGTTAATAATCCCACCTCTTGTACTGCGGTTACTGTTAATCCAGCAACATTGCTAAATGGAAAAAGAGGTAAGGCCTACAGTCAACTACTCACCGCTACTGGTGAAACCGGAGCATACACGTTTAATGTAAGTGCAGGTACACTGCCAGGTGGACTCACGTTAACCACAGCAGGAGTGCTTTCAGGCATGCCTACTTCTATTGGTAGCAACACGTTTACAGTTACTGCCTCTACCGTCAGTGGTTGTGCCGGTTCACGAGCTTATACTTTAATTACCGAGGAGTCTTTGTGTGCAACGATTTCTCTTACTCCAGCAACATTACCTGCCGTCAATAACGGAACTGCCTACAGCCAAACCATTAGTGGCTCAGGAGGCACTGCCCCTTATACATTTACATCGACAGGCACTCTCCCCGCTGGCCTCTCGCTAACCACACAGGGCGCACTTTCCGGCACTCCTACTTCTGTTGGAAGCAGCACATTGACAATCACAGCTTCCGATGCGGAGGGCTGCACCGGAACAAAGGATTACACGATAGTGGTCAACATATCTTGTGCTCCCATTTCATTTACCACTACCACCTTGCCGGCAGGCACAGTGAGTAGCGTCTACAGCCAAAGTATCATTGCTACCGGAGGCACAGCCCCTTATTCGTTTGTAGCTGCGGGCACTCTGCCTGCCGGTCTTTCGCTTACCACAGCAGGGGTTATTTCCGGCACCCCAACCTCTACTGGCAGCAGCACATTAACGATTACCGCCACCGATTCCAAAGGATGCACAGGCACCAAAGAGTATATACTAACCGTTGCTGCGCCGTGTCCTGTTATATCAATAACCCCGCTTTCTTTGCCCGATGCTACCGTAGGTGCCGTGTACAGCCAGGCTATAAATGCAAGTGGAGGTGCTGGGCCCTACACATTTAGTGTAACACAAGGTTCTCTTCCGGCAGGGCTAACCCTGACCAACCCGGGATTGCTTTCCGGAACACCCACATTGGCGGGTAACAGTAATTTCACAGTAACGGCTACCTCAAATGGATGTTCAGGATCCCGAAGCTTTACCACTCAGGAAAACCAGGCGTTTTGTATCAACCCGGCACGCCCTGTTATTACACTCAACACGACAAACTCAACCGCACTGGTGCTCTCTTCAAATAGCAATAGTGGCAATCAATGGTATTTTAACAGCGCGTTGATCGTGGGGGCAACAAACCAGTCGCTTACGGTGGTCAGTGTTGAAAAGGCAGGGATCTATACTGTAAAAGTGACTGCAGATAACTGTTCAAGCGAGACTTCTGCACCGCAAGTAATTGTAGTAACAGGAGATGTTGAAAATACGGAAACGGAATTAATCGTATTCCCGAATCCGGTAAAAGATAAGTTGATCATCCGGTTAAATGGTTTCGATAAAAGCAAAGCAATAGATGTAATGGTGAATGACATGACAGGGAAAAAATTGGCCAATGCCTCACTCCATAATGGTGAAGATGTGGTGTTAGACGTGAGTGATTATGCATCTGGAAATTACATCATCAGCATTATGCAAGGCGGGCGAGTGGAACGCAAGCATTTTATAAAACAGTAAGGCAATAGCGTAAGGAAGGGTTTAAGGATATAAACTCATTTTATCC
>NNBV01002875.1_pt1 | contig 12602 bp, 13 predicted proteins | sample 1173771 | NCBI WGS metagenome assembly NNBV01 (sample SAMN07173938, study PRJNA388173) | plant metagenome | isolation source: symbiotic tissue sample KVS11 | place: Norway: Troms, Kvaloya island
CTTGTAGACCTTCCTCCAGATAATATAATTGTTAATCATAATTATAAATACGTGCTCATTGAGGAAAAACTGAATTACCCATCAACTTATTTTTTCAAATGAAGGAAAAATCTATCTTTAAGCTTCGGGTAACGACTCGAAAAAGTTCTTTGAAAAAACCTGTGTCTGGAGCGGAAACCGTCACTGAAAAGTCACGCAGGAGCAGATAGAAGTTTACTTTGATGATTTTCGGGTAACGCATATCAAATCACCAGTGATACAGCAGGAAGAGTATTATCCATTTGGAATGGTGTCAGAGTCTTCTCAGAGGGAAAATAGCCTGCCTAATGAATATAAATACAATGGGAAAGAGGAGCAGACGGAGCTTAATTTGGGATGGCTTGATTATGGTCAGCGAATGTATGAGCCCACATTAGGAAGGTTTTTTACTGAAGATAGATTTGCGGAGAAATATTTTGATCAAAATCCTTATAGCTATGCATTTAACAACCCGGCATTGTATATTGATGTAAATGGCGATTCTGTGTGGACTGTAAACAAAAGTAGTGTAGATAATAAGGGAAATACAACGATAACTCATACCATACATATACAGGGCAAAGTCTTAAAACAAAGTTATGGCAATACCGATGCAGGTACAGTGGCAAATGGTCTCAACGCGCGATTAAATGCACAAAGTGTCACAAACTCAAGTAAGAATGATAATGGAACTATTACTACTGAAACCACTAAGATTGTAGCTAATTATTCAGCAGCGGCTTCAATGGATAATGTTTCTGCAAGTGATCATTTAGTGGTTATTGTTGATGGAGTCGCAGGCAAAGGCGATCCTAGGTTGGGTGGAGGCGATGCTTCTGGCCTTGGGCAAACACCAGGGAAAGTCGCATACATTGAAGGGGGATCTGATGCTAGTGAGAATGCTTTTCACGAAGTTGGTCACAACCTTGGACTTAAACACCCAGAGGTTAACAATTCTAAAGACCCTATGTCATATACAGGAAGCGGAGCCAATTTTAGTAAAGATCAAATGAATCAGGTTTTAGATAATGGTGTTTCTGGAAGTCCTAATAGAGGAAGTAATTATGGGATTATGCGTACTTCTTACCCAGGTGTATCTCAAAATACATTTGGAGTTAGTACAAATCAGAGACCTTTTAAAATGACACCTGCGCAGAATGCTAAGATACCTCTTCCGTTAATTAATCCTTACAAATAACATATGCATATGATAAACGTTCGAGTTGTAATTGTGATTCTAAGCTGTGTTTTGATTAATTGCGGTAACAAAACTGACCCTGTTACTGAGATTTTTCTGGCTAATCAAAGTTCAGATAAATTTGATCTCGCGTTGTTTGAGATATGGGTAAATAATAAATTAGTATTGAAAGATTCAGTACGGAATTCTTACTTATCATTTGATTGGAATGACTCTACTATTAATACACCCAAAAGTGCTTTTGATTTTAAGGTTGTGGTTAAAGGTAATGGCTACATGCTTGAAAGGGATACAGCCTTGGTGTATCATAATAATTTGAAAATATTTATCACCTTCGATTTTTTACCTTATTATAAACGGTATCGAAATCCTGAGATATATAAACATTTTTCAGGTGAAACAACACGAATTAAAGAAATCGCTGACAGTCTTTATGAAAATAAATTATTAAATAATGCTTCCGAATATCTGAATGATACGATTCCATCTCGAACTAATCTTCGTATAACCATTCAGTGAAAGTAATGATGCTGCCATTGGAAGTACTATTGTTTATTCTTTAGAGATCCCGAGGAGTGAGATCGCTATTTTTTCTGCCGTGTAAGGTGTTAGCATAACTTGACGTTAAGGACTTTTGCATGAAAATGATAATGATTGGTTTTTTTTGTTATCTCTATTCTTACACGGGATCGAAGCTTACTTTTTGTGACAAGCAATCTTCCTTGAATCAGGAAGTGTGTGATAAGGTTGATTCTGTATTTGATTATTATTTTCAAATTTTAGATGCATTTGCAAAAGATCGCTCTACAGATAGGAGTCTTAAAAGAGTGGATGCAATTCACTTTATGGAATCTTACACAAAAATTAACACTAAAGTTTCGGGTAACTATTTTGGGAAAATGGACTTTATAGACTCAGATTTAGAGCTTTGGCATAAGTGGTATTTAGCTAATAGAAAGGATTTGTATTGGGATGAAAAGAATAGGATCGTGAGAAAAAAGTGACTTTAATCCAATCAATTAACATTTAAAGAACCCAAAAGCAAAAATATCATTTTAGTTTTTTGGACTACTATGAGGAACTGATGTTGAATTACAAACTATAGAAGTTGTTGTTTACTTTTTAATAATTTGCTTTTTTTTCGCACGATAATCATTGTACTTTTTGTCCTTAGCGGAGGGCTGGCCTTGGCGCAATCCTCCAAACAGGATTCCATCACCCATCGCTACGATAGCTTGGCTAAAGCCAAATTGAATAAAACCGATTCTTCCACCAACCGCGTCAATAACAAGATCGATGCAACGCAATCCAAAATCAACAAGCTGCTCAATCCAAACCTGAACGAACTGCTCACTAAAGATAAAGTCGAAAAGAAAAAGCAGAGACGTGATTCTATCCGGTTTCATAAAAATCTGGAAACACAAAAGAGGCAAGTCAGAAGCAAAATCGACAGTTTAGAAAAAAATCAACAGCCATCAGGCAAGTACACATTACAACTGGATAGCCTGAATAAAGTGAAATATGTGGCAGAGAAAAATCAATTAGATCTCGACCCTAAGCAGGTAGCAAAACAAAAGCTGGATAGGAAAAAACAAAAGCGTGATTCTATTCAGTTTTACAAGAAATTAAATGAACAGAAAAAGATAACTGAAAACAAAATCGATAGCCTGCATAAACTCAACCAGCCAACAGAAAGATATACGCATCAGCTGGATAGTTTGAATAAGGTAAAGTTTGTTCCACGTAAAAGTGAGAGCCTGGCGCACAAAGCTGACAGCCTTAAATACGTTAATCTTTCTACTGGCAACTACACAGGTAAGTTGGACAGCTTGAATCGACTCGATCCGAACAAATACACAAAACAAGTAGAATCCAAAGCAGCCGATCTTCAAAACAAGATCCATCAACCAGCAGGTAAAATAGAAGGTGCTGTCAATGAAAAACTAAACCTCATGAACAAAGAAGGTGGAGCTGGGGCCAACCTACCATCCAATGCCAACTTACCTGAAGGACAGCTTCCAGGTAACATCATGCCCAATACATCACTGCAAAATCCCCAGTTACCCAATACGCAACTGAATGCTAACAACCCTTTAGCTAACATCGATAATCCACTAGAAGACCAGATTGGAAAAACGGGAACGGTCACAGAAAAAATCAGCGATGCCAAAGGCCTTCCGCAGGAGCAAATCAAAAAAGTAAAATCCATCGACGAACTTCAATCGGCACAATCCAAACTGGGTGAAGCCAACGCCATTACCGATAAAGCGCAAGGCTACAGCAAGGACGTACAGAACATTGCCAAAGGTGACCTGAAAGAAGTGAAAGAATTGCCCAAGGCAGCCGAAGAACAGGCTGGTAAGCTGGGGATGAATGATCTGAAAGAAGAGACCGGAAAATTTGATCAGTACAAACAAATGACGGAGAAAGCCAAAGACCCAAAAGCATTAAAGGAGGAAGCATTAAAGCAAGCACCCAAGCTGGCCGTCAATCACTTTGCAGGTAAGGAAGCGGTGCTTCAACAGGCCATGGACAAGATGGAAAAATTAAAAAGCAAATACTCCGAACTCAATAGCATCAAAGATCTGCCTAAGCATAAGCCTAACGCAATGAAAGGCAAGCCTCTGATCGAACGGCTTACTCCGGGCATCACGCTTCAATTGCAACGTAAGGGAGATGTGCTGGTGGATTATAATCCGTATATCGGTTATCGTTTCTATGAACGCTTCTCGGCAGGCTTAGGCTGGAACGAACGCTTTAGCATCGGTAAGCGTGTACATCTGTCATTGAATGATCGCATCTATGGCCCACGGGTATTTGCTGACTTCAAGATAGGAAAGGGCTTCTCCGTACGCACCGACATCGAAAAGATGAATACCTATGTTCCGGCATTAACATCCTTGGGCTACAGCACGGATAAGGAATATCGCGCATGGGTATGGAGTGCTTTTATCGGATTGAAGAAGGAATACAAATTCACTAAACGCATTAAAGGCAATGCACAGTTTCTATATAATCTTTATGACGATCATAACAACAGCCCTTATGCCGAAAAGCTTGCAGTGAGGATGGGATTTGAATGGCAAATGAAAAAGAAAATCAAGGTAAAACAAAAGACTGGTGATAAATGAAGAGTTACCAGACCGCCTGATTTCAAATAATATTTATTTAAAAGTTTGCAGTAGAAGTCTTTGCTAAGTAAGTTGGGAGTATCTGATTCAATGATTTATTCGAATATTATTCACTACTCAGCTTGTCGCTGCTTTTCAACCTCACACCGATGATCACAAGCCACAAACAGAAAGACATCTCTCCCAGGAAGGATACGATAGCGAAATAAGGAAATAAAGCGGATGAGTTATCCGGAAAGAGAAGCAGGGTTGAGCTATTGAGTAAATAACCCAGGCCGGCAAGCGCATAGAGTATACCAATAACAGGCGATACCCGATCCGATTTGAATATCAGATAACCAATGATCAGGCAATAAAATCCAAAGAATACCAGGCCGATGCCATAACCGTACGCTTGCAGATCGAGCGCATGCACGGAAAGGGCTGCCAGCTGATCGGGTTGAAACGAATGGAGATAGATATCATTTCCTAAAAACAGCAGTGACGAAATCTGATTTAATAAGTTGACTGCAATGACAGCGGTTTGTATAACTACAAAAATGATAGCCAGCTTTGCCAATGATTGGTTGACGTGTTTGAATAAAAGGTAGACGATCAGGACACAGGGCAGCCCCACCACAAAATTGATGAGGTCTGCAAAAACACCTGAACGAAATAGCGCTTCAGACGATTGTATATTCCGGGCAGTAGCCATTGCATCCCTGGCCACACGAACCGCCTGCCGTACAAATACTTCTGCAAATAAACCCGTACCAATCACAACGAGGTAAAGGAGTCCGGCAATTCTGGCTAATGTTTTGTCTGAAGTCATAGGAGGTATGCGATTAAGTGTCGTTTTCTTTTTCATTGAAAATAATGCAGTAAAGTTAACAACGTAGCGGTACGTGATGCATTCTCCTGGAATAGTAGTTAGAAAATTCATCTCCTACGTTTTTATTGCTTCCCTTTTTCCAATCATTCTTTAATTACCTTAGCAGTAATTTTGATGAACCCACAGTAGTAATGAGTAACGAATCTGAAAGCCGCAGACCCATTGCATCGCGCGAAACAGGCTGGGCAAAAGCAACCGCTGCTTTCCTGGCACGGCAAAATGTATCCCCGAATTTTATTTCTGTTTTAAGTATCGTATTCGCTTTCATCTCATTAATCGCCTTTTACTTCGCAGCCGGTACAACCAGTAATTACTGGCCATATATGATTTTGGCCGTAGCAGGCATACAGGGAAGGTTGATCATGAACTTGCTGGATGGAATGGTGGCGGTGGAGCATAATCGTAAATCAGCGGTGGGAGGATTGTTTAATGAGGTGCCCGATCGTATAAGCGACACGTTAACGTTATTGGGCGTAGGCCTGATGGCAAAGTCGATGCCATATGGAATGGACCTAGCGTATGTAGCCATTGCACTTTCCATTGCCACGGCATACATCCGCACATTGGGCGCTTCGCTCGGTTGTGGTCATCATTTTCTCGGGCCTATGGCCAAGCAGCATCGTATGGCAATGATTTCACTGGCCTGCATTGTGGGCATCTGGTATGCGCCAGTATTTTATTATATGTTAATGGTAATGAATGCGGGCCTTGTCATTACCTGCTACCGTAGACTGGCAAGAGTCGCTACACTGCTGCAACAAAGTAAACTCTGATTTTAACTGACAATGGAAAAAATAGTACACCTTGATTTTATAGAGAACAAAGACTTGCTGGCGGTTGTGTTGGTCATCTTCGGCATACTTGTATTTGCTACGTTGCTGTTTTTTATTGTCGGCAAACTAAAACCTGAAGCGAAGCTCGATGAACTCAAAGCACGGACAAAGTCATGGTGGATCATGGCTCTTCTTGTGCTGGGTGCGGTGCTCATCAATACAACTCTTTCCTACATCGCCATTGCTACGTTATCCTTTATGGCATTTCGTGAATTGTATTCGGTGCTGGGTTTCAGAGAGTCGGACAGGAGGGCTATCTTCTGGGCGTATGTTTCTATTCCCATTCAATACTATCTCGCCTACATCGGGTGGTATGGTGCGTTCATCATTTTTATTCCCATTGTCATGTTTTTATTTCTTCCCATGCGAATTGTATTGAAGGGAGATACAGCAGGTATTATTAAATCGATGTCTTCGCTGCAATGGATTTTGATGCTTACCGTTTTTGGTCTTAGTCACATGGCGTATTTGTTGTCGCTCCCCGAAAAGGAAGGATTTGCCAGTGGAGGAAGAGGCTTATTACTTTTTCTTGTTTTCCTTACGGAGATCAATGATGTTATGCAATTCACGTGGGGTAAACTTTTAGGAAAACATAAGATCATTCCAAAAGTAAGTCCGAATAAAACATGGGAAGGTTTTGTAGGAGGATTGATCAGCACGACGATCATCGGATACTTCCTTGGATTCTTAACACCGTTAGTGGGTTATCAACTGGTCTTTGTCAGTTTCATGATTGCCTTCTCCGGTTTTATTGGTGACATCGTGATGTCATCCGTAAAACGAGATATCGGTGTTAAAGACATGGGCACCTCTATTCCCGGTCACGGTGGTATATTGGATCGTATTGATTCACTCGCTTATACCACTCCGGTCTTCTTTCACTTAATCTATTACCTGGCTTACTGATGCAAAAAATCATATTGTGGCTGACACATGCTGTGTTTGGCCGGTTATTCTTACAGATTGTAGTAGGAGTGAAGTTTGACAGTGGCCGGTTCCTGGCGAAGGAAAAACAATTCATTATCGTAGCCAATCATAACAGTCACCTGGATACCATGACGATTATGGCATCATTGCCCTGGAAGATCATCGATAAAGTAAAACCGGTGGCGGCAGCAGATCATTTTGGTACTACGCCACTGAAGACTGCACTGAGTAACTATTTTATTAATGTATTGCTGATTCAGCGAAAGCGCGATAAAGAGCACCCGGAGAATGATCCCATCAACAAAATGGTGAATGCTTTGGATCAGGGTTATTCATTGATTTTATTTCCTGAAGGAACAAGAGGAACTCCGGAAGTACAACAGCCGTTGAAGCCCGGTGTTGCTTTGGTGTTATCACAACGTCCGGGTGTAAAATATGTTCCCGCCTTTATGAAAGGAATGGGAAAAGCCATGCCGAAAGATGATAACCTGATTGTACCACATAACTCCACGTTGGTCTATGGAAGGCCAACAACAATCCATAGTACCGAGGTGCAGGAAATCATGAACCAGATTGAAACTGATTTTATCTCATTGAGAGATAAAGGGTCAGTGAAGTAACCGTTTTTTTTTAATGCCTTGCTTCGGAGATTCTCCTTGATCAGATATTGTACTTATTCTGAAAAATTTGGTTAATTGGTGATATGAATCCATTCGTCATTGCTCCATCACAAGCCCGGAAAATTATTCTTCATGCAGCGGGTTTATCCAGGCAAGCGCAGTTTGGTAAAGGTAAAGAGGCCGTATATAAACTGATTGATCATCTTGGCTTTATTCAGATCGATACCAATTATGTGGTGGAGCGTGCGCATCATCATTCCATTGCTGCCCGTGTTCCCAATTATAAACCAGAGTGGCTCGATGAACTTCAGAGTGAGGGACGGATTTTTGAATTCTGGACGTATGCCACAGGTTATATCCCTATGCACGATTTTCGTTTCTCCCTGCCGGTGAAGGAAAGTTTTTCTGCAAGAAGAAATACGGTAACGCAGACGGAGATCAACCTCATGAAAAAGGTGCTCGACCGCATTGCGCGCGAAGGGCCACTGATGGCAAGTGATTTTGAAAATGATCGCGTTGCAAAAAGTTCAGGGTGGTGGGATTGGCGGCCCTCAAAGCTTGCGCTGGAACGACTGCACCTGGATGGAAAACTGGCTACCATGCGAAGAAAAGATTTTCGTAAAGTGTATGACCTGCCGGAAAACATTATTCCTTCTGACACCGACATGACTATGCCCACCGCAGAAGAATTTGCCAGGCAAGTCATACTGCGTTCGCTGAAAGCACTCGGTATTGCTTACGCTAAAGAAATCGTGTATAGTGCACGCTATGTGAAAAATGCTGTTAAAGAAGAGTTGAGGAAGATGGTGGAAGAAGGTGAAGTATGTCTGGTAGAAATAAAAGGGCTTAAAGGTTCACCACTTTATATGCTACCCGCATATAAAAACAAAAAGATAGCACTGTCAGGTGGTGCGTTCATCTTGTCTCCCTTCGATGTGTTGAACGTGTTCCGTCATCGCCTGAAAGATTTCTTTGATTTCGACTACCAGGTAGAATGCTTTGTGCCTCAGGCAAAACGTAAGTATGGCTATTTTGCATTACCAGTATTAGCAGGCGATACGTTTGTGGCGCGGATGGATTCGAAGGCAGACCGCAAAGAACGCACATTGATTATCCAGAATATTCATTTCGAGTCAGTCAGACTTTCGAAGTCAATGATTACTGAAGTGGCCACTGCGATTAAAACTTTTGCGAAGTTCAATCAGTGTGATCGTATTTTGATTAAAAAATCGAACAATGCGTCGGTCATTAAAATCATAATGAAAGCATTGACGTGAAAAAGTATCTTTGTCATACTTGTTTTGAATAAATCTCTTTTAACTCTTTCCCGATGCCTGTTAAGTTTGTTCCTGCGCGTAGAAAATTTCTGAACCAGCTTTCCCGGGCAGGACTTGCCTCATTGGTATTGCCTTCTGTTTTGGATTCCACTTCAGTGCAAGCCAGAACAGAAACGGGAACAGTGCCCTTCACTATTTTATTTCAGGGTGATTCCATCACAGATGGTAATCGCGGAAGGAGTGATGATCCTAACCATATCATGGGGCATGGATATGCGTTCAGTATAGCAAGCCGGTTGGGTGCTGATTATCCGCAGCGTAATCTGAAGTTTATCAATAAAGGAATCAGTGGCAATACAGTGACTGACCTGATGAACCGATGGCAAGCCGATGTGCTGGATCTGAAACCCAACGTAGTGAGTATCCTGGTTGGAGTGAATGATGCGTATTTCAGAATAAAGGATAACATCATAACGCCGGATGAGTTTGAAAAGAAATACAGGATGTTACTGGACCAGACCCGCTTACAAATTCCGGAAGTGTTGTTCGTATTGGGGGCACCTTTCATTCTACCGGTGGGTATGGTCAAAGAAAAATGGAATGCATGGCAATCTGAAATCGAGCCGCGCCAGCAGGTGGTGAAAAAACTGGCAAAAGAGTTCAATGCGGTATGGGTAGATTATCAGGATACGTTTACCAAAGCCAGTGAGAAAGCATCCCCTGATTATTGGATCTGGGATGGCATTCACCCCACGGTGGCAGGTCATGAACTGATGGCGCGCAAGTGGATTGCTGAAGTGGAACCGCGGCTTCCTGTTATTACAAAAAAGTACCGCGCTCCAAGGTGATTATAGAAAGATAGAAATCGATGATTTTTCTTTTGTTTGAATTGAGCAAGTATTTCTTTGAATCGCGCAAAGCAGGCATTGGTATCTTCTCTACCTTTGAGCTATGGCTAAAACAGAATCACTGGAGGATTTTTATAAGCAGAAGTTTAACTGGCTGCCTGAGAATCTGAAGAAGGACATCGGCAATTTCAATGCGTTTCGCATGGAGGATTGCATGGGGCCGGGCAAGCAGCAGATTACCTATGCCAGGAGAGAGTTTTATAAAATTGCGCTGATGCGCGGTAAGCATGCCTACCATTATTCGGATAAGAGCATTGAAGTGTCGGGAAGCACGCTTCTTTTCTTCAATCCCAATGTGCCTTATAGTTTTGAGCAGCTGTCGGAAAACCCGAAAGGATATTTCTGCATCTTCAAAGATTCTTTTTTTATCGAGCGCCTTCGCGGAAGTATTAAAGATCTTCCTATGTTCATGCTGGGCAGCAAGCCAGGTTATGCACTCAATAAGACACAGGATAAATTTGTGAGCAGTGTATTTGAAAAGATGATCGAAGAAGTGAATTCGGATTACATTTATAAATATGATCTGATCACGAACTACATTATGGAGATCGTGCACTATGCGCTGAAGATTCAGCCTACGGAAGTGCTTTACCAACATACCGATGCCAATACGCGCATCACGGCTGTGTTCACCGATCTGTTGGAACGTCAGTTTCCCATTGAGTCGCCCTCACAGCGATTTGCATTACGTTCGGCCAAAGATTTTGCTGATCATCTGGCAGTACATGTCAATCATCTGAACAGGGCCATTCGTATGACTACCGGAAAGACCACTACCGATCACATTGCCGAGCGTCTTACCGGTGAAGCAATGGCGTTGCTTAAACATACCAACTGGAATATTTCGCAGATCAGTTATAGCCTTGGTTTCGAAGAGCCGGCTCATTTCAATCATTTCTTTAAGAAGCAGACCAGTGCAGCTCCTTCTGATTTTAGGAAATAGATTTCAGGTAGTTCAGATTCCTCCATCATGATTTTTTTAACGCTCATTGAAGAGCTGTACTTTATCAGCCATTGTTCAAAGCACGCAACTACCGAGAAGCTGTTTGTTTTTCATAAGGATTTTCTTCCGCATCAGATACGCCTGCATATTCATTCGTTATCTGTTTCAAAATCGCAGCAAAGCCGTTCACTGTTTTTGCAAATTCTACTCACTGCCCGGCAGGACCGGGAAGCGGCAGTCATCTTTCATAAGCTTTGCAGTAAGAATAAAACCGGTTATGTTTTCGCAGAGCAATTGCAGAAAACACATTTGATCGAACTTCTTCACCTGATTACCCGGGTACACCACAGTACGCTTCAGGCTGAATGAATTTCTTTTCCTTAAGATTACCTCAAGAATGGTCATTCGATCTTTATCACTTCTGTTTTGAATTTTATGACAACGCATGGAACTAATGATACCTCAGAGCGAAACTGTACTATCTGAAAAACGATAAGTGATCATATTGATTTCTTACCTGTAGTCATGAATTATTTCTGTTCGCTCAGATACGTCTTATCTATTGTCCACGGAAGTACTAATGCCACACCAGATTGAATGAGCAGGCGCGGGTTTCACTTCGATTTTTATCATGATCGCCAGCGATCATGATAAAAATCGAAGCTCTTTAGATCCAAGCCATAAAAAACGCTGGGCGTTTTTTATGGCTTGGATTTTCTTTTTGCGCGACTACACCCTTTCTATAAAATGCCTTCTGTACAGCGCGCAAGGAAAGATGAATTTTATAAAGTGCTAAGGTTATCACTTTTCTTTATCGTTTATGATAAACATGAGGATCTATCTCAATTGTTTGATTTCATCAAGCATTGGTTTCAAATGCGCAAGAGCGGTGCCTCTTCTGCTACTCATCTTTGCATCATCAAAAACAAAATAATAGTATGAAAAAGAAAGTATGGTTTGTTACGGGAGCTTCTAAAGGATTAGGGCTTTCATTGGTGAAAAGATTAATTAACGAAGGGCATCGCGTAGCGGCTACGTCAAGAAGTATAGCTGAGCTGACGAAGGAAGTGAAAGCAGATGCTTCAGTATTTCTTCCTCTTCAGGTAGATATACTGAAGGAATCCAGTGTGGCGAAAAGCATTGCTGATGCGGTAGCACATTTCGGAAACATAGATGTGATCGTAAACAACGCGGGTTATGGTTTGGTGGGTGGCTTAGAGGAACTAAGCGATAAGGAAGCACGTGCTAACTTTGATGTGAATGTATTTGGTTCGCTTAATGTAATCCGCCAGGCACTGCCGCATCTGCGTAAGCAGCGGTCAGGGCATGTCTTTAATGTGTCTTCGATTGGAGGGTTCACCGGGGCCTTCCCCGGCTTTGGCATCTACTGTGCCACCAAGTTTGCTGTGAATGGGTTCTCCGAATCGCTGTCGGCAGAAGTAAAACCTTTCGGTGTGAATGTCACGATTGTTTCACCCGGATATTTTCGTACCAGTTTCCTTACAGCCGCTTCGCTGAATGTTCCTGAGAAGGAGATTGAGGAGTATCGTAATGTGAGAGAAGCACAATCGGCGCATCAACACAGCTATAATGGTAATCAGCCTGGAGATCCTGAAAAAGCAGCTGCTGTTTTGATTGAAGTGGCAGAAAGCAAAGAGCCGCCGTTGCATTTGTTTTTAGGACAGGATGCGTATGACCTGGCAGAGCAACAAATAGCTGGCATACAAAAGGAGATGTCTTTGTTCAAAGCAACGGCAACGGCTACCGGGTTCAGTAAATAAGCCAATGTCGTTTACTTAATGATCTGTAAATGTCCATTGGGCTAAAGCCCTTATAAAAAGCAATTGAATGGCCACGGGCTAAAGCCCATGGCAAT
>NNBV01001246.1_pt1 | contig 12596 bp, 13 predicted proteins | sample 1173771 | NCBI WGS metagenome assembly NNBV01 (sample SAMN07173938, study PRJNA388173) | plant metagenome | isolation source: symbiotic tissue sample KVS11 | place: Norway: Troms, Kvaloya island
AGCCGCAGAGCGTGCCCTGGTGCACAGGGCGTCGGGTGCTCCCCGCAGCGAAATAAAGGAGGAGGGGCGAAGCCCCGGGGGACATTCGCGGAGGGGAGCACCCGGCGGCCTGTGCACCCGCCCCGAACAAACGAACAAACGAACAAACGAACAAACGGGCTACCAGCGCAACAGCCGAGGCCCCACCAAAGCCCCCATCAGCACCGGAACAGCGATCCCGCTCACATACCAGACCGCCAAGAACGGCGCGGTAAGTTCAGCGCAGTGCAGCGCGTACACAGCTGCCCCCACGCCCCCCGCCAACGCGCCCGCCGCCGCACCCGCCACCACAGGCCGCGTCGGGGCCAGCCCCTTCAACGCCAGCAACGTGGTGACGAACACGGGCAACGCCATCAGCGAGATGCTGAACGCGCAGATCTGCCACGACTGCCCCATCAGCGAGGGCATGCGCTGTTCCATCGGCGCGGCAAACCACGCCACCACCGCCAGCACCCAGATGCCCAGCACCGGCATCGCCGCCCCCACCCACGCCCGGCCCGCCGCTACACCCGGCCGCGCGAGCCGCTGCACCGCCACGAACCCGGCGCCCGCAATGCACAACGGAAACAGCACCTTGACCCAGAACATCGGCCAGAACATCGCCTGGACGATGTCGCGTCTGAAGCCGTCGTACTCAAAAAACAAGATCAGGAACGACACCGGCAACCCCGCCAGCACCGCCAGCCCGATGCGCCGGCTCGCGCTGCGGCGCGGCACCGCCACGTCGCCCGTGGCCAGCATCGCCACCAGATCGTCCGTTCTCATGCCGCACCTCCCCACGCATGGCCGAAGCGGGCGGCCAGCGCCTTCAGGCCCCGGTGAATGCCCACCTTCACCGCCGACTCCGACATGCCCGTGAGGCTGGCCGTCTCGGCCACCGAGAGCCCCTCGATCTTCACGTGCACGATCGGCAAGCGCTGGCGCTCCGGCAGCGTGTCGAGCAGGCCGCCCAGGTCGCGTTTGGCGTCGCTGGCCTCCTCGGCCGATGCGGCAAACACCGCCAGGTCGTCGTCCAGCGGGTCATGCAGAGCCTCGCGAACCGACTTGGCGCGCAGCAGGTCGATCATCTTGTAGCGCGCAATCGCGTGCACCCAGGCCGTCAACGGCTGGTCGCTCTGGTAGGTGTGGCGCTGGTTGTGCATGGCGAGCAGGCATTCCTGGACGAGATCTTCCACTTCATCGGGCCAGCCAAAGAGGCGCTTGCCCAGAAAAGCGCGCAGGTGCGCGCTGAGTTGCTGCAGGAAGTCGCGGTAAGCCTTCGCGTCGCCGTCGAGGCCGCGAAGGAACAGACCCCGCAGCGCCGCTTCCGCGTCGCTCATTTGCATCCTGCTGCCTACGATTGTTCGTGCCATCTGGCGATTCGGTTACAGCTGCGTCTGAAAAATAGTGCGATTGGATTGTGCCGCGAGCTCGCCGACCCCATGGGCTAAGCTGCGCCGATGTGGAGCGCACTCGTCTCGCACCCCTGGGCCTATCCGGCACTGGAGGTGGCGCACATCGTGGGCATCGCGCTGCTGTTCGGCGGCCTGATGGTCTTCGAGCTGCGCGCGCTGGGCATGGGCCGCGAGTTGCCCGCACCGCTGCTGGCGCGCCTGACCCTGCGTCCCGCGCTGGCCGGCTTCGGCCTGTGCGCGGTCACCGGGCTCGCGATGTTTTCCGGCCAACCGCAAGAGCTGCTCGCCAACACCGCCTTTCGCATCAAGCTGCTGCTGATCGCCCTGGCCGGCGCCAACGCCGCGCTGTTCCACTTTCGCAGCGGTGTCGCGGCCCTCGACCGGACCGCCCGGGCGCAATGCCTTCTGTCCTTGGGGTTTTGGCTCGCTGTCATCATTTGCGGGCGCTGGATCGCATACGCCTGAACACAAGGAGATCGACATGATGCAAAGACGCCTCTTCGTTGCCGGTACCGTGGGCTTCGCGGTGCCCGTGCTGCCAGCAATGGCCCATCACGGATGGAGCAGCTTCGACCAGGAGCGCCCGCTGTACCTGGAGGGACGCGCCGCCAACGTCATGTGGCGCAACCCGCACGGCGAGCTGGCGCTTGAGCTGCCCGAGAACCCGACCCTGCCCGCCGACCTGACGCAGCGTGTGCTGCCCAGGCAATCTTCGGCCGTGGACGGGGCGGCACTGCTGGCCAAGGCGCAATTGCCGACGCGGCGCGACCGCAAGTGGCAGGTCGAACTGGCGCCGCTCACGCGGCTGCAGGCATGGGGCGTGGAAGAGATCAAGCCCGGCACGCAGGTGGGCGTGCTCGGCTTCACCTTCACCGGCGAGAAAGGCGATGCCGTGCTGCGCGCCGAATACCTGTTCGTCGGCGGCAAGACCTACGGCCTGCGCTCCTCGCCAGCCTGAACACGCCCCGTTCGATGGCTGCGGGGCATGGTCCGCCCCGGCTTGCCAGCCGCACAAGTGCTCGGTACATTGCATTTTTTGAGGGCCTCCAATGTCCGTAGATAGCACCGAGATCCCTTCCGCGCCGCCGGCCGGCACAGCACCCTTCTCCCCGCTCCACCCCTCCTCCTCGACCGGGCACATCCGCCTGACCTCGCACGCCGGCGGCTTCGGCGCCCTGCCCATCCACTGGGGCGCGGCCACGGCCACCGAACGCGGCCCCATGGTCGGCACCACCACCAAGCGGGCGCACCGCAACGTGATCGGCACGCACAGCGGCTCCTACAGCGTGTACCGCGCGCTGGCCGTGGCGGCCGGGGCGCTCAAGCGCGAGCACAAGGCCGACCTCACCAACACCGCGCCCACCGACGTGATCGGCCCCTACCCGCAGTGGAGCGAGCCCGGGCGCATCGTGTCGCTCGACCCATGGGGCGCGCTGGTGGCCGACGTGTTCTCCACCGAGCTGGCGGCCGGCTACGACATTCGCCCCACCATCGCCATCACCAAGGCCCACGTGATCCTGCCCGAGGTGATCGAAGCGCTGCAGAGCGGCCGCCTCAAGGCCGACGGCCATTTCCTCACCAGCGGCGGCGCGGCCATGGTCACCAAGGCGGCCATCGAGCCGGTGTGGTACCTGCCCGAAGTGGCGCGCCGCTTCGGCTGCTCCGAAACCGACCTGCGCCGCACCCTGTTCGAGGAAACCGGCGGCATGTACCCCGAGCTGGTGACGCGCTCCGACCTGGAAGTGTTTCTGCCCCCCATCGGCGGGCAGACGCTCTACATCTTCGGCAACCCGCGCGACCTGGCCAACCCCGCAGTGGAACTCACCGCGCGCATTCACGACGAATGCAACGGCTCCGACGTGTTCGGCTCCGACATCTGCACCTGCCGCCCCTACCTCACCCACGCCATCGAAGAGTGCATTCAGGGCGCGCAGCGCGGCGGCGTGGGCCTCATCGCCTATTCGCGCAAGGAGGGCCGCGCGCTCGGCGAGGTGACCAAGTTTCTGGTCTACAACGCGCGCAAGCGCCAGGTGGGCGGCGACACGGCCGACCAGTATTTCGCGCGCACCGAGTGCGTGGCCGGCGTGCAGGACATGCGCTTCCAGGAGCTGATGCCCGACGTCTTTCACTGGCTCGGCATCAAAAAAATCCATCGCCTCGTGTCGATGAGCAACCTGAAGTTCGACGCGATCACCGGCTCGGGCATCGAGATCGGCGAGCGCGTGAACATTCCCGACGAACTGATTCCGGCGGACGCCCGCGTCGAGATGGACGCGAAGATGGCCGCCGGCTACTTCACTCCCGGCCCGGTGCCGGACGCCGAAGAACTCAAGAAGGCCAAGGGCCGCGGACTCACTGAATGACCACCAGCAATAACACCGACCCCCACATGCCCGTCGACGGCTCCGGCAGCCTGCCGCCCGGCGGCGCGGGCAAGGTCGACCCATCGATCGAATTCACCGCCGACACCAGCCGCCCCGCCGGCGCCGCCACGCTGCTGCGCACCACCGCGGCCATTCGCCAACGCGCGAGCGCCCTGCTGGCGCGCGCGCGCAGCGGTGAATCGCAGTGGTTTCGCATCGGCGCCGACAGCACGCTGGAAGACGCGGCGCGCACCGTGGCCGAGGTCACGCGCGAGCGCTACCCGTGGGACACCATTCCGTACCACAGCCGCTGGCGCCACTTCGAGGCCGGCGGCGTCAACCGGCTGGAAGAACTGAACACCCTGCTCGGCGACTGCGACGCCCGCCAGCGCGCCCGCGCGCACATCGACCTGGTGCTGGTCAGCGTGCTGCTCGACGCCGGCGCCGGGCCCGACTGGCACTACACCGAGTCGGCCACCGGCGAGCGCTTCACGCGCTCCGAAGGCCTGGGCGTGGCGAGCTACCACGCGTTCATGGGCGGGCTTTTTTCGTCCGACCCCGACCACCCGTACCAGGTCGATGCGGCCGGCCTGCGCGGGCTGGTGGCCGACCGGCTGGGCGACGCTTTTCAGGTCAGCGAGGTGAACCCGCTGGTTGGCCTGGCCGGGCGCGCCATGCTGCTGCGCCGCCTGGGCGAAGCCATGAACGAGCAGCCCGAAACCTTCGGCGACGACGGCCGCCCCGGGCGCCTGTTCGACGCGCTGGTCGGCCCCTACGGCCCGGCCGCGCCGCCCACGGCGGAGGTGACGGCGCACCAGATCCTGTCGTTGCTGCTGGAGTCGCTTTCGCGCATCTGGCCATCGGCCAATGCCGTGGACAGCATCGCGGCGGACGGCAGCGACAGCGCGGGCGGCATCGGCTCGGGCGACCCGGCCCTGGCGCTGGGCGACTGCTGGCGCCACAGCGCGGTGAGCGGCCCCGGCCTCACCAACGGCTGGATGCCGTTCCACAAGCTGTCGCAGTGGCTCACCTATTCGCTGCTCGAGCCCTTCGAGTGGGCCGGCGTGAAGGTGCGCCACCTGGACGCGCTCACGGCCCTGCCCGAGTACCGCAACGGCGGCCTGCTGATCGACAGCGGCGTGATCGTGCCGCGCGACCCGGCGTTTCTCGCCCGGCGCTGGAAGGCCAGCGACGAATTCATCGTCGAATGGCGCGCGCTCACGGTGGCGCTGCTCGACGAGGTGGCGCCGCGCGTGCGCAAGGTGCTCGACCGCAGCGCCGAAGAGCTGCCGCTGGCCTGCGTGCTCGAAGGCGGCACCTGGGCCGCGGGCCGGGCGCTGGCACAACGCCTGCGCAACGGTGCGCCGCCTCTGATGATCGAGAGCGACGGCACCGTCTTTTAGACTCTCTGGTTCTCCCCGCAACGCCACACACGATTCCAATGAGCAACGTCCACCTCGTCAACCATCCCCTCGTCCAGCACAAGCTCACGCTGATGCGCCGCAAGGACGCATCGACCAACAGCTTTCGCCGGCTCCTCAATGAAATCAGCATGCTGATGGCCTACGAGGTCACGCGCGACATGCCGATGCAGGACATCGAGGTCGAAACCCCGCTGGAGACCATGCAGGCCAAGGTCATCGACGGCAAGAAGCTGGTGCTGGTGTCGATCCTGCGCGCCGGCACCGGCATCCTGGACGGCATGCTGACCGTGGTGCCCGGCGCCCGCGTCGGCCACATCGGCCTGTACCGCGACCCCAAGACGCTGACGGCCGTGGAGTACTACTTCAAGATGCCCGGCGAAATGGACAGCCGCGACGTGATCGTGGTCGACCCGATGCTGGCCACTGGCAATTCGGCGGTGGCCGCGGTCGAGCGGCTGAAGGAGCTCAACCCCAAGTCGATCAAGTTCGTCTGTCTGCTGACCTGCCCCGAAGGCGTGGCGACGATGCAAAAGGCGCACCCGGACGTGCCGATCTACACGGCGGCGATCGACCGCGAGCTGGACAGCCATGGCTACATCCTGCCCGGGCTGGGCGACGCGGGCGACCGGATCTTCGGAACGAAGTAAAGCTCGCCCCCAGGCTTCGCGCACTTCGTGTCGCTTCTCCTTCCCCCTACCGGGGGCAACACCTGAGGCCCGGCAAAGCCGGCTCCTCGGTGTTTCTGGAAGGGGCGGCGCGTTTTTTGCGAGCCGATGATTTCCATAAACCGAGGAGAAGCACCGTGACAGCACGCCGTCAGTTGATCATTCGTTCCGCAGCCATTGCCGCAGCACTTGCGGCGGGCGCGCCGAGCCTGGCATTTGCGCAGGCCAAGTTGAAGGTGGCGGCGGTTTACACCGTGCCGTTCGAGCAGCAATGGGTCGGCCGCATCCACAAGGCGCTCAAGGCGGCCGAGGCGCGCGGGGAGATCGAATACAAGGCCACCGAGAACGTGAGCAATGCCGACTACGAACGCGTGATGCGCGAGTACGCCACGGGCGGCAACCAGCTCATCCTGGGCGAGGTGTTCGGGGTGGAAGCGGCGGCGCGCAAGGTGGCCAAGGACTTTCCCAAGGTCGCCTTCCTGATGGGCTCGTCGCTCAAGCCGCAGGCGCCCAACTTCAGCGTGTTCGACAACTACATCCAGGAGCCGGCGTACCTGAGCGGCATGGTGGCCGGCGGCATGACCAAGAGCAACCGCATCGGCATGGTCGGCGGCTTTCCGATTCCGGAGGTCAACCGGCTGATGAACGCGTTCATGGCCGGCGCCAAGGAAACCAACCCGAAGGTGGAGTTCAGCGTGAGCTTCATCAACAGCTGGTTCGACCCACCCAAGGCCAAGGAAGCGGCATTCGCCATGATCGACAAGGGCGCCGACGTGATGTACGCCGAGCGCTTCGGCGTGTCCGACGCGGCGAAGGAGAAGGGCAAGCTCGCCATCGGCAACGTGATCGACACGCAAAGCCAGTACCCCGACACGGTGGTCGCGTCGGCCCTGTGGAACTTCGAGCCCGCCGCCGACCGCGCCATCAAGCTCGTGAAGGAAGGCAAGTTCGCGGCCGAAGACTACGGCGTGTACGCGCAGATGAAGAACAAGGGCTCCGAGCTGGCCCCGCTGGGCACTTTCGAGAAGAAGGTGCCTGCCGACATCGTCGCCAAGGTGAAGGCCAGGCAGGCCGACATCCTCGCGGGCAAGTTCACCGTGAAGGTGGACGACGGCCAACCCAAGTCGACAGCGAAGTGAAAAGCGCGATGACGATGCGCTGGCGCCCTCTTCTGGCAGCCGGCCTGCTGGCCTTCGGCCTCACCGGGTGCGTGGGTGTTTACAAGGGCGGCGGCGCCAGCATCAACAGCAGCACGCGGCTGGACGACACGCCGCGCATCGCGGTGATGTCGGCCTTCGAGCCCGAGCTGACGCTGCTGCTCGCGCGCCTGCAGGGCCCGGTGAAGCACAGCGTGAACGGCGTGGCGTTCACCACCGGCACGCTCGAAGGCAAGGCGGTGGTGGTGTTTCTGTCGGGCATCAGCATGACCAACGCGACCATGAACACCCAGCTGGTGCTGAACCGCTTTCGCGTCACCCACATCGTGTTCAGCGGCATCGCAGGCGGCGTGAACCCGCAGTTGCATGTGGGCGACGTGACGGTGCCGGCGCAGTGGGGCCAGTACCTCGAAGTGCTGATGGCGCGCGAAACCGCGCCGGGCAGATACATCGCGCCGCCTTTCATCACCGACGCCACGCTGCCCAACTTCGGCATGATGTTTCCGCGGCCGGTCGAGGTGCGCTCGGCGGCCAGGCCGGAAATCGTGCGCAAGTTCTGGTTCGAGGCCGATCCGAAGATGCTCGAGGTGGCGCGCAGCATCCGCAACGTCGAGCTGGCCAACTGCGGCGCCGGCAAGTGCCTGCCGCGCAAGCCGCAGCTGGTGGTGGGCGGCAACGGTGTGTCGGGCCAGGCCTTCATGGACAACAAGGCCTACCGCGAATACACCTACAAGAGCTTTCAGGCCAACGTGCTCGACATGGAAACCGCCGCTGTGGGCATGGTCGCGTACAGCAACGGCGTGCCCTACATCGCCTTCCGTTCGCTCAGCGACCTGGCGGGCGGCGGCGACGGCGAGAACGAAATGGGCACCTTCATGAGCATTGCGGCGGACAACTCCGCCAAGGTCATGCTGGCCTTCCTCGCCGCCTGGAAGTGAACCCGCTTTTGTTCCCTCCCCTCCCGGGGAAGGGCTGGGGTGGGGGCAAGCGGCCTTCGATCAGTCACGGCGCCGTTGTGGGCGCCGCTTGCCCCCATCCCAACCTTCCCCCAAACGGGGAAGGAGCAAAACCTTCATGAGCAACCCCACCGTACTCCGCCTCCAGGGCATCACCAAGCGCTTCGGCAGCCTCGTGGCCAACGACGCGATTTCCCTCGACCTGCAGGCCGGCGAAGTGCTGGCGCTGCTAGGCGAGAACGGCGCGGGCAAGTCGACGCTCATGTCCATTTTGTTTGGCCATTACGTCGCCGACGGAGGCCGCATCGAGGTGTTCGGCGCGCCGCTGCCCGCGGGAAACCCGAAGGCCGCGCTGGCCGCCGGCGTGGGCATGGTGCACCAGCACTTCACGCTGGCCGACAACCTCAGCGTGCTCGACAACGTGATGATGGGCACCGAGCCGCTGTGGCGCCCGGTGTCGCGCCGCGCCGCCGCGCGCGAGCGGCTGCTGGCGGTGGCGCAGCGCTTCGGCCTGCCGATGCAGCCCGACGCGAAGATCGGCAGCCTGTCGGTCGGCGAACGCCAGCGCGTGGAAATTCTCAAGGCGCTGTACCGCGGCGCGCGCATCCTCATCCTGGACGAACCCACGGCCGTGCTCACGCCGCAGGAAAGCGAGGCGCTGTTCGCCACGCTCGCGCAAATGGTGGCGCAGGGCCTGTCGGTGATCTTCATCAGCCACAAGCTGGGCGAGGTGCTGCGCGTGTCGCAGCGCGTGGCCGTGCTGCGCGGCGGCAAGCTGGTGGCCGAGGCGCGCACCGCCGACACCACGCAGGCACAACTGGCGCTGTGGATGGTCGGCCATGCGGTCGAGGCGCCGCGGCGCCGGCCCGCCAAATCGGTGGGCGACGCGGTCTGCGTGCTCGACCATGTGAGCACCACCGCCGAGAAGCACGGCGGGCAAGACCGCCTGCGCGAGGTGTCGCTGACGCTGCGCGCCGGCGAAATCACCGCCATCGCGGGCGTCTCCGGCAACGGCCAGGTGGCGCTGGCCGAGCTGCTCTGCGGCACGCGCCGCGCCACGGCCGGCACCGCGCAGCTGATGGGCCGCGCCCTGCCGCCCTCGCCCGCCCGGCTGGTGCAGCGCGGCGTGGCACGCATTCCCGAAGACCGGCATGCGGTGGGCGTGGTCGGCGATTTGCCGGTGTGGGAGAACGCGGTGTCGGAGCGGCTGCGCAGCCCGGTGTTCTCGCGCTGGTCTTTCTTCGTGAAGCGCGCCGCCGCCCGCCTGCATGCGCGGCGCATCGAAAAAGCCTTCGACGTGCGCGGCGCCGGCCTCATGGCGCCGGCCCGCTCGCTCTCCGGTGGGAACATGCAGAAACTGATTCTGGGCCGCGCCCTGCTGGCGCCCGAGCAGCCTGAACAGGCCAAGGGTGACGACCACAAGAAGCACCCCAACCGCACGCCACGCCTCATCGTGGCGCACCAGCCGACCTGGGGCCTGGACATCGGTGCGGTGGCCTATGTGCAGCAGCAGCTCATTGCCGCGCGCGACGCCGGCGCGGCGGTGCTGGTGATTTCCGACGATCTGGACGAGGTGCTCACGCTGGGCGACCGCGTGGCCGTGATGCACGGCGGCCACCTCGGCGACGCGCGCCCGGCCGCGGCCTGGACGCGCGAAGCCATCGGTCTGGCCATGGCCGGCGCAAGCGCACCGCATGCCAAGAGGGGCGCGGCATGATGCGGCTCGAACGACGCCACCAAACATCGCGCGCCGCGCTGGTGCTGGCGCCCATCGGCGCGGTGCTCTTCACCATGGCAGTGAGCGCGCTGCTGGTGCTGTGGGCCGGCGCGCCCGTAGCGCGCACCTACGCATTGCTGCTGCAGGGCGGCTTCGGCTCGGTGTTCGCGTGGAGCGAAACGCTGACGCGTGCAATTCCGCTGATCCTTACCGGGCTGGCCGCCACCGTCGCCTTCAAGGCGCGGCTGTTCAACATCGGCGCCGAAGGCCAGCTTTATGCGGGTGCCCTGGCGGCTGTCGCGGTGGGTGGCATGCATGGCGGCACGGGCTTCGAACTGTCGCCCTGGCTGCTGTTTCCGCTGATGATGCTGGCCGCCGCCGTGGCCGGCGCGCTGATGCTGCTGGGCCCCGCGCTCATGAAGAACAAGCTGGGCGTCGACGAGGTCGTGACCACGCTGCTGTTCAACTTCATCGTGCTGCTGGGCGTTTCCGCGCTGCTCGACGGGCCGATGAAAGACCCGAGCGCCATGGGCTGGCCGCAGAGCGTGTCGCTGCAGTCCGACCTGGAGCTGGGCAAGCTCATCGCGCAGACCCGCGTGCACACCGGGCTGCTGTGGGCCGTATCGCTCGCGGTGATGGTGTGGGCCCTCTTCAAATACACCGTGCTGGGTTTCGACATTCGCGCCGTGGGCGCCAACGCCCGCGCCGCCGCCTTCGCGGGCGTGCCGGTGACGCGCACGGTGGTCATGGTGGCGCTGCTGTCGGGCGCGCTGGCCGGGCTGGCGGGCGCCATCGAGGTGGCGGGCCGCACCAGCTACGTCACGCTCGACATGTCTCCGGGCTATGGCTACACGGGCATCGTGATCGCGATGCTGGCCGGGCTGCATCCGCTGGGCGTGATTGCGGCTGGCGTGTTCGTGGCGGGCGTGCTGGTCGGCGCGGACACCATGAGCCGCGCGGTCGGCGTGCCGACGTACATCGCCGACGTGATCGTCGCGGCCTCGCTGATCGCGGTGCTGGTGGCGACGTTGCTGACGCAATACCGCGTGCGGGTGAAGCAATGACAAGCGCTTTTTCCTCTTCTGCCTTGCCCCTTCCCCTCCCGGGGGAAGGCTGGGATGGGGGCACGCGGCCTTCGAAGCTGCGCGGCGGTGGAAGCCGCCAGCCCCCACCCCAACCCTCCCCCGGAAGGGCAGGGAGAAATACTGCATGACCGACCTCCTCGACATCCTCGCCAACCCCTCCTTCTGGGTCGCGGTGCTGCGCATTGCCACGCCGCTCATCCTCGGCACGCTGGGCGTGCTGCTGTGCGAACGCGCGGGCGTGCTCAACCTCGGCATCGAGGGGATCATGGTCGCGGGCGCCTTTACCGGCTGGCTCGCGGTGTACGCCGGCGCGCCGCTGTGGGCGGGTGTGGGCGTGGCCGCGCTCACGGGCATGGTGTTCGGTCTGCTGCACGCCTTTCTCACCGTGGGCCTGGCGCTGTCGCAGCATGTGTCCGGCCTGGGCATCACGCTGCTGGCCACCGCGCTCAGCTACTTCGGTTACCGCGTGAGCTTTCCGAAGGTGAACACGCCGCCGACCATCACGCCTTTCGCGCCGATGGACTGGCTGCCCATACCCGTGCTCAACGCGCAGACCGCGCTCACCCTGTTCGCGCTGCTGCTGGTGCCGGTGGTCGGCTGGGTGCTGTACCGCACGCCGCTGGGCCTGGCGCTGCGCATGGTCGGCGAGAACCCGCAGGCCGCCGAAAGCCAGGGCGTGTCGGTGGCGGCCACGCGCACGGGCGCCATCGTTGCGGGCTCTGCGCTGATGGGCATGGCGGGCTCGTTCCTCACGTTGTCGGCCTTCAACGCCTTCTTTTTCAACATGGTGAACGGCCGCGGCTGGATCTGCGTGGCGCTGGTGGTGTTCGCGTCTTGGCGGCCGGGCAAGGCGTTGCTGGGTGCGCTGCTGTTCGCCTTTTTCGATGCGCTGCAACTGCGGCTGCAACAATCGGGCGACGCCGTGTTGCCGTATCAGCTGTACCTGATGTTGCCGTACCTGTTGTCGATCTTGGCGCTGGTGCTGGTGGCGCGCAAGGCGAGCTATCCGCAGGCACTGATGAAGCCGTACCGCAAGGGAGAACGATGACGATGACCTCTACCTTCACGACCACCGCGCGCGGTGCCCTGTGTGCCGCATGGCTCGCACTGTGCGGCGCGAACGCACATGCGCTGGGCGCCGACTACAGCTACGAAACTTTCAAGACGCCCGACGCGGTCAGTTGGGTACAACTCTGCGGCACGTGGGGCAAGGACCATCAGGGCACGTACCGTGTGGTGCATGCCGAGCGGTACGCGCAGTCGTTTCTGTACGTTCAATGGATGTCCCGCGATGCCAACGGAGGCCTGAACGCGGAGCACACGGTCGCGATTGCCGAGCTGGACAACGACCATGCGGAGATTTCGCTGTCGGATCTCACGTGTCGTGCAACTCCCCGCGGGATCGTGGTCACAGCGAAGGCGGATTCGGGGCATGACGACAAGTTGCGGCGGGTGACGATCGAGGTTGGTCCTTCCGCCGGGCAGTATCGATTTCGTCCGCAGCGTACGCGTTGATTGTTGTTTGGCGCTCTTGTTCAGGGCGCGTTGTTGTTTCGCGCTCTTGTTCAGGGCGTGTGCACAGGCCGCCGGGTACTCCCCTCCGCGAATGTCCCCCGGCCTGCGGCCTCCTCCTTTATTTCGCTGCGGGGAGTACCCGACGCCCTGTGCACTTGGGCACGCTCTGAGTGATCGCACGATCAACCCCGGCTCCGAAAACGCTCACGTCGATGGGGTGCCTTGCGCAGCGAAATAAAGGAGGAGGGGCGCAGCCCCGGGGGACATTCGCGGAGCAAGGT
>NNBV01002935.1_pt1 | contig 12592 bp, 6 predicted proteins | sample 1173771 | NCBI WGS metagenome assembly NNBV01 (sample SAMN07173938, study PRJNA388173) | plant metagenome | isolation source: symbiotic tissue sample KVS11 | place: Norway: Troms, Kvaloya island
AAATGAAGCCCTTCAGGTTATCTGTGTTCCATTGCTCACTGCTGAGCCGGTAACGATTCATAATATTCCTGACATTGTTGATGTCAACAAGCTGATTGGATTAATTGGTGACTTAGGATGCAAAGTGGAGAAACTGGGAACCGGTTCTTATCGCTTTACTGCAGCTAACATCAATATCCATTTCCTGGAAACAGACGAGTACAAACAGAAAGCATCTGCTTTGCGCGGATCAGTGATGTTGCTCGGTCCTATCCTCGCACGCTTTGGCCAGGCCAGCATACCCAAACCAGGTGGTGACAAAATCGGAAGAAGAAGACTGGATACACACTTCATAGGTTTTCAAAACCTGGGGGCAAAATTCAAGTATGAAGCAGAAGGTAATCTCTTTCATATTGATGCCACACACCTGCAAGGCAAATACATGTTGCTCGATGAAGCATCGGTGACCGGAACAGCAAACATCTTAATGGCTGCTGTACTTGCCAAAGGGACTACCACCATTTACAACGCTGCGTGTGAGCCTTATCTCCAACAGCTATGCAACATGCTTAACCGCATGGGTGCAAAAATCAGTGGTATAGGATCTAACTTGCTCACTATTGAAGGTGTTGAAAAATTAGGAGGCACCGATCACACGCTTCTTCCTGATATGATTGAGATCGGAAGCTTCATTGGCTTAGCGGCCATGACCCAATCGGAAATCACCATCAAGAATTGTCGTATCGATATGCTGGGTATCATTCCTGAGATATTCAGAAGGCTTGGTATCAAGATGGAGTTTCGTGGCGATGATATACACATCCCTGCACAGGAACACTATGAACTGGAAACCTTTATCGATGGATCCATTCTTACTGTAGCCGATGCACCATGGCCCGGCTTCACTCCTGACCTGATCAGTATTGTTTTAGTGGTAGCGATACAGGCAAAAGGAACAGTACTTATTCATCAGAAGATGTTTGAGAGTCGCCTGTTCTTTGTGGATAAACTGATCGACATGGGCGCGCAAATCATTTTGAATGATCCGCACCGTGCAACAGTGATTGGATTAGATCGTAAGAACGCCTTGCGCGGAATAAAAATGTCATCGCCGGATATACGTGCCGGGGTTGCCTTGTTGATAGCAGCCTTATCTGCACAAGGTATCAGTGAAATCTCCAATGGAGAACAGATCGACAGAGGGTATCAGGATATTGAGGGGAGATTGAAGAAATTGGGAGCGCAGATTGATCGATTTTAACTCTTCTCTAATAAAAATTCAGGCGGTACTTTAAATAACTTACTCAATGGGGTAATCATTGAGTAAGTTAACTTTCTTGAACCATTCAGAATGCGTGAGACCACAGTCTTATCACCAACCGCTGGAACAAGATCGGATTGTTTCAATACCAGGTTATCCATCCTGAGCTTAATCATCTCTACAGGGTTTTCAGGAGATGGAATATCCCATCCCTTTCTTCTTTCATAATCCTCAACAAGGATAGCTAATGTTTCAAGTAATTGTCCATCTTCTGATTGGGGAGATGGATCGCGATCCATTAACTGGTCTATTATATTAAGGTACTCTTCGTACTGTTTTTTTGAACGAATCGCACGTGCAATATCATTATTCATATCTCAATAATTTTCTAAGTTCTGTTAAATCAAGAGGTGAAACAGACCAATAAATGCAATACATAGAGCTGCAATCATTGAATGAATACAAATAATATCGAACACTGAATTTAAAATTGATCCTCCTTCAATAAATCTACCTCTCTTATCTCTTCCAGGTTGAAGAAATCAACAGACGAACAAAAGAGAAATAGCCCAAAGTGCATAGTTCATTTTAACTTATAACTCAATCTTCAATCCCACGGGACAGTGATCCGATCCATGATATTCATTATAAATGATAGCTTCCTTTACGGATGGCAGAAGACCTTCATTGACAAGAAAATAATCAATTCTCCATCCTACATTTTTAATGCGCCCGCTGGTCACAAAATTCCAATAGGTGTACTTCACTTCTTCCGGATGAAAATGACGGAAGGTATCTGTAAAACCGGTATCCAGTAATCGCTGAAAGCCATCAATCTCGCGTTGTGTAAATCCTGCTGACTTGTTATAATTTTCTTTCGGGCGGGCAATGTCAATTTCTTTGTGTGCCACATTAAGATCTCCACACACAATCACCGGTTTTCTTTTCTTCAGCCAGTTCACATATTCATTGAATGAATGATCCCATCGTTCTCTGTAATCCAGGCGCGCAAGACCATCACCGGCATTGGGTGTATAGACGGTTACAATAAAGTACGTAAGAAACTCTGCAGTGATCACACGACCTTCCTGATCAAACTCCTCCAGTGCCATATCATAGGTAATGCCTAGCGGTTCTTCTTTCGTAAGAATGGCTGTGCCAGAATAACCTTTACGTGCTTTGGAAGAATTAAAATAAGAAGTGTATTCAGGTAACAACTGTAGCGCTGTCTTTACATCTTCCTCACCTGCTTTAGTTTCCTGTAAGCACAGCACATCCGGATTCATCGTGCGCACATCTTTAAGAAAATCTTTCTTTACGATAGAGCGGATACCGTTCACATTCCAGTTAACAAAGTGCAATAGTGGCATAGACGAGTTTTTACGAACTCAAATCTAAATAAAAAAGTCCACGGCTGACGGGCAGCCGTGGACGAAAGAAATCTAAAACTTTAAAACTAAACTAAACTTAAAAAATATGTCGTACGAAAGCTTCCATCGCTTCGTACTCTGCTAACCCTAACTGGTTATAGGCTTCTGCAGTAGCATGGTTACGATCTTCGGCACGCATCCAGAATTCGCGTTTGTCATTACCCGGGAACAAGGCACTGTCTTTTTGTGACTGATGCTTGAATACCGCTCTGCGCTTACGCATCAGTTCTTCAGGACTCAACGGAACGGCCATCTCGATCTGATCAATGTCCCACTCCTGCCATGCACCACGATATAACCATACATAACAATCCTTCATCCATGGCTTATCTTTCAAACGATTCACCGCTTCAAAGATCGCTGCCAGGCACACACGATGCGTTCCATGCGGATCAGAAAGATCTCCTGCTGCATAGATCTGATGTGGCTTGATCTTCTCTAACAAATCAACAATGATCTGAATATCTGCTTCACCCAAAGGTTTTTTCTTCACGGTGCCTGTTTCATAGAAAGGCATATCCAGGAAGTGTGCATTCTCATCGGGTATACCTACATAACGGCAACCTGCTTTCGCTTCTCCCCTTCTGATCAGTCCTTTGATGGCCATTACTTCTGGAGTATCTACCTGACCTGGTCCTTTTTCTTTCAGCGACTTCAATGTCTTCTGATAAAACTTGTCACCATCTTCTTTGCTCAATCCAAACTGTGCATTGAAATCGCGAACAAAGTCTGCAAAGCGAACTGCATCATCATCAAATACCGCTATGTTTCCTGAAGTCTGATAAGCCACATGCACATCATGTTTCTGATCCACCAGGCGAATGAAGGTTCCTCCCATGGAAATCACATCATCATCAGGGTGTGGGCTGAATATCACTGCACGCTTAGGAAATGGTGTAGCTCTTTCCGGACGTTGTGAATCATCTGCATTAGGTTTACCTCCCGGCCAACCGGTAATAGTATGTTGCAGGTGATTGAACACTTTAATATTTACCTGGTAAGCCGAACCGAATTCAGTAACCAGATCTCCCATACCATTTTCCATGTAATCATGGTTGGTGAGTTTCAATATTGGCTTATCTATTTTCTGACATAACCACACTACTGCGCTGCGGATAAGTTTATCATTCCACACCACACTATCCAATAACCACGGTGTTTTGATTGCTGTTAGTTTGGATGAAGCTGCATCATCCAATACGACTAATGTGTTCGGGTGTTTTTGTAAGAAGGTAGAAGGAATCTGATCGGTCACTGGTCCTTCCACCGCTTTTTGTGTGATGCCGGCCTTACCTTCACCCCATGCCATCATCACAATGCGCTTGGCTTTCATGATCGTGCCAACACCCATGGTGATCGCTTTCTTTGGCACATTTTCATCGCTGAAGAAATCACTTGCCGCATCGATACGAGTCACCTGATCCAATGTGATTAAGCGTGTTTGTGAACGCTCTGATGAACCCGGTTCATTAAAACCAATGTGACCTGTACGGCCAATACCTAAAATCTGTAAATCAATTCCACCTAATGCGTTGATCTTATTTTCATATTCGGCACAAAACTCCTGTACCTTATCTTTGGGAAGAGTCCCGTCAGGGATATTGATGCTCTTTTTTGGAATGTCGATGTGATTGAACAGGTGCTCATTCATAAAGCGCACATAACTCTGTAGCGAATCCTGTGGCATGGGAAAGTACTCATCCAGATTGAAGGTGACTACATTCTTAAAAGTAAGTTCGCCCTTCTTATGCATTCTCACCAGTTCGGCATACACGCGTGTTGGCGTAGAGCCAGTGGCTAATCCGAGCACACAGGGTTTACCTTGCTTTTCTTTTTCTTTAATGAGATTGGCAATTTCAGTAGCTACAAAAACAGAAGCTTCTTCAGAGCTTGTAAAAATCTGGGTTGGAATTTTCTCGATGTCTTTTTGGTCTAGCATAAGTGATATGAATTAGTGGACGGAGCCTCAAAGTTATAAAAAGTGCTAAAATATTCATTGTGTGCGCACACAAAACAAAAAATATTTATTTCAAGGGTAGTCTCAATGGCCGCTCAAACCGATAATTTTACCCTCTATGGCATCTTTCCGGACCGAATTTAACACACGTTTGCATAAAACAAGAATTGGCATTGCATCAAAAATTCTCACTTTAGGCTCTTGTTTTTCGGATAGCATCGGCACCAGGTTGAAAGGCAACAAAATAATGACGCTCGTCAATCCTTTTGGAGTCTCTTACAACCCCATTTCTATTCATAAACTCATCCGCATGGCCATCAATGCTGAAAATCCTGCTGATGAGACCTCGGTGCAACGGGATGGCATTTTCTTCAACGATGATTTTCATTCTTCTTTATCAGGCGCCAGTAAAGAAGAACTGCAAAGAGCGATCCATCACAAACTGAACGAAGTAAAAGACTTTCTCCGCGCCTGCGATTTTCTGTTTATTACCTGGGGCACAGCCTGGGTCTACGAGCGAAAGGATAACAAAGCGATTGTTTCTAATTGTCACAAACAAGCTTCTACCCTCTTTTCAAAACGACTATTAACTCAGGAAGAAATCGTTACCTCATTTAATGAAGTCTACAATGATTTATTGAAATTCAATCCTAATTTAAAAATCATACTCACACTGAGTCCTGTCCGTCATTTAAAAGACACGATGGAACTGAATACAGTAAGTAAATCGTTACTACGCACAGCGATCCATTCCATCACTCAAGCTCATGAAGAGATTGACTATTTCCCTGCTTACGAAATCATGATGGACGACTTGCGCGATTATCGTTTTTATGCTTCCGATATGATTCATCCATCTGAAGAGGCAGAAGCATATATCTGGGGAAAATTTACTGATCGTTATTTTGATACTGATTCAAAGGATATTCTGAATCAATGGGAATCGGTGAGAAAATTGCTTTCGCACAAACCATTTCATATCTCCTCTGCTGCACATCAGAAGTTTTTACACGAAACGCTTCTTAAACTAAAATCATTGCGAACGAAAATCAATGTGGAAGAAGAGATTCTTCGGATTGAACAAACACTCTAATTGTCCTTACTTTTAACGATTAACATTTAACGACTAACCAGAACACATGGCCAATAAATTAATTAACGCTACATCTCCTTATCTTCTGCAACATGCTCATAACCCGGTTCATTGGCACGAGTGGGGAGCGGAAGCTTTGGAGAAGGCAAAAAAGGAAGACAAACCGATATTGGTCAGCATTGGATATTCCTCCTGCCACTGGTGCCATGTGATGGAGCGCGAATCATTCGAGAATAATGACATTGCCCAGATCATGAATGAATACTTCGTCTGCATGAAGGTAGATCGTGAAGAGCGACCGGACATCGATCAGATTTACATGGAAGCGGTGCAGGTGATGGGATTGAACGGAGGCTGGCCATTGAATGTGTTCTTAACACCAGATCAGAAACCTTTTTATGGAGGCACTTATTTCCCGCCTCCCAACTGGTCACAGCTATTGTTACAAATCAATAAAGCCTTTCAGCAGAATCGCAATGAAGTGAATACTTCGGCAGATGAACTGGCCAAACATATTGGAGTAAGTGACTTGCAGCGCTTTGGTCAATCACCTTCAGAAGGAGGCTTTCAGTTTGCAGATCTTGATCAGATGTTTAACAAGCTGGAACCCAAATTTGATAAAGTATGGGGCGGCATGGATCGTGCTCCCAAATTTGTGATGCCGACGATCTGGTTATTCCTCTTGCGTTACCACGCGATTACAAAAAATGAAAGAGCTCTTGAATTAGTAAAGCTCACGTTAACTAAAATGGCTTCGGCCGGATTGTATGATCAGCTTGGCGGTGGCTTCTCAAGGTATTCGGTAGATGGCGAATGGTTTGCTCCTCACTTCGAAAAAATGCTTTACGACAATGCGCAGCTTCTAAGTTTATATTCGGAAGCTTACGCCATTACGAAAAATGAGTTCTTCAAAGAGATTGTTTATCAATCCATCGGTTGGCTTAAAAGAGAAATGACACATGCTGAAGGAGGATTCTATTCTGCGCTTGATGCGGATAGTGAAGGCGTGGAAGGCAAATTCTACACCTGGACAGAAGCTGAATTGAAAGAGGTATTGGGTGAACAAGCTGAACTCATTACTGCTCATTATAAAACTCAACCATTAGGCAACTGGGAACATGGAAGAAGCATTTTTATACGCAGCTCCGACAAAGAACCCGATGCGATATCACCCTTAAAGGAGAAACTATTACTTGCCCGGAATAAACGAATTCATCCCGGCCTGGATGACAAAATACTCACTGGCTGGAATGCAATGAACATTGTTGGCCTTATCGATGCCTACAAAACATTCTCTGAAAAAGAGTTCTTACTCCTGGCTGAAAATGCAATTCAATTCATCGAGAACAATCTCATTGTAAATGGAAAGATCCATCGTTCGTTTAAGAACAAGAGTTCCGTTACAGAAGGATTCCTGGAAGACTATGCGTTCATCCTCTCTGCTTATATAGCACTTTACCAGGCTACGTTTAATGAGGAATATCTTCGAAAGGCAAAACAATGGACCAACTATACCATTGAGAATTTCTATGATGAAGCAGAAGGCTATTTCCTATTCGCAAGTAAAAACAGCGAGCAGCTCATTGCACAGAAAAAAGAAATCTTTGACAATGTGATTCCTTCCTCCAACTCGGTGATGACACGTGCGTTGTATCACCTGTCCATCATTCTTGATCATTCGGAGTGGAAACTAATGGCCCTCAAAATGGTAGCCGGACTTTCCTCCATCATTAAAAGCGAGCCAGGAAACATGTCGAACTGGGGAATTGCACTGGCCGAGATGACCAAAGGAATGGCCGAAGTGGTTATTGTTGGTAAAGAAGCGGAATCTTTGAGAAGAGAATTACATCAGCACTACAAACCCTTTGCACTAGTGATGGGTACCGAAACCGGCAGCAGTTTGCCACTGCTTCATGATCGTCACCCCAAAGAAAATCAATCGACTCTCTTTGTTTGCTTTGATAAGAGTTGCAAGCTTCCTGTTCAGAACGTGAAAGAAGCATTAGCCCAGATGGAAAACTGATACTGGATGCTGGGATCTAGCATCCAGTATCTTGTATCTTACATCCGGCATCTTGTATCTTGCATCCAGTCAAGTAATAGTAAATGGCATTAGAACGCGAATTTGATTTTGATAGTAACATTCCTTCAGACACCCTGTTTGCAGAGCTGGTGCTTCCCGTTCCTATTGCTAAACTCTTCACCTATCGTGTTCCCAAATTATTTAATGACAAAATTAAAATAGGGCAACGCGCTATTGTTCAGTTTGGTCTGAAAAAAATTCTTACCGGCATCATTCACACCATCCATCGAACTCCTCCACAGGATTATGAAGCCAAATATATTTTAGAACTCCTGGATGAAAGTGAAGTAATCACCGCGCAGCAGTTTAAGTTCTATCAATGGATGGCGGACTACTATATGTGCACATTGGGTGAAGTGATCCAGGCTGCATTGCCATCAGGTCTTAAGCTTTCCAGCGAATCCATGGTACAGCTTCATCCTTCCTTTCATGAAGATGAAAGTCGCTTTGATTTTTCAGAGAAAGAGCAGCTGCTACTCACTCATTTGAAATCGGAAGCCATGAGCTATACCGATGTTACACGACTTCTCGGAGTGAAGAACATTTATAGTTTATTGAAATCACTCACTACCAAAGAAGCCGTGCTGCTTTATGAAGAGGTAAGAGAAAAATTCAAACCAAAAACGGAAAAGCGCATAAAGCTCACTGCTGAATATGTCGACAAGAAAAGTTTAAGCGCTCTGTTCGAAAAACTTTCTTCCAAACCCAAGCAAGAAGCAGTCGTGTTGCGTTACCTTCAGGACATCCCGGTATTCTCACATCCGGAATTAAACACGAACGGGCTTTCCAAATCACAATTAGTAAAAGAAGAGATTTCAGAATCATCCATCAGCACATTAATCAAGCAAGGAGTTTTCGAAGAGTTTGATATTGTATTACCGCGCTTTGGCTTTCCTGATGCAGAAACTATTCATCCTGTTTTGCTCAGTGAAAAGCAGGAAGAAGCACGCAACAATATACTAAAGCATTTTGAAGATAAAGAGGTTGTTTTACTCCATGGAGTTACCGGCAGTGGCAAGACTGAAATTTATATCGATCTGATCAAACGTGCTTTAGATAGTGGCACCCAATCACTTTATCTGCTACCCGAAATTGCACTAACAACGCAGATCGTTCACCGGTTAAAAAAGATATTCGGAAGTGAGATGGGAGTTTATCACTCCAAGTTTTCGGATAATGAACGAGTAGAAGTGTGGAACGGAGTGCTACAGGGAAAATTTAAATTTGTAGTGGGTGTTCGTTCTTCGGTATTCTTACCATTCGACAATCTCGGGCTTATCATTATTGATGAGGAACATGATTCTTCCTACAAACAACATGAACCTGCTCCTCGCTACAATGCCCGCGACTCCGCTTTAGTTATTGCACATCAGCAGCATGCGAAAGTAATTCTGGGAAGCGCTACTCCTTCCGCAGAATCATTTTTCAATGTATCTCAAAACAAAATCGGACTGGTTACACTGACGGAACGTTTTGGAAGTGCAGCGTTACCCGACATTATTCTTGCTGACCTTTCAAAAGAAAAACAACGCAAAACAAATAAAGGAGAATTTACACTACAGCTGCTGAACGAAATCAAGGATACGATTTCAAAAAACGAGCAAGTTATTCTTTTTCAGAATCGCAGAGGCCACTCTCCTATGGTGCAATGCGAAGATTGCGCGTGGGTGCCCAAGTGTATCAATTGCGCAGTGAGCCTTACTTACCATCAATACCGGCATGCACTCATTTGCCATTATTGCGGTTATCGCGAAGAACTTCCTAAGCAATGTCCTACCTGTTCATCTAAACGGATTATGACATTGGGCTATGGCACGGAGCGTTTGGAAGAAGAGCTGAAACTTCATTTTCCAGAAGCAAAAATTCAGCGCATGGATCTGGATACCACGCGTTCTAAATCTGGCTACGAAAACATCATTGAAGATTTTGAAAAAGGAGAAACCAATATACTGGTAGGCACACAGATGGTGACCAAAGGTCTGGACTTTGATCGTGTGAGCCTGGTTGGAATATTTGATGCGGATCGCATGATGCACTTCCCTGATTTCCGATCATACGAAAGATCATTTCAACTGATTACACAGGTAAGTGGTCGTGCCGGACGAAGAGAGAAGAAAGGAAAGGTGGTGATCCAGACATCAAGCCCCCATCATCCATTGTTCGCTTACATCCTGCAGAATAATGTGAATGGCTTCATCAATGATCAGTTACTGGATAGGCAAACTAATTTTTATCCGCCCTATTCAAGATTGATTGAGATTATTATCAAACATGCGGATAAGAAAATCGCCCATGAAGGTGCTCACGGGATTGCTGATGAATTGCGAAATCAATTGAAAGGTGTTAACGTGCTTGGCCCGGGTGAGCCGATGATTTCCAAAATCAGAAATGAATACCTGATGTCTATCTTGATAAAGATACCGCGTGATCGTGGAAGGCTGAACGAAATAAAATCAACGATCCTTGAAGTAACCAATCAACTTACGCACTCGAAGGAATTCAGGAATCTGAAGATGGTGTTTGATGTAGATCCGGTTTAGCCTTGAGTTAAAGAGAAATCGAATTATGATCGCCTATTGTCAATTCTAACATCCTTTCTGCTCCCATTAAAATCACTCATGTCGCAACGAATCAGATGGATTAGCATGGGCTGCACGAAGTGATTCGATTCCAACGGTAACGATGGTGAAGCATATGACAAGCAGGCATGCCCAGAGATAAAACCAGTTTCCGATCTCTGCCTTATAGGCGAAGGTTCTCATCCACGCATGAATAGCGAGGTAAGCAATCGTAACACCAGGTATAAAAGCAAGCACTGCCAGCTTCACATAACGCGAGGTAAGCAATACCAAAACCTGTAGCGATGATGCGCCTAATACTTTACGAATGCCTATCTCTTTCATTCGTTGTTCAGCGGTAAACGAAGCAAGTCCGAAAAGTCCAAGACAGGCTATGAGAATGGCCATAACTACAAGCGCTATAAAAATTTTAGCCATCTGTCGCTCGGTCTGATACAGACGCCCGAACTCTTCATCCATAAACCAATATTGAAAGGGAGTAGCGGGATAAATCTGTTTCCATGTTTGCTGAAGCCGATCAATCACTTCTGTAAACTTCTCACCTTCCAGCTTAATATACATCATCTCCGCAGCATTAGCTTGCCCGCTGATGGCTATAGGCTCAATCACTTGACGAACGGATGCGTAACTGAAATCCTTTACTACACCAATTACAGGATGCGTTGTTTTGACGGAGATCATCTTACCGTTTTGCTCATAGAATGAAGTTTCTTCAACCTGTATACCCAGCGCCTTTTCCTTTGTGATGCCTAACTCTTTCACTGCTGCTTCATTGATCAGCATTGCGTTGGTGTCTGCCGGATTGTTTTTCGAAAAATCTCTACCGGCAATTATATCGAGATGAAACATGGAAGTAAAATCAAAATCCACGTCAAGTTGATCCCAACTATATTCAGCATCACCCAATTCTCTTACCTGAAACAATCGGTTCATATTTCCAAAATTCTCCCTTCTGGGGAGATGTGGCCCCATGGAGATATCAGTGATCTGAAAATCATTTTTTGCCAGTTGTTTAAAATTGCCCATCTTCTCTTTTGCTATATCACCCAATCGCACTGTAACAATCTGATCTTTATATTCACTTAACCTGGTGTGATCAATGAAAATGAGCTGATGATGAATTACAAAAGTGCTTGTGAGTAGTAACAAAGTAATACTAATTTGAACTACCACTAATAGCTGCCTGAATTTTTCTGGTGTCCGGCCTGCTACGAGTGTTCCTTTCAACACTGCAATCGGCTTAAATCCTGATAAGTAAAAAGCCGGATAACTGCCTGCAAAAATACCAACGGTAATCACCACACCAATGAATAAATACATCGCATGATTCTGAAAAAGTGTGAACAGGCTAACGTTCTTTAACGCAAGTGCATTGAAAGAAGGAAGCAACAAAACAATAATCACTAACGCCAGCACAAGAGCAATGCCCGTCATTAAAAACGACTCTCCTAAAAACTGCGCTACGAGTGAAGCCTTATGTGCACCAAGTGTTTTTCGCAGACCTACTTCTTTTGATCGTCTGATTGAGCGAGCCGTGGCGAGATTCATATAATTGATACAAGCCATTACTAAGATCAATAACCCGATCGATCCGAAAATATAGAGGTGCGTGGTATCTCCTGGTGCTTCAAGTTCGAATAATAATCCATTCGTAAAATGCAGATCACGAAGCGGTATAAGAATAGGGTGTGTTGTCGCAGCGCGTTCACCTAAGTTTTTGTTAAAAATGTCCTGCAGGTTCTTTTTTACTTTTTCAAGATCCGTGCCCGGCTGTACCTGAATAAAAGAATATGAAAACGAATCTCCCCAGGAATTAATCCGATCTCCTCCATTTTGTTTCCACAATGGAATCAGTGCCGCATTGTTCGCAATGAAATCCGGCTTGAAATGTGTGTTGGAAGGTGCATTTTTCATCACAGCACCAACAGTAAAAATAAACTCTAATCCATCGCGCACATAGGTGATAGATTGGCCTACCGCATCATTCTTTCCAAAATATTTCCTTGCTATGTTTTCATTGATGATTACATATTGTGGGTCACGAAGAATTTTACGCACATCACCTGATGTCACGAGTGGGATTGAAAAGATATCGGTGAGTGTAGAATCTACCCAGAAAAACTGCTGCTCAACAAATACATGATTTTTATTACCCGACCATACATTGCCCGGATAGCCAAAACGTGAGAAGCGTGTGAACTGTCTAATCT
>NNBV01003527.1_pt1 | contig 12584 bp, 14 predicted proteins | sample 1173771 | NCBI WGS metagenome assembly NNBV01 (sample SAMN07173938, study PRJNA388173) | plant metagenome | isolation source: symbiotic tissue sample KVS11 | place: Norway: Troms, Kvaloya island
GCCCGAAGTGGAATACACGCACTATGGGGAGGAGTGTACGTTTGATTACATCATTAAAAAACATAAACTCCATGATCCGGCGTTGAACGTTTTGGCGGTGATTGTGCGGGGTGCCGATACGGACAGGCATGATATTGCCAGCCAGTCATCGGGCTTATGGGCTATATCGGCAGGGCTCTCCTACAACATCAACGATGATCAGCAGCTGCTGGAGAAAGGAATGCTGATCTATGATGCATTGTATAGCTGGGCGAAACATCTGCAGAATGAAAAACACACCCAGAGCCCTATTGAAAACAGGCTGCTGGATGTGTATAATAAATACCTGAAAAGGAAATCAGGTAAAGCTCCGGCATGGGCGCAGGAGCTGAAAGAGATTATACAGGATCAGATCGATACCAATCTTGCATTGAGTCTTAAAGAGATTTCTCAAAGCCTGAATGTGCATCCCTCTTATCTTTCGCGCGAATTCTCAAAATACTTTGACGACCTGTCTTTTGGCGATTACATCCGAAAGCTGCGCATTGAGAAAGCGATTGTCCTTTTGAATGACCCGAACTATTCGCTCTCCGAGATAGCCTACCTCACCGGCTTTTCCGATCAGAGTCATTTTGCGCGTATCTTCAGGAAGACAACTGGAAAAAGCCCGCTTGCTTTCAGAAAGAGCCTGGGTAAAAAGTAAAGATTGTACTAAAAGTAAATTTCATTCTATACTTCTTTTCAACTAAGGTGTAGTATTGTAATGATCTATATACTGTATTGAACTATGTATCGTTTCTGTATCCTATCTGTCTTAATCTTTTTCATCACTTTTCAATGTGTTGCTCAATCCACGCAGCGCGAAGTACACCATCGCGATCAGCTATGGCTGGGTTATTTCAATCAGACACGGCTTACCAAAAAGTTTGGCTTCTGGCTGGATATTCATTACCGGCAGACGGATCATTTCATCGACCGGCCTTTCCAGTTTCTGGTACGTCCTGCACTCACGTATTATATAAAAGATAACCTCAGAGTCAATGCTGGTTATGCCTTTGCCAATCATTTCCCTGCTAAAGGACTGGATACTTCACGTCCGGAACACAGGGCATGGCAACAGATTTGGTGGAATCAGAAATACCCGGGCCTTACTACACTTCAATGGCTCCGATTGGAACAACGCTTCAATCACAAGATTGCCAATGATGTGTTAGAAGACGGCTACAATTTTAATTATCGTCTCCGCTACAACATGGCTTTCTTCATTCCATTAAAAGGAAAAGAGCTGGTAGCCAAAACTCCGTTCATTGCAGTGATGAATGAAGTGTTTTTGAACTTCGGTGGCAAAATCGTTTACAACACTTTTGATCAGAACCGTTTCTTTGCCGGGGTCGGTTATCAATTTACCTCGCATCTGAATGCGCAATTGGGATACATGAATGTGTTTCAGCAGGAGGCTTCCGGAAACAAGTACATGTCAAGCAATGTCATCCGTCTTTTTGTGTTTCATACGTTGGATTTACGTGTAAAGGAGTAATCATGAAACCCCCGTATTCTTTAAAAGAGTTACTCATTTATTTTGTTAAGCTGGGAACATGGGGCTTTGGTGGCCCCGTAGCTTTAGTGGGTTACATGCATCGCGACCTGGTAGAAAATAAAAAATGGATTAGCGAAGAAGATTACAAAGAGGGATTAGCTCTCGCTCAACTGGCGCCAGGTCCATTAGCCGCACAACTCTCTATTTATCTTGGCTATGTTCATTATCATTTAATAGGAGCAACCCTTGTGGGTCTTGCTTTTGTGCTTCCGTCATTTTTAATGGTGCTCTCTATTGGATATGCATATGTATCGTTTGGCGGGCTACCATGGATGCAGGCGATTTTTTATGGAGTGGGCTCGGCAGTGATCGGTATCATTGCTAATGGTAGTTATAAACTGACCACGAAAAGTATTGGCACAGACAAATTACTCTGGGGCATCTTCATTGTATTAACGATCATCACTTTTGTTACCGAAGAAGAAATACTTTGGGTTATTCTTCTGGCAGGCATTGCTGTGTGGTTTGCCAAAGCTCCGCCGAAGTGGTTGCACTCCTCTCAGGCAATAACGCCATTGTTTATGCTTCAGCTTCAACCTGTGTTAGTTGAATCGAAGCTTTGGCAAATCGCCTGGTTCTTTACCAAAGCAGGTGCGTTTGTCTTTGGTAGCGGACTTGCTATCGTTCCTTTTCTTTATGGCGGACTGGTGAAAGAATATCAATGGTTGAACGAACAACAATTTATCGATGCTGTCGCGGTGGCCATGATCACACCCGGGCCTGTAGTGATTACAGTTGGTTTCATCGGCTACCTGGTTGCCGGAATACCCGGAGCATGTGTGGCGGCACTTGCTACATTTATTCCCTGTTACTTGTTTACTGTCATTCCGGCTCCTTACTTCAAGAAGTATGGAAAGCATCCGGGCATTCGTGCATTTGTAGATGGTGTTACTGCTGCAGCCATTGGCTCCATTGCCGGAGCTGTGCTGGTATTGGGTAAAAGAACATTGATTGATTTGCCTACGGTACTCATTGCGCTGACTACAGCCATCCTACTATTTCGCTACAAGAAAATTCAGGAACCCATCATCATTATTATAGCAGCAGCTATCGGCATTATCTTAAAAACACTTTTATGAACAGAGAAAATTTTATGAAAGCATCGGCTGTCCTGGCGGGAATGAGCCTGCTGCCTGTGAACAATGCATTCTCGCAAAGCCTGGAACAAAGCGGGCTGGATAAGCTTACTGACAAAGACGGAAACTTTGTATTACAGCCACTTCCTTACAACGAGAACTTTCTGGAGCCACACATGGATCAGGAAACACTGCACCTGCATTATACCTTTCATCATGGTGATGCAGTGAAAGCCGCTAACAAAGACTTGCAGATGATTAAAAAATCCATCGATGAGAATAGCCTGGATACCGTGGACTACTGGACAAAGAAATTATCATTTCACCTATCCTCACACATTCTTCATACTATCTTCTGGACTAACCTTACCAATAAGAAAAGTGATCCATCGGGAGTGCTGCTAAAGCAAATTGAAAAAGACTTTGGCTCATATGATAAACTCAAAGTACTTATCAGCAAAACGGCAAAGGGTGTGGATGGTAACGGCTGGGGTATCCTGGGCTATCAGCCCTACACACAAAAACTTACTGTACTTCAGTGCGAGAATCATGAAAAGCTCACCCAATGGGGAGTCATACCCATTCTTGTTATTGATGTATGGGAACATTCTTATTATTTAAAATACCGGAACAGAAGATCTGAGTTTGTTGACAACCTGATTCCTATAATTAACTGGGACAATGCAGCGGAAAGATTCAACCAGGCTCTTAAGTTGATATAACTATTGCATTTAAATTCGTCAATGTATTATTGGCATTATCTTAAAAACACTTTTATGAACAGAAAGAATTTGGGATGAGCTTGCTGGTGCTATAAAAAAATGATTAGACTCATCCTGTGCAATGAAGACTAAGCAGGAATATAAATGTCAAATCGCGCACCTTCGTTTAACTTACCTGACGCGTAAATAGCTCCATGATGATTTTCAATAATGCGTTTACAGATCGCCAGGCCAATACCCGTTCCTTTATATTCTTCCTGGGTATGAAGCCGTTGAAATACCTGGAAGATGCGATCACTGTATTGCGGGTCAAAGCCGATTCCATTGTCGGTATAGGTAATGTGACAGTACATCTTATTGGGTTTCAGTTGTGCATTCGATGACTTACTCCATTTTATAATCTCACTCTCAATTTTAATATGAGGTGCTACGGATGGTTTTGCAAATTTCAGCGAATTGCTGAAGAGGTTGTGCATGAGCTGTCGGAACTGAAAGCGGATGATGATGGCGTCGCATAGCGGAGTATATTCGATTGTCACTTTCTTTTCGAGAATAGTTTCTTCAAAATCTTTTTTCACTTCATCGATAATAATGTCGAGGTCGATGGTCTCCAGCTTTCGCTCGCTGTTTTTTGCTTCTGAATACGTTAATAAATCTTCAATTAAAGTTTGCATACGCTGGGCTACTTCGCGCATTCTTAAAAAATAGGATTTACCCGTTTTCGATAAATTCTTTTCATCTTCTTCCAATATATAAGTAGCAAAGTTCCTGATTTTGCGGAGCGGCTCTTGTAAATCATGGCTGGATACATAGGTAAAAGAAGTTAAGTCTTTGTTGGCTGCTTCCAGTTCTGTGTTTTTCTGTTGTAGCTGTTTGGTTTTGATTTTTAGTTCTCCCTGATTTTTATTTTGAATAGTGAGGTCAGTAAGGATAAGACTTAAGATAGGCCGGCTATCTATGGATAAGGCATTCATTGACATCAGTACCGGGATACGTTTATGTTCTGCAGTAAGTAAAATCAGTTCCTGACTCACAATCTTGTTTTTACTTTGGCTAACCAAACTATCCCACTTTTTTTTCGAAAAGCGTATCAATGTTTTAAACTCGGTACCAATTAACTTTTGTAGCGGTAGATGCACCATGTTAGAGAAAGAGGAATTGCAATATAGAATAGCTCCTTCTTCCGTAAGCGTGACGGCTCCCTCATGCATTTTCTCGATTAAGATGCGATAGATTTTGTCTGACGTTTTTTCGGTATACACCTTAAACGAATTGTCACTGGCAATAAAAAGCGCATCAATATCCTGTGCCTGGATACCTGCTCCTGATTGCCTGGCCATTCGTAACTCTTTACGAAGTACGCTTATTTCTTTTCTTAAATTGATTGTTTCTTGCCGGTAATTATTTTTTTTTGCAGCCATGTGAACAGTAATTAATTATACCAGGTGCAATCCACTTACTACCTTTTCCGTATCTGATAAGTCTCCGATTACTCTTTCTTCGGGCAATGGATACTTCTTTATGAGCACAGGCGCGGCAATGATTCCTTCCTGCAATGCTAAGGAAGGTTGTTTGTAGATGTCGATTACCTCCAGTTCATACCTGCCCTTTAAGTATTTCTCGCAAATGGCCTTGCTATTAATAATGGCGCGCGTGGAATGGAGCAACAAGCCCGTAACGAACAGCCGGAGAATGTATGTATCTCCTTCGGCATGTGCCTTTACTTTAGCCTTCTTCTTTTTTTTTGGTGTTTTTTTTGAAATCGTCATCCGTTTATTTTCCAGATATAAATGGTTATCAAACTGAACCTTTACTAGTGTTGAAAGTCATTCGTGTTAACGAATGGATTCCTTCACCTCAATAGCGTCTTTCGAGGTGGAAATATTTGCATGCTCCTTTTTACTGCGTTTTGTTTCCGAAATGGAATTTGTTTTACGTCCGACAATGGAAGCCAACCTGATTCCTTTTCCTGAAATAGTAAATTTTCTGACCTCATTGGAATGTTGCATACCTCTTGATTTCATCACACATAGACTTCGGGTACGCTCGCCATCTACTTCGATGTCCTGTACCATGATCCACGTGTCCACCATCGATGAAATGCCTTCATCACTTGGATTGCGCTCAATCGATCCGACTGTTATGGCAGCGGTAAACATCACTGTTATTTGCTGTGTTTTCAAAAAATCCACGAAGCGCGTGAGCATCGAGCGGATGTCGCTATTCGGTCCTTCGGTCATCAGATTAGTAATGGGATCAAGAATTACGACCATGGGTTTAAGGTTCGTTATAATTTTCTTAATCGCTATAAAATGAAGTTCAAGGTTTTGCAGGGTAGGTCTGGAATAATAAAAGGTGAGCATTCCGGATTGAACGAAAGGCTCCAGGTGAAATCCAATGGAACGCATGTTTCTGATGACCTGATTAGGTGCTTCTTCAAAAGCACAGAAGAGACAGCGGTTTTTATCTTTTACCGCGTGATGAGCAAACGCAGCCGCGAGACTCGTCTTTCCTGTGCCTGCAGTACCTGATATGAGCACGCTACTTCCCAGGTAAAATCCTTTCTTGCCCAGCATGTCATCCAGATCTGTAATGCCGGAGGTAATTCGTTTTGAACTTGATTTTTGTTGGAACGCTTCGCTGATGATCGGAAAAACAGTGACACCGTTTTCATCCACCATAAAAGGGTATTCATTATTACCATGAATGGAACCACGGTATTTCACAATCCGCAATCGCCTTGTTGTAATTTGATTTGTTACCCGGTTATCCAAAACAATGACACAGTCGGCTACATATTCTTCCAGACCATGGCGGGTAAGGAAAGAATCTCCGGTTTCCGCAGTAATGATTGCCGTTACCTTTCTTTTTTTCAACCAGGAAAAAAGCCGTTTGAATTCAGAGCGAAGTGTACGCGAATCGAGCCCATAAAAAAGTGTGTCGAGGGAATCCAGCACCACACGCTTCGCTTTTACTTTATCAATGGCCTGTCCCAATCGCACAAACAGTCCTTCAATGTTGTAGCTTCCCGTTTCCTTGACAAAATCATTACTAATGTGCACATGTTCTATGTAGATGTTATTTTCCGCTATGTGCCTGGCAAGATTATAACCCAACGATTCTACATTCAGGATAAGCTCTTCTTTATCTTCTTCAAAAGCCATAAACACACCGGGCTCATTAAACATCACGATGCCGTTGACAATAAACTCCATTGCCAGGATCGTCTTTCCACACCCTGTATTTCCCAATAGTAAAGTAGGTCTGTTTTTAGGCAAGCCTCCCATGGTGATTTCATCCAGGCCGTGGATACCTGTTATTGATTTGGGGAATTTAAAGATTAATTTCTTTGTCCTTTTTGTTTTTTGCATGTGCGCATATTGATAAATGAGTATCTGCGATTCGTTTCAGGCAAGCGAAAGAATAAAATTTTCACGTGTGGGCCGGGTGAACTTGTCTTCTGAGAATAATGAAATAATATGAGTCAGCATCTTTTGCAGGTCAGGCACATCTGTTTTACGGATGTAATAATGTGCCCCATTGCTATACAGAAGATCCGCCATTTCATTTCTTACCGAGGTGGAGTAAATGATCACCGGCAAGTCTTTGAGTTTTGGGTGTTGCTTTATTTCAACCAGACATTCGGATCCGTTTTTCTTTGGCATATTGAGATCAAGAAAAAGAACATCAGGAAGATGATTCTCATTTGCATGGAGGTAAAAAAGAAGTTCCTCGCCATCAATAACCGTAGAAAATGTAAGCGAATAAGACAGGGACTTCACTACTTTCTCAAAGAAGTAACGATCATCGATGTCATCATCTGCAAGTAAGATATGTAGAGGTAGGAGGGAATTTGTTAAACTATTTTTTTTGTCTGTCGCATCAATCATTATCGGTAAATAGCATCGGAATACCGACCTGTTATTTTAGTTTGGACAAAAATTTCCCCACTCTTCTTCTTGAGTACGCTAAGAGAGAATGGCTTATGCAAATGTTATGAAATATATAGCCGTTTAAGTTACACAATTACGAGAGGGGATTACATCATTCACAGATTACAGTTCCATACATCACTTATTGCATATATATAAGGAACATCCGGTAAAGGGATGGTATCCTTGAAACGCAATGCAGGGAGTTGAAAACTACTTCCTTATACTTTCCGATTTATGAAAGCGATGATGAAGGTATTTATAGATTGAACTTTGATATGATTTTACTTGTAGCTTTTAATTTCAAACCGCGCTGTAGCAGGATCTACGTCAACTATAACTCGAATACCATACACGCAGCAGATACCGGGCATACACTTGTAAATTCAGAAGAGGCCTGCACTTCAACAGGAACCTGATCGCGTCCGATATCTTTGAATCCTGATTTGATAAAAAAGTCGTGAGCTGTCTCGGTGAGCAAATACACTTTACTAACCGATCTGCTCTTTGCTCTGACTATTAAATCCCGGACAATCTGTTTCCCTAGCGATTTACCTCTTTCTTTTTCATCAATAGCAATGGATCTTAATAAGGAATAGTGAGCATAAAACTCCAGTCCACCCGATCCGATCAAATCAGCTGAGTCATTATAATAGCGCACGAAAAGATTATCCGTCAATGAAATGTCCTTCCAGGGAAGTTTATTTTTCTTCAGCAAATCAATGATGGATAGCAGTTGATCATTGTTCTTTACTTCTTCTGCTTTCATAAATAGGGGATTTTTTAATGGATTCTACGATCCATTAAAAATAGCAGATAATTTTTGGAATTGCCGCAACCTTAATCGTAATTTTACGATTATATACAGCATGGGACTTACCAAGACAGAAGAATTCACTAAAGCGCAAAATGAGCTGGCAATGTTGACCAAGGCATTGGGTCATCCTGCACGTATTGCTATTCTTCAGTTTTTAATTAAGACGAAATCATGTGTTTGCGGAGACATTGTAGATGAGCTTCCTTTATCGCAGTCTACCGTTTCTCAACACCTCAACGAACTTAAAAAGGCCGGGCTTATTAAAGGAGATATTGATGGCCCCAGCGTTTGTTACTGCATTGATGAAAAAGCCTGGAACAAAGCGAAGAAAGTAATCGGTACACTGTTTGAAAGTTACACGCCAGCTGATACCAGTTGCTGCTAACTATTTTTTTGACTTTATTGATCGCAATATTACGATAAAACTTTAAACTAAAGAGCTATGAAAACAGAAACTTCAGAACAACTCAAGGAACTGGTAAAAGAAAAATATGCTCAGATTGCCGGGCAAAGTAAAGACACCAACGAAGCAAGTTGCTGCGGAGCCACGGGATGTAGCACCGTTGACTACACCGTGATGGCGGATGATTACACTAAGTTGGAAGGATATGTTGCCGATGCAGATCTGGGTTTAGGTTGCGGCCTGCCTACAGCGTTTGCTCAGATCAAAGAAGGCGACACGGTTGTTGATTTAGGTTCAGGAGCAGGTAATGATGCTTTTGTGGCGCGATCAATTGCAGGAGAAAAAGGCAAAGTAATAGGCATCGACTTTACGGATAAAATGATTGAGAAGGCGAGAGTGAATGCTCAGAAATTAAATTATACCAACGTTGAGTTTCGCCAGGGTGATATTGAAAACATCCCGTTGGCCGGAGGCATTGCTGACGTGGTGGTGAGTAATTGCGTGTTGAACCTGGTGCCCAATAAAGAACGAGCCTTTGCTGAAACATTTCGGATACTGAAAAAAGGCGGACACTTCAGCGTATCTGATATTGTATTGGCAGGAGAACTTCCTGAAGGTTTACAAAAGTCGGTGGAGATGTATGCCGGTTGTGTTTCCGGGGCGATACAGAAAGACGAATACCTGGCCATCATAAAGAAAGCTGGCTTCGATAACATCACTGTACAGAAAGAGAAACGCATCGTACTTCCTGATGAAATCCTGAAAGATTATTTGTCTGCCGAGGAGATCAGTGAATTCAAAACAGGTAAGACGGGGATATTCAGTGTAACAGTGTATGCTGAGAAACCTGAAAATTGCTGCGCACCCGGTTGCTGTAATTAGTAATAGAACCTGTGATGTAAAACTAAACCTGCCTGCCATGTCTTCCATTAAAAAGCCGAATACAAAGCCGTTATTTTCTTCATTGAGCGTAACTCAGGAGTTGCTCGCAAAAGAGTTTGATCAGATTTCCGCAGAACGTAAAAAGATACTCGGTCAATTGACGGAGTTTGTACAAAGAAAAGTCAACGCAGGGGATAAAGTATATCTGAATTTTATTTGTACACATAATTCGCGCAGAAGCCATTTGTCTCAGCTATGGGCACAGGCAGCTGCACATTACTATGGCATTCCAGGAGTAGAATGCTTTTCAGGAGGAACGGAAGCAACGGCATTCAACCCACGTGCGGTGAAGGCAATGCAGCAGGCAGGCTTTATTATTACTAAAACCAAAGAAGGTGATAACCCGGTTTATGAAGTTCAATTCGCAGAAGATTCAGCACCTGTCATTGCCTTTTCAAAAAAATATGACGATCCTTTTAATCACAACACAGATTTTGCTGCAATCATGACTTGCTCGCATGCCGATGAAAACTGTCCTTTAGTGATCGGTGCTGCTGCGCGCATTGCTTTAACCTACAACGACCCTAAGGAATTCGATGATACTCCGTTGGAAGCGAGTAAGTACAATGAGCGCGTTCACGAAATTGGCAGAGAAATTCTGTTCGCCTTCTCACAAGTAAAACGCAGCGTAAATGAGTAATCAAAAACAGTTAGGATTTCTGGACCGGTTCCTCACGCTTTGGATTTTTCTGGCCATGATCATAGGTATTGCGCTTGGTAATTTCTTTGAAGTCGAGCATTTTATGAATCATTTTCAGTTGGGAACCACCAACCTGTTAATTGCTGCCGGGCTTATTATTATGATGTATCCGCCTCTTGCGAAAGTAAGGTATGAACATTTGGGAAAAGTATTTAAGAATGTAAAGGTCATTAGCCTGTCACTACTTCTCAACTGGATTATCGGCCCTATACTCATGTTTCTATTGGCCATTATTTTTCTTCGTGATAAACCTGAATACATGATTGGTCTTATCCTGATCGGCATAGCACGTTGCATTGCTATGGTACTGGTATGGAACGATCTGGCAAAAGGGGACAAAGAGTATGCAGCAGGGTTAGTGGCATTGAACAGCATCTTTCAGGTTTTGTTCTACAGTGTGTTCGCCTGGTTATTCATTACTGTATTACCCACTTACTTTGGTATTGAAGGTTCATCAATAAAGGTAAGCATGGGCGATGTGGCACAAAGTGTATTTCTATATCTCGGTGTTCCGTTCCTTGCGGGTTTTTTAACACGCTACATTTTCAAAAAAAAGAAAGGAGAGGACTGGTATGTGCAAAAGGTGATTCCGAAAATCAGTCCGCTGACACTGATCGCTTTGTTATTTACAATCGTCATCATGTTCAGCTTCAAAGGGAAGATGATTTTGGATTTGCCTTTAGATGTTTTGCGAATTGGAATCCCGTTGGTAATCTATTTCATCATCATGTTCGTTCTGAGTTTTGTTTTGTCGAAGAAGCTTGGTGCAAACTATGAAGAGAATGCTTCCATCTCCTTTACAGCAACGGGTAATAATTTTGAATTGGCAATAGCCGTAGCTGTTGGGGTGTTTGGCATTAATTCGGGCCAGGCTTTTGCCGGAGTGATCGGGCCTCTGATTGAAGTTCCGGCTTTGATTTTGTTAGTAAATCTGGCATTCTGGTTCAGAAAGAGATTGTATCCAGTGAAAACAGTTTAATGAATGGATAAGCCGATTTGATATACTCCTGCTCAATCGAATGAGATCAATCTCTCCTTAAGTGGTATCCCAAATTGCCAAGCAGATCCCATATCACCTACATCCTGAAAAAAATAGTTTTATAAATAATCCATTTTGATGCAACCATTCCTTCATCGGTGGGTATCTAAGTGATGGAGCATTTCACTGAACGGCCATCGTTGTTGTGACTTATTGCTGTTTAGTGAATTATACCGGTGATCCATCCGATTATGAAAATTCCTGGTTTTCTTACGGTCGCCTTATTCATATCCGCAGCAGGTGTTGCCTGCGCGCAGGAGGTGCTGCGCATGATGATCAGGAAGCAGCTTCCCATCGTGGAGGGAAGCATCAATGGAATAAAAGCATATTTCATCATCGATACAGGAGCAAGTATTACAGTACTGAATGCAGACCTGGCTAAGAAATATCGTTTCAATGCAGTACATAATGATTTTCTGAATCGCTACCACATAACAGGAGTAGGTGGCAACTGTACTATTCTCGAAGTAAGGAATGCAGAACTGCAATTTGGCACCATGAAGCTTGAATTTATAAACAGAGCCTGTGCGCTGGATAACATATCACGCAGGTTTGCACCTGAAATAAAGATTGCCGGTATTATCGGAACAGACGTACTCGCGTTTCTTGGAAGTCAGATCAATTTCTCTGACAGCACATTGATTTTATATCCAAAAGCAAACTGATGATTACAATAAGTCAGTTGATAAGACCTTAGCAATTATGAGTTGTCCAGCACTTGATCTAAGTCTTCCGGAGTAAGTCCTATCATGGAACTTGTCAGAATCAAGTGACTCTTTAAATGATAAGGAAGTGAGTTAAGCGTTTTATCGTCATCAATGATAATAAAATTGTTTGCCTGATTATTTTCAAACCACTCCAGAATTTCATCCTTTCGTTTCTTTGAGAAATTTGTGTTTGACTCAAGCCGGGTTATATTTTTTATAGGAAGGCCTCGTCTTTCAAAAATGGTTTGCCATTGTTCAAGGGTAAATCTGTCGCGGTGAGAAGTGGTAAGAATAATTTTTGTATCGATAGATATCAGGGTATTCAATGCATCTGTTGCTTTTTTACTAAACACAGGGAACCCATCTTCCCCATTTTCGGGAAGTTTCCATCCCGCCATGGGAACCATAACACCATCTATATCCAGGAAGATCAGCATGTCGATAAAGATATGGAAAGTCAGCAAAGATAATTCTCCAGGTAAGATTGAATGTGACCCAATTGCTTTAAGATCGACAGGCTTATATAAAAATTGGACTATCGGTAAAATTTATCAGCGCGAGCCATTTGAAAAGTGTTCTCAGCTAACTTAACGGGACGGCATAACTAGTTAAATGATTATAGTTTGCCTCTGGTAGATGTTGTCACCTACCAGCAATCTGTCTTCGGTCG
>NNBV01002744.1_pt1 | contig 12535 bp, 12 predicted proteins | sample 1173771 | NCBI WGS metagenome assembly NNBV01 (sample SAMN07173938, study PRJNA388173) | plant metagenome | isolation source: symbiotic tissue sample KVS11 | place: Norway: Troms, Kvaloya island
AATAGAAGCATTACTATCGCGCGACTGCACATTTAATGTGAAATGCTAGCTACCCAGCGCGCGTAAAGCAGCACCTTCACCGAAGTGATAGGAATTAGTATTGTTTGATAAATCTTAAGTGATTCATCAAACACCATATATAAGTAGAAGACTCCTTATTGCGCCATCGTCATACTATCCATCTTGATAATATGTCGTGCGGCACGGTAGGCATCGTCATTATAAAATCCGGACAACACACGGTGAGCAATCTGCTCAATCACCAGTTCGTCTTCCGACTTCCCTTCTTTCCCTCTCCAGAAAACACGGTTAGGGTGTCTCTTCATGTCGGCCACATAGGCTCTGGCATGCTGAAACTGGTCGTCAGTGAAGGTGATGGTAAAGCAGGTTTTTACTTTTTGGATTTCCATAAGTCGTGTAATTTTAAAATTCCCTATAGCGAACATGAAGATTGGCAACACTTGTGCCAGATCAGTGACACGATTTTACTTAAAATTGTGTTATAGGTGCAAGTAGCTTGCCCGAAGACGGGCAAAATTGTTCGCCACTGGGACAGCGAAAGTTGACTACCTTTGAACCGAAATATGCGTCATCACGAAATTCATACCTTGGCCAACGGCATTCGTGTCGTTCATAACAGGGTCACCAGCACTAAAATTGTTCACTGCGGTATCATGCTCGACATTGGCAGCCGTGATGAGAATCCCGTCAACCAGGGAATCGCTCACTTCTGGGAACACATGGCTTTCAAAGGCACACGCAAGCGTAAAGCCTTTCATATTCTCAACCGCCTGGAATCCATCGGTGGTGAACTGAATGCTTTTACGGATAAAGAAAAAATTCTTTTCTACGCCTCCCTGCGTGATGACTATCTCGAAAAGGCAGTAGAATTACTTGCTGATATTACGTTTGACTCCATCTTCCCGTCCGGCCAGATTGATCGCGAACGCAATGTGATCCTGGAGGAGATGTCGATGTACTATGATGATCCGGAAGATTCACTTCAGGATGAGTTTGATGCAGTGATCTTCGCTGGTCATTCACTGGCTATGAATATCCTGGGCACAGAGAAGACGGTGAATTCCTTTAAGCGAAATAACTTCCGTCAGTTTATAAAAGAAAACCTCGATACACGCAAAGTGGTATTCAGCTGTGTGGGCAATGTGCCGATGGAAAAAGTAGTGCAGCTGGCTGAAAAATATTTAGGTCATATACCCAAGTTACGTTCTCATAAAGTGCGTACAAAGTTTACAGGATACAAACCAAAAGAAGTGGTGCTTCAGCGCGATGTAAAGCAGGCGCGCTGTGCGATAGGCCGTGCTTCCTATAAGCTGGCCGATGAGAAACGCAAAGATTTTTATATGCTCACCAACATATTGGGTGGACAGGGAATGAACTCACGTTTGAATATATCGTTGCGTGAAAAGCGTGGCTTTGTTTATTCCATCGGGGCACAATATGTTCCCTTTACGGATACCGGTTTGTTTGTGATTTCTTTTGGAACGGAGCCGACACAGATGAAGAAAAGCATTGCCCTGGTTAAAGAAGAGCTGCGCAAGATGCGGGAAGAACCCCTGGGCACAAAACAACTATCGGCAGCCAAGGAGCAAATGCTGGGGCAGATCGCCATGGCAGAAGAAAGCAACATCAGCTTCATGATTATGATGGCGCGTAACCTGCTTGACCTGGGAAGAGTAACTACACTGGATGAAATATTTGAAAGTGTGCGCAACACCACATCGGTGCGACTGGTGGAGATTGCCAATGATATGTTCAGGGAAGATAAACTGAGCTACCTGATTATGGAACCGGTAAGTAAACCGTGAGCAAGTTGACAATGGACAAAGAACAATTGACAATGATTACGAATAAATGTAGTTATATCCAGTGTCGAGCATCTTGTATCTTTGCATTTTGAATCGAGCATCCAGCATCCAGTAACTAGTATCCAGTATCCGATATGGAATTTATCAATCCTGAACTTCAAAACTATTCGGAACAGCATACTACAGAAGAATCTGCGTTATTAAAAAAAATCAACCGCGATACACATAGTCTTGTGATGAAGTCGCGCATGCTTTCAGGTCACATGCAGGGAAGATTTTTGTCACTGATCAGTAAAATGATTAAACCAAAAACGATTCTGGAAATAGGAACGTATACGGGCTACTCTGCGCTTTGCCTGGCCGAAGGTTTATCTTCGGATGGAACAATTATAACCATCGATGTGAATGAAGAACTGGAAAACCGTGTGCGAGGTTACTTCAATGCATCTGATTATAAGAATCAGATTGATTTTAAAATAGGAAACGCGCGGCAGATCATTCCGCACTTACCCGGGCCATTTGATTTGGTTTTTATTGATGCGGATAAAGCAAGTTATGCCGCTTATTATGATCTGGTCATTGATAAAATTCCTTCCGGAGGTTTTATCCTGGCAGACAATGTATTGTGGAGCGGAAAGGTAATCGATGCCAAACCCGATAAAGACACGCTAACCATTCTTGCATTTAACGATAAAGTGCACAATGATGCGCGTGTTGAGAACGTTCTCCTTCCTATAAGAGACGGTATCACATTGATCCGGAAACTTTAACACGTTGTTTACAGACGATAACTGCTGCCGGCCGTGGAGTACGGACGAGGACTACAGACTATTAAATATTTTATTAACTTTACATCACATGAGATTTTTTGCAGTCGCACTCATTTTTTTCGGAGTTGCTGCCTCATACGCACAAACTCCTGAAGTGCCCCATAAGATGCAGTTCGCAGGCATGACACTCACTATTCGTGATGATGCCAGACGCGAAATACAGACTGATGTGGATGCACTCACCCGTTCGCCAAAGCATTTTAGCATTAAGGCGGAGCGGGCCAAAACGTATTTTCCCACCATCGAGAAAATCTTTGCAGAAGAAAAACTGCCTGATGATTTCAAATACCTTGTACTACAGGAAAGCGCATTGATACCCGATGCTGTTTCTGTTTCGGATGCTGTGGGCTTCTGGCAGTTCAAAGACTTCACCGCCATGGAAATGGGTATGCGTGTGGATAAAGAAATCGATGAACGTAAAAATCTTGTTTCCGCTTCGCGCGGAGCAGCCAGGTATCTGAAGAAGAACAATAATATGTTTGACAACTGGCTGTATGCATTGCAATCTTACCAGATGGGAGCAGGTGGTGTGCAGCGTTCTGTCGGGGAGAAGAACTATGGCGCGAAACACATGGATGTAACCAGCGATACATACTGGTACGTGAAAAAATTCTTAGCACACAAAGTTGCTTTCGAAGGTGCTCTACAAGGTGAGCCTAAGATAAAAGTGATGGACTATCAGCCGGATGCGGCGACATCAGTAAAAGAAGTTGCTGAAAAGCTTTCTATTGATGAAACGAAACTTCTGGAATACAACAAGTGGATATTGAAAGGCAACATTCCCAACGACAGGAAATATGTGTTGTTAATTCCTGTCAGTGAAACAGGTGCCGATGTAAGTAAGATCATAGCGGCGGCACCCAAACACCAGGAGGCAACACCTGCTGTTGCCAATAAACAGGAAAAACCATTGGTGCCTCGTATTTTTATTAACGGAGTTCCTGCAGTGAAGGCATTACAGGGAGAGAAACTGGCAGCACTCGCTGCACGTACACAGGTAGATCTATCTGACCTGATCAGGTATAATGATATGACGATGGATCATCAACTGAAAGTAAATCAGTATTACTTCATTGCTAAGAAGAAGTCAAAAGGAGAGAAGCCATTTCATCAGTTAGCAAAGAATGAAGACTTATGGCAAGTGTCGCAGCTGTATGGAATACAATTGAAGAAGCTGAAAAAATTTAATCGCATGCAGGAAGAGAAGTCACTTCCGGCAGGTACTACCGTTTGGCTCAACGCAAAAATGCCGAAGGCGAATAGCCAGGCTCCGGTGATGATGGCAGATAATGGTACTACTGTTCAGATCTCTGAAGAAACATTTGACTGGCAAGGCAATGAAGGCGAATCGGTAAAGAGTGAACCGGTGAAGAATGAACCGACGAAAGTGAGCGAAGTGAAATTGGAGAAAGTACCGGTTGATACGATTAAAACCGTAGTTGCCCCTGTTTCAGTTATCGATTTGATCGAAAAGATTGGCGGAACGGAGAAAACGCACACTGTGCAACAAGGTGAAACATTGTACACGATTGCTAAGATCTATTCGGTGAGCATATCAGACATTTCACGTTGGAATTCATTGAACCTTCAACAACCTATTTCAACGGGTCAGTTACTCAAAATACTTGTCAGTGAACCGGTTGCACAAAAAGAGACAGCTCCTTCAGTGAAAGAAACCGCAGCCGTTTCCACTGTCTCTTACTACGAAGTAAAATCAAGCGACACCTTATATAGCGTTGCACGCCAATACGGAGTGACCATAAAGGAACTCATGGATTGGAACCAAAAGACTGATTTTACGCTGTCAGTAGGTGAGCGACTTCGTATAGTTCAGAAGTAACCCTCCATTTTAATCTTTTTTGATTAATTCCTTACACAATAGGCATGTTGAGTTTAGTATTTGGTAAAAAAGGATAATTTTGCGTTCTGTGTTGGGGGATTTAGTGTGTAATTTTAAGATTTTAAGATGGTAATGGAGGCTGTGAAAACCATTGATCTGGTAATGCTGGTAGACGATAATGATACTGATAACTTTATCAGTAAGCGGATTATTGAAATTACCAAGTTTGCCAGAAGGGTGGAGGTGAAGAGTTCAGGCAAGGGCGCGCTGGACTATATCAAAGAAAATGAGAATAACGCGGAGAACCTTCCCAACATCATTTTCCTCGACATCAACATGCCTATTGTAGACGGGTTTGTGTTTCTCTATGAATTCGAAAAATTCAATGAGATGGTGCGCAACAAGTGCAAGGTAATCATCCTTTCCAGCTCTGATAACAAACGTGATATTGATAAAATCGTGAACAACAATCACGTCATCAAGTTCATCACCAAGCCATTGACCGAGGTGGCATTAGACGAGATCAAGCTGAATAATATTTAGAAGAATGGTTAGTTTTGGTACTTTGTTGTACCAAAACGAATGACCATGAAACAACCCCTCAAGCTCTTAGTCGCAGGCGTAATCTTTTTTTTATTCACTACCTGTGTGCAGGCACAGGTCATCAAGGTAGATTCTCTTTCCAACTGGAAAAAAGCATTCAAGATCGGTCTTAATGTGAACCAGGCTTCTTTCTCTTCCAACTGGAAAGCGGGGGGTGTTAACTCCATCGGGTTCAATAGCTTTCTGAACTTCAAAGCCAATTATAAAAAAGGCAAGAACTCGTGGGACAATGAGATTGATATGCTCTATGGTCTGGTGAACAATGCCGGACAGGGTTCACGCAAAACATCCGATCGTATCTTCATGGATACAAAATATGGTCGCAGCCTCAGCGCCAAATGGGATCTTGCCGCTTCGCTTAATGCTCAAACACAGTTTGCTCCCGGTTATAAGTATGATAAGGATTCCGTTGGTGTAGAACAGGCTACGCTGATCTCTGATTTGATTGCACCCGCATTCATCACGGCAGGTCTTGGTTTTGAATATCATCCGGTGGATTATTTCAAAGTCCGTATTTCTCCTTTTGCTCCGCGTATTACGATCGTAAATGATGTAGGTCGTTTTGTTACGGTTGATAACCCAACGCCTTACGGTGTGGAGGTAGGAAAGAAGGCACGCTTCGAATGGCTGGCGTTCCAGCTTCTTGCTGAATTCAATAAAGACATTGCCGAGAACATTAATTTGAAGATGAGATACGTGATGTTTGCAAACTATGAAACCATTGAAGCAAAGACCATCGATCATCGTTTTGATCTTAATCTCACTGCAAAAGTAAATCGCTTTATTAATGTAAGTCTGGGAGGTATACTGTTGTATGATTATGATCAGGATACCGAAGTACAGTTAAGCCAGGCATTCAATCTGGGTATACTGTATACGTTCCAGAATTTTGAAGAAAAGAAGAAGTAGTTGATTCCAATTGATTATTTTTAATTAGCCCGGTACGTTATGCCGGGCTTATTTTTTGAAATGATGATCATTGAAGAAATTTTTGGTGCAGACATACCCGCTTTGCGCGAATTAGCTATCCGCATTTTTGTGGATACTTTTTCGGATAGCAATACACCTGAAAACATGACTTCTTTCCTGGAAAGAGATTATAGTGTGGAAAGCTTTCAGAAGGATTTTGAAGACAGGAGTGCGCGTTACTTTTTTATCATGGATAACGAAACCCCTGCGGGCTATTTACGTGTGCGCAAGAGCAGTGAAGCAGATCATTACCTGGGCACCAATACCATGGAGATCCATCGCCTGTATGTAGATAAACGTTTTCATGGAAAGAATGCCGGGGCTTTATTGATGCAACATGCGTTAGATATTGCCGCGGAGCGTAAAGTAGAGTGGGTATGGCTGGGAGTATGGGAGAAAAATCTGCGCGCACAGCGTTTTTATGAGAAGTGGGGCTTTGAGCGATTCAGTGAGCATGTATTTGTGATGGGTGATGACGCCCAAACAGATTGGCTACTAAAGAAAAAAATGAGTTGATTAGCAGTAAATAGTACCACCCATGTCAAACACTAAATTTATTGAGGCGATTACTAAATCGTATTCGCCCGCCGGTGCTTCCATTTATTTAGGAGCCGGTATTTTTCAAGGCGAGATTGTGTCAGAAGCAAAAGTGAATCTGCCCTTGCGTATGATGAACCGGCATGGTTTAGTGACAGGCGCTACCGGATCAGGTAAGACAAGAACATTGCAACTATTGGCAGAGCAACTTTCCGCTGCAGGTGTTTCCGTTTTCATGCCTGATATGAAAGGAGACATCAGTGGCATGGCGAAGGAAGCTGCGGTGAATGATAAAATAAAAGAACGCGCTGCTGCTTTGGGAATGAATTATTCCCCCTCTGGTTTCCCGGTGGAAATTTATTCACTGAGTGGAAAACTCGGAGCACAGATGCGGGCAACAATTACTGAGTTTGGCCCCGTGCTGCTCAGTAAAGTATTAGAGCTAAATGAAGTGCAGAGCGGTGTATTGATGATCTTATTCAAGTATGCCGATGATAAAGATCTTCCTATTGTTGATCTCAATGATTTGAAGAAAGTATTGAATTACTTATCAGAAGGAGAGGGAGCGAAGGAAATCAAAAATGATTATGGCAAAATCTCTTCGGCCACAGCCAGCACTATTCTGCGTAAGATCGTTGCCCTGGAACAACAGGGGGTGGATCAGTTGTTCGGAGAGAAGTCATTTGATGTAGAAGATCTGTTTGAAAAAGTAGATGGACGTGGAGTGATCAGCTTACTCAATGTAGCCGATGTACAAAATCAGCCTGCCATCTTCTCTACGTTCATGCTTGCTTTGCTGGCAGAGATTTATCAGTCACTGCCGGAAGCAGGTGATCTCGATAAACCTAAATTGATTTTCTTTCTGGATGAAGCACATCTTCTTTTTAAAGATGCACCCAAAGCTTTTCTTGATCAGATCGACCAGGTGATTCGTTTGATACGATCTAAAGGAGTGGGTGTTTTCTTCTGTACACAGCTGACGCAGGATGTTCCCGGCAATGTGCTGGCACAATTAGGTAACAGGGTGCATCATGTCATCCGGGCGTTTACACCAAATGATGTGAAGGCCTTGAAGGAAACCATCAAGACATTCCCTAAGTCGGAGTTCTATGATATGGAACAGCAGTTTACACAGTTGGGTACAGGCCAGGCATTCATTACGGTGTTGAATGAAAAAGGTATTCCTACCGAGACGGTAGTGACACATCTTGCCCCACCGGCATCGTTCATGGGTCCGTTGGATGCCAAAGAATATCAATCCCATCTCGATCAATCGGATCTGTATAAAAAATATAAAGAGACCGTGGATCCACGCAGTGCTTTTGAGATTTTAGGTGAGCGCATGCAGGCCGTACGCGAAGAGCAGGAGAAAGCCGTGGAGGAAAAGCAAGCTACTAAAGCCGCACCAAGACCTTCTGCACGAAAAGAGAAGAGTACTTTTGAAGAGGTAATGTCTTCCTCCGTAACCAAACAAGTAGGTAAAGAACTGGTGCGTGGTGTATTCGGAATGCTGTTTGGAACGACTACACGAAGAAGATCGAAAGGATTATTCTAATGTGTTTCTCGCGGAGGTGCAAAGACGCTAAGAAAAATATTGGATTGACTTACTAGTTTATAGTGATTCAAGGAATTTGATCAGGGCATCACGATCAGTCTTAGAAAGTTTTTTTACATACTCTCTTGATGCTTCTGCTTCGCCGCCATGCCATAGTATGGCTTCCATTAATGAACGCGCGCGCCCGTCATGCAAGAAGTTGTTATGGCCATTCACCACTTTCGTTAACCCGATTCCCCACAGAGGAGCAGTACGCCATTCACTTCCGCTCGCTTCAAAGTCAGGACGATGATCAGCAAGTGCCGGCCCCATGTCATGAAGCAACAGATCGGTATAAGGAAATATAGTTTGCCCTGATATTTCAGGAAAGGCTACGTTGGTTTGTGTTTTTGATTTGGGTACATGGCAACTGATACATTGTGCATCTCTGAACAACTGCTTGCCTTTTAATACTACAGCATCATCTGCATTTCTTCGTGCGGGTACTGCTAACGTACGGATATAGAAAGTTACATTTTGCAGTAAACTATCGGATACATCGTATCGGTCTTGCGTGCTGAATTGAATCTGACCGAATGAATTTTCTTTTGGGAAAATAAAATTTGTAATGCCCATATCTTCATTATAAGCACCCGCTGATTGCTGCAGAATGTTGGGATTGTTTGCTTTCCATCCGAAGCGGCCTATCACTCTTTTATTTGCTACTTCATCCCAAACATAGTTGGGCTTTCCGGAGATGCCATCACCATCTTTATCCTCTTCATCGGCACGTGCAAGGATGTCCGATTCATCAATTGCTTCAAGCAAACCAAGACCGAATACGGGGGGAGCCACGCGTGGACTGATCATCAGATCGCCAGGTAAAGGCTGATATGGATTTTCTAATGTATAAGTAGGATTTTGTAAAGAGTATGAAGTGCCATCAGCAAAAGTTCCTGTTAGCTCTGCATAAGAAATTTTAAAACTGGCTTCCGCAGCGATACCAAAAATACTTCGTGGTTGCAGTTGATTACCAAAGCCAGGAGCGGGCATAGGTCCACCATGTGTTGTAGTGCCTGTTACGCTAAGGCGGATAAGCATGGAAGAATTTTGTTCTCCATTGAGCGGAGGCTTACCACGGCCATCGCCAACATGGCATGACGTACAGGATACGTTATTGAAGATAGGCCCGAGACCAGGATTGATTGGTGCAGGCGCACTTACGAATGTAGAACCAAATGCACCATCGCCAATGCTGTGTACTCTTGCCCTGTTTGAATTGAGATTGGGAAATTCGGAACTGAATGCACCGGCTCCGCGATCAAAAATAGTTTGAGTGCCTCCGGCAAACCATTCGTCTGCCGGAGTTTCCTCACGTTCCTGTGGATCCACGCAAGAGTAAACCGAGGTGCCCAGTGCAATGATAAAGGCAATACGTAAAAGTGTTTTCTCTGTGCCCACGTTACTATCTCTCAGTTAAATTATTTTGCGTGCTCTCCTACAAACGTCAATAGATCTTCTTCCAATACCGTCTTCAATGCATTGATTGCATCCATTGCGTTTTCAATTTGCACCGCTTGTGTGGTGATGGCTTTGCCGAATGGATCAGTTATTTTTCCTAATGAATTAATTGCGGCATCCAGCTTTGCTTTGATATCAGCATCCAAAGAAAGATTGTGTGCTCTTACCAGATCTTCTAAACCTTTACCATTGGTTTTGTATTGGCCCAGGTATACATTTTGTACTCCTTTGATATTGTTGGTAAAATCAATGATCGAATTAGCCGCGAAGGGAGATTCTTCCAATGAAGCATTTTTGGCTTCATACGGTTCTGCCAGTTTTCCATTGGCCACCTCATCACAGATACCAGCCATTGCCTTTACTAATTCTTCGAATGCAGCCAATTGTGTTGGATATTCTGCGCTGCCTTCTCCTGCTTTAGATACCGCAGCAATATAGTTACTTGAAGCACCAGCAGCTGACCAGTTGTTACCCAACTCTGTTGTCAGTTTATTCAGGTTTAATGAAAGCCCTTGCAGGTATTGCATTTGACGATCGGTGATATCAGTAGCCTTCTTTGTACCACCTTGTCCGAATATTAAATATTCAACAGGGTGAAAACCTTTCAATGCATCATCAAGATTATCAATGTATGCTTCATCGAAGTTGCCAGTGCCTGACAATTGTGATTCCAATGCCTGAAAATCAACTGGCCAGGTATCAATACGCGGGTCAATGCTTTCAGTAGCCACTGGTCCAAACAAATGCGCTTCGGTTTGTTCCCAGATGGTGCGTGCTTCTTTCCATGTTTGCTGAATAGCGGCAAGATTTGCATCGGTCTTGCTGGTTTTAAATGTAGCTACCTGTATATTGAGTAAAGCAGCTTTGGCTTGCAATTCAGTGTAGGTGGCGCTGGCAACTCCGGTGGAGAAATCAGAAAGAATCTGTGCGTTGAGATCCGTATCGAAGGTGACAACGGCATCATCATCATCGTTGCAACGGGTAAGACTTAGTAGTGCAAGAGAAGCAATGGCGAGATATTTGATTTTCATAAACTTACGATTTAAGATTTGATATGTTAATTGAGAGCATATTGTTCGATAGTTCTGTTTTGAATTTCTGTAAAGGATAAATAGCAGGTTCTGTTTTCACATTTCCATCCAGATCGAAGGAGCTTCCATGAGCGGAACAGTATAATCCATTGGCGGTAGCAGTTAATGGATTAGATTGATGAGAACATTCCATATAAATGGATTGGTACTCGGTTTCTGATTTTTTGATGACCAATATGTCGTACGTCATTTGCATATCACGTACGATTAAAAGTGTAGAAGCAGCAAAAGAAGTAACCGGAATCTCGATGGTGCTTGCGTTAAACTTTGTTTTAAATACAGGCAACGCTGGCGCACACGATGTGGCGATCTGGCTTAACAGTAAACCAGTGGCAGTTGCTCCCAGGCAAGCGGTGCAGGAAGATCGTATAAATTGTCTGCGACTGATGGCTGATTCCATATCATTAAAAGCTATAACCGATACCCAGATTGATAAACCCGTTGGATGTATAGTAAGGAAGTGTCTGCGGGAAAGGTGTTACAATCAATTCCGGATTGCGCTCCCCGGTATTCCTCAATACATAATCTGCTTTGATGACCACTCCTTGTGTGGGTTGATAGGTGAATCCCACTACAGTGAATTTTTTCTTGAGTGTACCGTTTTCAATTCCGTTAGCAGGAAGTCGCTGGTTCATGTCCAACCATTCGTAACGCGCGAATAGAGTAAAGTTTTTTGTTGTAGTTGGCTTCCATGCTTTGATGATGTTATAGCCAACTTCAGCATAAGCACCCATCATGGCACTCGGTGTATTGTTAGCATACGCACGATTGATCTGATAGGCATCCGAAACTTGTACCGTAGTAGCCAGCGCTTTAAATGAAACTCCGTTTTTATGATACTGAATGTCTGCTTCCAGCAACGCTACGGGCGTACCAAATGCGCCTGACTTCAATTGAAGACTATCAGCTACCCGCTTCACCAACCCCGCGCTTCCACCATAATATCCGGAAGCCTGCAAGCGAAAGTCTTTGACATAGTAAAGTAATGAACCAGTAACAGCAATGTTCGATGCACTTGCATTACTTCCTTCAAATCTTCCTTCTGCAATGCCAGTACCATTAGTGAATGCTGCGGAGTTCAATCCGTTCATGATAGCGAAGGAATAATTGAGTCCGGGTATTCTTCGCACATTGCCATAAACACCTACACCCAATTCGCGCCAGGTTGCTGGTATTAAAAAGGTTTCTACATATGTGCGGTCATTGCCATTGAAGGTAGTGGGCAAATGATTTTCATTGATGATACCTATGCGCGGAATGAATAAACCAGCCGTGATATAGATATCGCGGTTTAAATTGAACTTAAGGAAGAGCTGCTCCATGCTAATCTCTCCTTTGAATTTTCCGGTAGAGCCAACACCGGCATCTTCCAGTTCCATTTCCGAGAAGAAGTAAACCCTGCTGCTGAACTTGTGTCCCAGGAAAAGCACATTTCGGGTGAGGTTGGCAACGCCTGTTCTGTATTTCAGGTCATATTCTACTTTTGCCTGACCATAACCCGAGATGACAGTAGACTGATTGGATCTGACCAGGCCGGCATTGAGTGAATCTTCTTTCGTGAAAATCTGGGCATCAACTATGTAAGTTGCTAACAGTAAGAAGATTAAAGTAATAATTCGCAGCATGTGATTTAGACTTATTCCAAATAAGCTGCAATAATAAACACGAAAAAAGAAAGAAATTAGAAATCGATAAGAAAATGATTACAAAAATGCGGAGAAATACGCTTACGCCTTTCCGGAGTGATTCATCAGGTACTTCTTAGGCGTGATGCCAAATTTCTT
>NNBV01000442.1_pt1 | contig 12528 bp, 10 predicted proteins | sample 1173771 | NCBI WGS metagenome assembly NNBV01 (sample SAMN07173938, study PRJNA388173) | plant metagenome | isolation source: symbiotic tissue sample KVS11 | place: Norway: Troms, Kvaloya island
AAAATCTCCCGGCTGATCTCATTCGTGAGGAAGTGGCGCGGGGGCGAATGATTATCCCCGCTAATATAAATCACACCAACCTAGAGCCAATGGCTATTGGCATCGCCTCTAAATGTAAGGTAAATGCTAATATCGGCGCTTCCCCCAACTCTTCTAATCTTCAAGAAGAAGTTGATAAGCTGAATCTGGCAGTGAAGTATGGTGCTGATACCGTGATGGATTTATCCACAGGTGGCGGTAATTTGGATGAAATTCGTACCGCCATCATTAAAGCTTCGCCAGTTCCCATTGGTACAGTGCCGGTTTACCAAGCTTTAGAAAGTGTCCACGGCACAATCGAGAACCTGACTGCTGATGATTTTCTCCATATCATCGAAAAACACGCCCAGCAGGGGGTAGACTATCAAACTATCCACGCTGGGATTTTGATTGAGCATTTGCCTTTGGTGAGAAACCGCATCACCGGTATTGTCTCTCGCGGCGGCGGTATTTTGGCGCGGTGGATGTTGCATCACCACAAACAAAACCCCCTTTATACCCACTTTCAAGACATTATTGAGATTTTCAAAAGGTACGATGTCTCCTTTAGTTTGGGAGATTCTCTGCGTCCCGGCTGCACTCATGATGCTTCAGATGAAGCACAATTAGCTGAATTGAAAACCCTGGGACAGCTAACTCGCAAAGCCTGGGAAGATGATGTCCAGGTGATGGTGGAAGGGCCTGGACACGTGCCAATGGATCAAATTGAGTTCAACGTCCGTAAGCAGATGGAAGAGTGTTCTGAAGCACCTTTCTATGTGTTGGGGCCATTGGTGACAGATATTGCTCCCGGTTATGACCATATCACTTCAGCCATTGGGGCAGCGATGGCTGGATGGTACGGTACTGCAATGCTGTGCTATGTCACACCAAAAGAACATTTGGGTCTACCAAACGCCGAAGATGTGCGGAATGGGTTGATTGCCTATAAAATAGCGGCTCATGCGGCTGATATTGCTAGACATCGCCCTGGTGCAAGGGATAGAGATGATGAACTTTCTAAGGCGCGTTACAACTTCGATTGGAACCGTCAGTTTGAATTATCACTCGATCCAGAAAGAGCGAAGGAATATCACGATGAAACTTTACCAGCAGATATCTATAAAACTGCTGAGTTTTGTTCGATGTGTGGGCCTAAGTTCTGCCCAATGCAGACTAAGGTTGATGCTGATGCGCTGACAGAATTAGAGAAATTCTTGGCGAAAGAAGCTGTGACTCAAAGCTAACAGATTGCCATATCTCATTTTTTAGATAGATGAGATTCTAGATAGAACGTGGAGTAGGGGCAATTCATGAATTGCCCCTACTGCTTAAAATCCAATTTCAATGGTCAAGCTGCGAATTTTTCCTGTGTCTGCGTTAGCTTTATCTGCAACTTCAAGAGTCCAGGTTCCTTGGGGACTCTTACCTTTAAACGCAGCGAGTTTAGGGGTGTTTACCTCGTCATAAGTTGTTTTGATATTATCTGTAGCTCCGCCCTGGCGATCGTGCAGAATGATGGGAAGTATGCCTATTTGCACTGGGGGAAGGAGAGTAACTACAAGATCCCCAATATAAGTATGCTCGATGTCTACATTCACTTTGATGGATTTCAGCAGGCTGGTATTAGCGATCGCTAACGATAATGTTGATACTTGCAAGTCGTTAATTGGGATATCTTGCACTGCTTTGAATATGCTAATTGGCGATATTTGAGCAGGCTTTGCCAATTCTACTGCTTTCAGAGCATTGATTCGACCGTAGCCATAAAAGGGGCTGCGACCATTGGCATCATATTTACCTCCAGCTGAATCAATGCGATCGCAAGAGCGTTTAATAATATCTCGGACTTCATCCCAACGCAGATTTGGGTTTCTGGAAATAATCAGGGCTGCTACACCAGCTGTACCTGGACAAGAACTGGAAGTTCCACCGAATTCGTTTGTGTAGTTACCTGCGGTGTCACCCAAATTCAGATTACCCGAATTATAACCAACTACACCAGAGCGATCGGTTGTCCAAATTCCAGGGGTTTGAGAACTATCGCCATTGTTGCTGGGGAAGGCGCACCAAACCGCCTGACCAAAGTCACTGTAAGCGCTTCTGGTGCCGTAGTCATTACAAGCTGCCACAGCAATCACCTTTTGGTAGCTGGCGTACCCGTCGTTATCGACGCTTTCGTTACCATTGCCAGCCGCGAATAAAATTACACATCCTTTACCGTTGCGCCCTTTATTGATTGCGAAGTCTATAGCAAGTCGTGTGGAGTCAGGCAAAGGTACTTTCTGGTTGTGGACAGGATCGTTTGCCTCAAACCAAGTACCGTCTGATGGCCCCCAGCTACAAGAGATAACATCAGCACCATTTTGAGCCGCCCAAATAAAAGCATCTGCTTCATCTTGTGACCCCAGCGCTGAGGCTAAACGAATCGGCATCAGTTTTGCCCCTGGTGCCACACCAGATGCACCAAAGTTGCCGTTTCCACAAGCTACTCCAGCACAAGCTGTGCCGTGGTTATTGTCGTTTCCCGGTCTGGGATTGTTAGTTTTCCGTGTGACATCACGCGGAGCAACAATTTTTCCAGAGGAACGGAACTCTTCGTGATCGAGATCCACACCGTCGTCGATAATCGCAATAATTGTCCCTGTGCCATCGCTTAACTTCCAAGCGGCCTCAACGTTGGCATGGGCGTTAATTACCTTACCATTAATTGTTGTTTGCTTTAAGTGCCACTGCTGCGCGAAAACCTGACGTTGGCGTGATTCACGCACTAGTTCAGGATGGCACAGTTCCACTGATTCTTCATTCAGAAGTCTCTCGGCGATGTCAAAGACGGCTATACCAGTATTTGCAGGTGCATTGACGAAGTAAGCATTTCGTGCATATTCAAGTTGACGTTTAATTGTTAAGCTGTAACGTCCTAATACCTCTTGGCAGATCCTTGACTCTTCTTCGTTATCGAATTTAACAAAGAGGTTTTCGGTGTAAATTATCGGTTGGCTGGATACTGGATCGATCAGGACACGTCCGGCAAATTGGACTTCAGACTCTTGATTGAGAATTTCACGGGCGCGATCGCGCAAAGCAACACCTTGAGTCGGAACTTTCGCTTGGAGAATTTCTACACCCGCTTGCCGAAACCGCGTTGTTAACTGGAATTGATTGAGGATGCTACGAGCTGTGGGTGACACAGGCGCGACTTCAAACGGTCTTGCACCGATCAGAGGACTGCGGCTTTCGGTACGCACTACAACATGTTCATCACTGATCGCAAATTTATACTGTTGACCGTTCTGTCCACCATAGCGAACCTGAACCATAGTTTACTCCTGGGATATTAAATCTATTGAAAATTGGGCATTGGGAAACCGTATTATGCACTACTTTTAAAGCTTGCTGCACACAGCCTGTACTTACGTTTAATTTATGGATGCTTCTGATTTCATGTGTTATATGTGTATTACGACATTAAAAAGATACAGCTTAAACAGAATTTAATCTCTCTAAAGTTCATACAAGTCTTCGATTCGTCTTTCCAGAAAAGAGGGGATTCAAAGTTAGTTTGCTTTAAGAATCTTCACTATCAATTGGGTATGCATCCCCATAAAAGATTTGTATTTAATACCACTGAAAAACGCTATAAGATCATTAGAACTAGAGAAAAATGTTTTATTTTCCGGCTGAATATTTTCTACAGGTGTACTCATTACCCCTGACTGCTGAAGTGAGATTTCAAAACGACTATTTTTCTGAGTATCCTGAACAAATTCGCGTTGGCAGCGAGCGCACTGCTGTATCCTACACTCGTAAGTCTGGGTACTATGCAATACATTACAATCAACCCAGCACCGTGCCACCAGGGGCAATTTTACAACTTAATGAAGGTGCAATCACAGTTTTTCCAGGCGAACCTAATCAATCAGAACAGGGTAAAGTGAGTCCAATTTACACAGTGCAACCTAACGGTTCTCTAGCAATACCAACTGGACTGGTTTTCATCCGTTTTGCTGAAGGCGTTAATGTGGAGTCTCAGCGTGAGGTAATTAATCGAGCGGGTTATGAAGTAGCGCAAAGTCTTGACTATGCACCTCACACTGCTTGGTTGCGTGCCCAATCAGGTAATATTGCTGATGCGATCGCAGGGATTCCTCGGTTGGAAGCGATCGCTAACGTTGAGAATGTCGAACCTCAAATGCTTATGGAAAGAGGTTTGAGGCTGTAATTAACCACAGATAAGGAAGACGCAGGGGGCAGGGGGCAGGGGGCAGAGGAGAGAATAAAAAATGATCTCCCTTGCTCCCTGTTGCCTTCTTGAGGCAGCTAAATGAAGATTAGCGATCGCGTTTAGTAGAACGGCGCGATCCAGACGAACGAGCGCTAGGCTGATCGCCATTGGTAGCAGGTGGCGCTGCCTTGCGTTTAGCTGATGTTTGTGGTAACGGTTTAGTAGTACGAGCCGGACGCTTTTCACCTCTGGGTTTGGCTCTGTGTTGGCGTCCATTTGGGATTGGTTCGGAGTTGGTATCGGAGTTGGTATCGGAGTTGGTATCGGGGTTGAGTGCAAAACCAGCGACCACTTCCCTCGGCAAGCGTTGCTCGATCAGTTTTTCGATATCTTTCAATAAAGGATATTCATCAACGCATACCAGTGATACGGCTTCACCTGAGGCACCAGCGCGACCAGTACGACCAATGCGATGAACATAATCTTCCGGTACATTGGGCAAATCGAAGTTGACTACATGGGGCAGTTCACTGATGTCAAGACCCCTAGCAGCAATGTCCGTCGCCACCAACACTTGTAAGCTACCATTTTTGAATTTTGCCAAAGCATTGGTACGCACCGGTTGGCTCTTGTTACCGTGGATTGCCAGTGCTTGAATGCGGTCTTCACCCAACTGCTTAACCAAACGGTCAGCGCCATATTTGGTGCGAGTGAACACTAGCACTTGATACCAATTATCTCGCCGAATCAGGTGAGCTAATAATTGACGTTTTTTGTCACGGTCTACGTGGTAAATTTTCTGTGCGATCGTCTCGGCGGTAACGTTGCGGCGTGCGACTTCAATCATCTTCGGGTTATTGAGCAGTCCAGCCGCCAGTGCCTTAATTTTGTCTGAGAAAGTAGCGAAGAATAGCAAATTTTGGCGCTTTTTGGGCAGGAGTGCAAGAATGCGGCGGATATCATGAATAAAGCCCATGTCTAGCATCCGATCTGCTTCATCCAGCACCAAAACCTCAATAGACGACAGGTTTAGCGTGCCCTGCTGTACGTGGTCTAAGAGTCGCCCTGGAGTAGCGACCAAAATATCCACTCGACCCCTCAAACGCTGTTTTTGCAGATTAATACCGACTCCGCCAAACATCACCATCGAGTTTAGTTGCAAGTATTTGCCGTACTCGCGCACGCTTTCTTCCACTTGTGCAGCGAGTTCACGAGTCGGGGTGAGAATCAGCGCCCGGATCGGTGGGTATCCATTAGATGTACCTTTGCTCTTTTGAGACGACAATTGATGCAGGAGCGGCAGGGTAAAACTAGCGGTCTTTCCAGTGCCAGTTTGGGCCCCAGCTAGCAAATCGCTACCCGACAAGACGGCAGGAATCGCCTGGATCTGAATTGGTGTGGGTTCGGTGTATCCTCGCTCTGTAACGGCACGGATAATTTCATTGGACAAGCCGAGAGTAGAAAAAGACATAAGACTCCAAAAATAGCATCGGCCTGTCGCCAATGATGGCGTCAGTCTTAGGCAGACGGATAAAAATCATTGAAAGGCTGGATAGGCAGTAGCGCTAAGACTGAGAGCGAGTGCCGCAGTTCTGCATTCTAACAGATTACTGGTCATTGTGTGGTTAAAGTTGCTCTGATTCAGTGTTGTGTTAAATTAGCATTACTTGGAATGTAAAGTGTTGAACAAATTAGGAGAAATTCGTTATCGCAATCCAAAAGCAACTGATTAATTCACAAATCAAAGCACCTAGCGTCTTCTTGATTGATCATGAAAATAACAATCGTGGTCTGATCGACACCAATGAGGCGCTACAACTAGCTGAAAGCTTAGAGCTTGACTTGGTTGTAGTTTCCCAAGGCAAAGACGCTCCAATCGCGAAGATTCTCAACTATGGGAAGCTTCAGTATCAAAAGAAAAAACGTCAGAGCCAGAGTGCTAGACCCACGGTAAAGGAAGTTCGATTCGGTCTAAACGTGGGTGTGGCTGATTACAATTTACGCATCGAACAAGCCGGTGAGTGGTTGAGTAAAGGCGATTCTGTAAAGTTTGCCATTCGTTTACGAGGCCGAGAACATCAATATCGTGACAAAGCAGGAGAACTGCTAGACCGAATTGCAAATGATCTTAGCCAAGTAGGTAAAATCCAGTCGCTGGATAAACGCGCACTAGTTGTTCAAGTAATTCCTGCTTAGTTAATCTGGCGATCGCTAGAGGATGTATTTGTGGCAGCTTGTAAGGAACGAAAAAAGCCGGAGATAGTACACTAGCTTCTATGGAAAAAATAGTCAACTGTTACTCAAGGTGAATTTGACTTTCCGACCGAACAAGCGCCACGCGCCGGGATATAACCAATCAATCGGCGCATTTAGTGATCAGGTGTGTCAAAGCATCAACCAAGCGATCGCTTTCCATTGGAATAATATCCCCCCCATGCATCACATTTTGAGTAATATGAAAATTAACTAATGTACCTAAAAAAATCCTCGCTGTTGCCTCTGGATCAGTAATATTCGGTTCGGGGTGGTCAGCCAAGTACTGAGCGATCGTTTCCAGCATTGGTTTAATCATCGCTCGAACACAAATCTGAGTTAATTCTGGAAAACGACCAGATTCCCCAATTAGCACTCGCATAAATGCACAGTGTTCCTGGTCATTATTCATTTGTTCTAATAATTTTGTTCCTAATTGGCGGAGTACGATTTTTGGCTCTCCCTCCATAGGTACTGTACCAAAGAGAGAGTTAAATTTCTGATGCGCCAGGGACTCTATCAGTACCTTAAAAAGCCCTTCTTTATCTTGAAAGTGGCTGTAGACTGTCGCTTTAGAAACACTTGCTGCTACTGCTACTCGATCCATACTTGTACCAGCATAGCCATTTTGGAGAAACTCCTGCATTGCTCCTTGCAGAATTTGCTCTACTTTATCAACGGAATTATCTCGATCAATTTCGTTAGTTTTGATGCGTACCATTTATTGATTATCCTCTCTTATAAAGAATTTTAATAGATGTAGATGCGGCAATTTACCCTACGTCATTAATCTCATCTGTGACAAGCAATCTGCTGTGACTTGGGGATTGGGCGCGACCCGTTAAATTAAGAATTCTACCTTTGTGGCATTGACTAAACTACTCCGTTTAGTTTAGCATGAATTGAACTGAACAGTTTAGTCTAAGTTGCTAATGATAAAAGGTGAACATTATGGTGCAGAACTGGAAATTAGAGGATTTAAAGTCTTCCCAAAATCTTTTGCGATCGCCTCTTACACTAGCAATAATTGCATCTCTAGCAATAGGTGGAGCTAGTGTTTACACGGTGCAAAAGTTTCAGGCTACCGCTAATGAAAAGCAAATAGCGCCAGTAGCTGTTCAGCCAGTGGTAAAAACAGTCACAGCATTGGGACGCTTGGAACCAAATGGAGAAGTTATAAAACTGTCTGCAACTTCTTCTACTGAGGGAAGTCTGCTTCAGAAACTATTGGTAAGAGAAGGCGATCGCGTCCAGGCTGGACAGGTAGTTGCAATTATGGATAGCCGCGATCGCTTGCAAGCAAGTTTGGTTGAAGCCCAAAAGCAAGTTCAAGTTGCCAAATCCAACCTTGACAAAGTAAAAGCGGGAGCAAAACAGGGAGAAATTGGAGCCAAACAAGCTGCTGTCAGCCGTCTGCAAGTCGAACTAGAGGGAAATATCAAAACTCAGCAAGCCACAATTGATCGCCTAGAAGCAGACTTACAAGGACAACGACAAAGCTTACAAGCAACGGTGAATCGTGTTGCAGCCGAAAAGCGGAACGCTCAAATAGATGTGCAACGCTACGAATCTTTGTATAAAGCAGGGGCAATTTCTAGTCAAGAAGCCGATCAAAAACGCTTGAGTGCAGAAACTTCTACTCAGCAGGTAATTGAAAACCAAGCCAACAAAACAAGAACTGTCGCTACTTTAGAACAGCAGATTAAAGAAGCCAAAGCGAACCGCAACCAAACCCTGGCTAGCCTGCAACAGCAGATTAACGAAGCCAAAGCCACCCTTAACCAAACGGCTGAAGTTCGTCCTACAGACATTGCCAACGCCCAAGCAGAGGTAGACAGCGCTCAAGCTACTGTGGCAAAAATTAGAGCACAACTCGATCAGGCTTATGTCCGTGCACCCGAAGCGGGACAAATTCTCAAAATTAATACACGAGCTGGAGAAACCATTTCTGATGATGGGATTGTAGAACTAGGTCGAACCGACCAGATGTATGCAGTTGCAGAAGTTTACCAAAGTGATATTAACAAAGTGCGATCGGGGCAACGGGTCAAAGTAATCAGCGATTCCCTCGCTGGAGAATTGCAGGGAACTGTCGATTGGATTGGGATGCAGGTACAGCGACAAAATCTCGTCAACAGTGACCCCTCTAGCAATATTGACGGCAGAGTAGTAGAAGTTCATGTGCGACTAGATCAGCCTTCTACCACCAAAGCTGCCAAGTTTACCAACCTGCAAGTAAAGGCGGTAATTGAACTGTGATTGGATTTATTCAACAACTGCGGCAGCGAACCCCCCTGGGATGGCTGCAACTGAGTCATGAAAAAAGCCGTCTGTTGGTGGCATTGGGAGGTATTGCTTTCGCTGATATTCTCATGTTCATGCAGCTAGGGTTTCAGACTGCCTTGTTTGAAAGTAATACAAAGCTGCACAACAGTATCCAGGCTGATATTTTCCTAGTTAGTCCTCAAGCCCGTAATGTGTTAAATGCGTCCACCTTTACGCGGCGGCGGCTGTATCAGGCAATGGATATACAAGGGGTGAAGTCAGCAGAACCAATGTATGTCAACATTGTCGATTGGAAGAATCCTAAAACACGCCAAAAGACATCTGTGTTAGTTATCGGGATCAATCCTGAAAAGCAAGCCTTTAACTTACCGGATGTGAACAGCCAGATAGATCAGGTGAAGCTACCAGATACCGTCCTGTTTGATCGCGCTTCCAGAGGAGATTACCAAGAAGCGATCGCTCAAGTTATACAAGGGAAACCTGTGACGACTGAAATTGAACGCCGAACGATTAGCATTAGCGGCTTATTTTCAATCGGTGCTTCCTTTGCGGCTGATGGCAACCTGATTACCAGCGACCAGAATTTCTTGCGGCTATTTCCTAGACGAGAAGCCAGCAGTGTTAGTTTAGGTTTGGTTCAACTAGAACCAGGCTATGATCCCAAACAAATCAAAGCAGCTTTAGAATCTCATTTAGATGATGATATTAAAGTTTTGACCAAAGCAGAATTTATCGAATTTGAAACAGATTATTGGAAAAAAAATACAGCCATTGGATTTATCTTTAGCTTGGGTGTAGGAATGGGTTTTATGGTGGGCGTGATTATCGTCTATCAAGTTCTTTCTACAGATGTGAATTCCCATATCAAAGAATATGCCACCTTCAAAGCAATGGGGTATAACAATCTCTACTTATTAGGTGTGGTGTTTGAAGAGGCGATTATTTTGGCTATCTTGGGCTTTATCCCAGGAGCGATCGCACCTTTAGGACTTTATGCTTTAACTCGCAATGCCACCAATTTACCACTTTACATGACCGTAGCACGCGCCTCCACAGTGCTACTACTAACTATGATTATGTGTATTATTTCTGGTGCGATCGCTACTCGAAAATTGCAGTCTGCTGATCCCGCAGATATGTTTTAAAAACTGTCATTAGTCATTAGTCATTAGTCATTAGTCATTAGTCATTAGTCCTTTGTAATTAGGACTTACGGAGACTCTTGGAATTATTCTCGACGACAGCGAAATTAGCAATTTTGGCGTAAGTCTTGGTAATAACAAATGACAAAGGACAAAGGACAAAGGACAAAGGACAAATGACAAAGGACAAATGACAAATGACAATCATCAGGAATCATCGAGCTATTTATGACTAGTCAATCCGTTATCTCTGTTAAAAATCTCGACCACTATTTTGGTTCTGGTCAACTTCGCAAGCAAGTTCTCTTTGATATCAACCTGGATATTAACGCTGGCGAAATTATTATTATGACTGGGCCTTCTGGTTCTGGTAAAACAACACTTCTCACCTTATCAGGCGGCTTGCGTTCTGCCCAATCTGGTAGTTTGCAGATATTGGGACAAGAACTTTGTGGTGCTAGTACAGCACAACTTACTCAGGTGCGACGCAATAACGGTTATATTTTCCAAGCGCACAACTTGCACGGTAGCCTGACAGTACTCCAAAACGTCAGAATGGGCTTGGAAGTGCATAATAATATTCCACCGGCAGAAATGAAAGCCCGGTCAGCCCAAATGTTAGAAGAAGTAGGATTAGGACATCGCCTCAATTATTATCCTGATGATTTATCTGGGGGGCAAAAACAAAGAGTTGCGATCGCTCGTGCATTGGTTGGTCGTCCTAAAATTGTCTTAGCGGATGAACCCACCGCCGCCCTTGACAGTAAATCTGGTCGAGATGTGGTCAACCTCATGCAAAAACTAGCTAAAGAGCAAGATTGTACCATTCTCTTAGTTACTCATGACAACCGCATTCTCGATATTGCCGATCGCATCGTCTACATGGAAGATGGCAAGTTAATAAATGATCGTGCTGCTGTCTCAGCAGTTTCAGCAAACGGGGGATGATACAGTATGAGCGTATCAAAAATTAATGGCTCATGAGTAACGAAATTACTGAAAAATTAAAACAGTCTTCTGCTGATTTGTTAATGATGAGCGAGTCAGACTACCCTTTTGAGGTTTTTTTCTGGACTGCTCAAGCTAACAATCTAACAACTCAAGAACTGCTCCAGCTAACAAATCATCCCCAAGATTCACCAGTCGAGGAAGTGGCTCTAGATTATTTCTTTCGGAATTGTGCCTATGAACAAGAGTGGCACGATGAACAACAAAAACAGAATGTCAAAAAATTTCAAACACTTGTCCAGACACTTAAAGACAACCTAAATGAAATCAAAGTTTATCGTATAGGTACGATAGATATTGATGTTTATATCGTTGGCAAAACCCCATCTGGAGACATAGCAGGGCTTTCCACTAAAGTTGTCGAAACCTAGTAGTTAATTTGTAATACTTGCCTCCGGCGAGAAGCAAGCTAAGTAATTCGTAATTAATTTACAGATTAACTCAATTTATTGATTGAGAATAATCAATTTATTAATTACGAATTATTTTAAATCCGCGTAGTTTCAATACAACTACAAATTATCAACTCTAGATTCAATCACAGATTGAACAGATGTTGACACATTAGATAATAAATTGAAGCCTGTTTGAGCTTCAATTGAGTCAACAGAGACTCTATATGTTCTCCAGTCATTGTTTCGTATGCCTTGAGTGTTGGGCATATTAACGCTGATAACCCTCGTACTAGTTGTCACCCCAGACGCTCCAGCACCAGGATTATTTACTACAGCAACCTTCCAAACCCTATTTGGGACTTGAACATTGCCATTAGCAATTGTATATTTTGTGCCATTTGAGCCAGTTCCACCCATGCCGTAGATGCCAGAAATAATATATATCTCTTTGCCTCCACTTACTAAGCTTCTCAAGTAGTTTTCTAGTGAAGCCCATGGCCCCTGATTATTATCGGGTGATTGTGGCACCATATTTGTCATCAGAAAAGTTGCAGAGTTATCTGTCACTGTCCTTGTTCTGTCAGCAGAAGGTGTCATGTGTCCTCTATCAAACCCGCTACCAGAATAGTCAGAGCCACCTACCTGATACCACCCTGTAGGAAGGGTAGTATCAGCACGGAAGTTGTCTTGTCTTGGTGTCGAACCCAGCCACGAGGAATTTAGCTGCCAAGACACCCAATTTGGAGTTCCTCTGTCGCGACTGTAACTCAGCGCATACTGAGGTTTTACTAATAAATAGTTGTTTGGGGACGAGGTGCTGGTTATTGCATTACTGGGATTGCCTAAGGTTAAATGCACGCTTGATGATTGCGCTTGAATTGGGCGTAAATACCCAATCAAAGCTATGGATAGTGCTACAGCTACACAAGGCAGCAGAAATTTAAAAAGCCTAGTTCTTTTCATGTTTTTAGTATTTAAATACACAATTAGTGTCTATGCCTTATGTCCCGAACATCAAGTATTCAGGGATACAAAAAAATAAAAAATGCAAATTTTTAGGCTAATTTGAGAGCGATGAAGAGTGCTTTAATATTTTAACTATGCATATAATTTTAAACTTTCATCACAAAATAATTTAATACCTATAAAAATTAGTAAACATCATTAAATTTAACTATGTTATGACAAGAGTAAGATATAG
>NNBV01000705.1_pt1 | contig 12527 bp, 6 predicted proteins | sample 1173771 | NCBI WGS metagenome assembly NNBV01 (sample SAMN07173938, study PRJNA388173) | plant metagenome | isolation source: symbiotic tissue sample KVS11 | place: Norway: Troms, Kvaloya island
GCACAGCACGGCACTAGGTAAATAATCCACCCTGTGAAATATCTAAAACCCTTACGCAACAGTAATTACTAATTACAGTACTAGTACAGGTCGGCGGAAATAAACCACTTACCCTGTATTCATTTTTAATTTTTAATTTTTAATTCCGCCTTGCGGTACTAGGCGTTCGCTATAAGTGCTTCTGCTTTTTCATGGCTTAGGGGTTTAGAGAACAAGTAACCTTGACCAAATTCGCATCCAAGTTGTTGTAACCATTGAAGTTGCTGTGGTGTTTCTATACCCTCTGCAATCACGGCTAATCCGAGTTGATTGCTCAAAGTAATTATCGTACTTACAACCTGATAATTACGATTTCCTTCCTCCATTTGACTGACAAAGGAGCGATCAATTTTCAAATTATCAGCAGGTAAACGATGGAGATAATTGAGTGATGAATAACCAGTACCAAAGTCATCAATACTTATCTGAATCTTTCTTGCCTTTAATTGAGTTAATAAATCTATTGTCTGACTGATATTATCAATTAGCATACTCTCGGTAATTTCTAGGTCTATATAATCGCCTTCTAAACTTGTTTGGGCTAGTATTTTATCCATCTCTTCAATGAAGTTGCCTTGGCGAATATCTTGAGCAGAAAGATTAATACTAATTTTGAGTGGGAAATGACTAGGAAACTTTTTTTTCCAGTTTGCTAGTTGTTGACAAGCTGTGTAGAGCATCCAGCGATCAATTTGCACAATTAGCCCTGTCTCTTCAGCAATAGAAACAAATTCTCCTGGCAAGATAAACCCGCGAATCGGATGTTGCCAGCGCACTAATGCTTCAAATCCAATCAACTGACCTGCTTTTCTACGAGACGCTGTGCCAATGGGTTGGCTTTGCTCGTCGTTCGTACCGCCAAGTATATCAATTATCGGCTGGTAATATATAACAAACTCTTCTCGTTCTAGAGCTTTCCGAATATCGGTTTCTAGAGTTAATCGATTTACGGCTTGGGCGTGCATTTTGACATCAAAAATTTTGTACGAACTTCTCTTTTGAGCTTTGGCTCGATACATGGCAATATCGGCATCTCGAAGTAAATCAGAGGCTTGAGAATAATCATTTTTTCCTAAGACAATACCAATGCTTGTACTAATAACTACTTCAGAATCATTTAGGATTAACGGTATTTGAAAATCTGTGAGGATACGTTCAGCAACTTGAATAGCTTTTTCAATACCAGAAATATCTTCGAGTAAAATTACAAATTCGTCGCCACCAATACGAGCTACTAAATCAACTTCTCGCAGATGAGTTTTGATCTTTTGAGCAATACTCTTTAGTAGTTGATCTCCAGCTAAATGTCCTAGACTGTCATTGATGACTTTGAATCGGTCTAAGTCTAGAAACAAGACAGCATAAAGATAGGTTTCTAGTCGTTTAGCTCGATGAATGGCTAGTTCTAGGCGTTCAACTAAAAGTGTCCGATTTGGTAAATTGGTTAATGGATCGTGCAATGCGTTGTGAATAATTAACTCTTGTGCTTGTTTGCGATCGCTCACGTCCAATAAAACACCATACCAGACAATATCCCCATTTTCTCGAGACTCTGGACGAGCATTTGTCTGTACCCACTTCAGTTTGCCAGAGCGCGTAACTAATCGCCACTCATAAGAGAATGGTTTTAAAGTTTGGGCGCTCTGTCTGGCCGCTGCATAAAATCCTGAACAGTCATCAATATGAATTTGGGCAAAGCAAACAGAGGGATTTTCTAAAATTTCACCTGGCGTTAATTCTAAAAGGTCTAAACAACCCAAACTGATATACTCAAAGGCATCAGAATTATCAGAATGATGAACAAATTTGTAAATCATTCCAGGTATATTAGACGCTAGCTTTTCTAGTAGTTTTTGAGCTTGTTTTCGCTCTGCCCGCACCTGTGCATCCCGAATTTCTCGACGCACTGCTTCTGGCAATCTATTTAAGTTATCCTTCATGACATAATCATGAACACCAGCTTTCATCATTTCTACAGCCAATACTTCGCCGATTGTGCCAGAAACCAAAATGAAAGGAATATCTTTTTGACTGTCTTTTGCTATTTCCAGAGCCGCAGGAGCATTGAATCCAGGCAATCGGTAATCTGAAATTATGACATCCCAGGTACGGCTATTGAGCGCTGCGCGTAGCCCTTGGGCTGTTTGGACACGCTGCCACATTGGATTGAAACCACCACGACGCAATTCATGAAGAACTAACGTAGCGTCGGTTTCTGAATCTTCAACAATCAGCACGTTCAAAAGTTCACTCATACCCCACGATCTCCTTAGCAACCATTGAGTAATCCACCAATATTTCCATTCTAATTTTGTTAAAATTCCCCCGATGCGGATAAATAACTTAATTGGGGGTTTTGCTATTGTATAATCCCAATAGTTAAACATTTATGAGTCAGTCAAAAGTCAGATTTTATAAGGAGTCTAGTATGATTAGTATCCTCGTTTATCAAATGTTTTCCTGAGTCTTTTACTATTCATAAGGATGTATCATTACAAATTGTTTAATTCCAAATTTAAAATCTAAAATTTGCTTAATCCGGCTTTGTCCTTCTGTGTCCCAATTGCAGGCGGTTGAACGATGCTAGAAATTCCTAAATACCAAATTTGGGCAAAAATCCATGAAAGTGCTAACTCACGGGTCTATAGGGGAATTCATGAACTGGATAATTTGCCTGTAATCTTCAAGATTTTGAAGAAAGACTACCCCACCCCAGAGGAAATAACCCGCTATAAGCTCGAATATGAAATTATCCGAAGCTTGCCGTTAGAAGGTGTGATCCGAGTTTATGATTTTCAGCAATATAAAAATACTTTTTTACTCATTCTGGAGGATTTTGGTGGAGAATCTTTAACAAAAATTATAACTAAAAAAAGATTTACCTTAATAGAGTTTCTGAAGTTAGCCGTTCAGATAACCAAAACTTTAAGTAAAATTCACATTGCAAATATTATTCATAAGGACATCAATCCATCCAATATTATTTTAAATCTCCAAACACAACAACTTAAAATTATTGACTTTGGGATTTCAACTGCATTATTGCAGGAGACATTAACCCTAAAAAATCCAACAGTTATAGAGGGAACATTAGCTTATATGTCTCCAGAGCAAACAGGCAGAATGAACCGTTCTCTGGATTATAGAACTGATTTTTATTCTTTAGGTGTTACTTTCTATCAACTGTTGACTCATCGATTACCCTTTGAATCGAGTGATGCCCTGGAGTTAATTCATTATCACCTAGCTTTAGAAGCTATTCCACCTCATTTTGTCAATCCAGAAATTCCTACAATGGTTTCAAAAATTGTCTTGAAGCTATTAGCTAAAACAGCAGAAGATCGGTATCAAAGTGCTTGGGGAATTAAAAATGATTTAGAAGAGTGTCTGAAGCAACTACAACAGACAGGACGAATTGAGCTTTTTATATTAGCGCAACAGGATATTTTTGATAAGTTTCATATCTCGGAAAAACTTTATGGCAGAGAAAGGGAACTTGAGACGTTATTAGCAGCGTTTGAAAGAGTCGCAGGTCAAGATAACAACCTGTCAGCTTCCCAAGTTGAACTGATGTTGATAGCAGGATACTCCGGTATTGGTAAGTCAGTTTTGGTGCAGGAAATTTATCAGCCAATTACACAACAACGAGGTTACTTTATTTCAGGTAAGTTTGACCAGTATCAGCGCAATATTCCTTACTTTGCGATCGCTCAAGCTTTAGAGTCACTAATTAAACAATTGCTCACCGAAGATGAAGTGCAACTGTGTCAGTGGCGGAAGAACCTCCTAGCTGCCCTCGGTTCAAATAGTCGAGTCATTACCCAGGTAATTCCAGCATTGGAATTGATTCTGGGAAATCAACCAGATGTACCTGTATTACCGCCGACGGAAGCCCAAAATCGCTTTCACCAAGTTTTCCAAAATTTTATTCACGTATTTACCCAGTCACAACATCCACTGGTAATTTTTTTAGACGATCTCCAGTGGGTAGATAATGCCTCCCTGAAGCTGATCAAACTCCTAGCTACCTCCACAGAGAAGCAATCTTTGTTGGTGATGGGGGCATACCGAGATAATGAGGTAAATGCCGCCCATCCCCTAATTCAGGTGGTGCAGGAAATCCGCCAGGGTGGAGGAGTGGTAAACCAAGTTTCTCTCTCACCATTGAGCCTACCTGATATCAATCAGTTTGTTGCCGATACGTTGCACTGCCAACCAGAGGATTGTCTGCCTTTAGCTGAATTAGTGCAACTAAAAACTGGTGGCAATCCCTTTTTTATGAATGAATTTTTGAAATCTCTTTACATGGAAGGGCTGGTGAAATTTCATCGCCAAACAAAAAAATGGCAATGGTCGATAGAGCAAATTCAGGAGCGGGGGATCACAGATAATATTGTCGATTTGATGGCTCTTAAGATTCAAAAGCTGAACAAACAAACCCAGCAAGTGTTGCAGCTAGCTGCCTGTATTGGCAACTCTTTTGATCTAGAAACCCTGGCATTTGCGGCTGAACTGTCTCAGCGAGAAGCTGCCCAAGCTTTGGGAGTAGCGATCGCCGAAGGGTTGATTCTACCCATGAGCAATGCTCACAAATCCGTTGAATTGGATGTGCCGCTAAGGGGCAATCTTCCCCCAGTGGAATACAAATTTGTCCACGATCGCATTCAGCAAGCAGCCTATTCTCTGATTCCAGAAGCCGAGCAAAGAATGACCCATTGGCGAGTGGGACAGTGCTTGTTCCAAATAACTCCACCAGAGGAGTTAGAATACAAGATTTTTGATATCACCAACCAACTGAACCTGGGCAGAAAACTGATCAAAACTCAATCCGAACAGGATAATTTGTCTCGGTTAAATCTGATGGCAGGGGAAAAAGCCAAGGCCTCAGCCGCTTATGATGCTGCTTGGGAATATTTGCAAACAGCTTTGGATCTGCTGAGGAGCGATCGCTGGCAAACAAACTATGACTTTACCCTTACCCTATATAATGCAACAACGGAAGCAGCCTATTTAAGCGGTAATTTCGAGCAAGTAGAGCCACTGTTCCAAGAGGTACTTGACCACGCAAAAACCCTACTAGCTAGCTTAAAAGTCTACGATGTCAAAATTCAGGCTTGTGTCGCTGAAAATAAATTGCTAGAAGCGATTCAAATTGCTTTACAGCTACTTCAGCAATTAGGAGTTCATCTCCCCATCCAGCCAACCTCTGAGGATGTTCAGCAAGCGCTTTCGGAAACTGCCTCAAAATTGGCAAACACACCCATTGAAGATTTGATTGAGTTGCAAATGATGTCTGAGCCAGAAGTGCTGGCGGCAATGCAGCTTTTAGCAACCATCTGTGCATCAGCTTATTTGGCAGTACCTCCGTTATTTCTGCTGATTGTACTCAAGATGGTGGATTTGCTGGTTGAGTACGGAAACATGATGTTGGCTCCCTTTGCCTATGCCGCCTATGGGATTATTCTCTGTGGAGTTGTATTCGAGATTGAAGCAGGGTATCAATTTGGTCAACTGGCGTTAAATCTGCTCGATTGCCTAAATGCCAAACCCATTCAAGCCAGAACTTTATTCGCAGTTAGCAACCAGATTAATGTTTGGAAGATACATCTAAAACAAAGTCTAAAACCACTCCAAGATTGCTATCAAATAGGTGTTGAACAAGGTGATTTAGAGTTTGCTGGCTACGCTGCCATGCATTTCTGTGGTTATTCATTTGCAGTCGGTCAACCCCTGCCGGAACTCCAACTACACTTGACTAGTTATACTCAGGCAGTTAAAAAAATCAAGCACTCGGCTGGCATTCATTTTGTCGAGATTTGCTGGCAGACTGTTTTGAATCTGATTCACAAAGTTCCCGCTCCTGGGATATTATCGGGTCAAGTTTATGATGAAGCAAGCAGGCTACCCCAAATACAACAAACCAATTTTCACGGAGGTTTGTTTTATTTCTACCTGAATAAATTATTTCTCTGTTATCTGTTTGACGATGTGAATCAGGCGATCGCCAATGCTGTCCTCGCCCAAGAGTATTTAGCAGCCATGACCGGAAGCGCCTTGGTTGCCATCTTTCAGTTCTATGATTCTCTATGCCGACTGGCGATGTATTCAGACACAGATGCCGCAAAACAGTCCCAGTTGCTAGAGCAGGTAGCAGAAAATCAACAGAAGATGCAGCTTTGGGCGCACCATGCCCCGATGAACTATTTGCACAAGTGGCATCTGGTAGAAGCAGAACGGCATCGGGTATTGGGTGAGGTGGTGGAAGCAATGGATGCCTACGATCGCGCGATCGCTCTGGCGAGGGAAAATCAATACCTCCAAGAAGAAAGCCTAGCTAACGAACTAGCAGCAAAGTTTCATCTAACAAAAAACCGGATGACGATTGCCAAAGCCTATCTGCAAGAGGCCAGGTATGGTTATTCAAGGTGGGGGGCAACGGCTAAAGTTCAAGACTTGGAAAGACGGTATCCGCAACTGCTAGAGGTGCAATCCCAAAGAACCGAAACACGTCAATTTGACACGACACAATCGACTGTAACTCAGTTAGAAGCACTTGATCTAGAAACCGCCTTAAAAGCCTCCCAAGCGATCGCCAGTGAAATTCTGTTAGATAAACTCCTGGCAAAACTGATGATCATCTTGATTGAGAATGCTGGGGCGCAAACAGCTTACCTAATTTTGCCAACACAAGACGGATGGCTGATTGAGGCAATGGGGTCGATTGGCAATGAGAAAGTAGCCATTTTACAATCAATTCCCCTGGAATCGAGATCAGCAGACAGTAATCCTGACTTGCCAACTACCCTAATCAATTACGTTGCTCGGACTCAAGAAAGCATTGTCCTGGATAATGCGGCTCAATTCGGCAACTTTCAAGCTGAACCCTGGATTTTACAACGCCAATCGAAATCGATTCTTTGCGCTCCCCTGTTGAATCAGGGAAAACTGACGGGAATTATCCTTTTAGAAAATAATCTCATCACCAATGCATTTACCCCAGAGCGAATTGAAATCCTCCGTTTACTTTCAACTCAGGCAGCTATTTCCATTGACAATGCCCGTCTATTAAAGCAGCAAGCAGAACTGAATGCATCCTTACAGGCTGAAATTGCCGAACGCCAACGGGCAGAGAAAGACCGCGATCGCCTGATTGCCATTCTCGAAGCCAGCACCGACTATATTGGCATGGCAGACCCCCAAGGCAATGTCCTCTGGAATAATGTTCAGTTTCGGAAACTCCTCGACGTTTCTCTGGATGCAGACCTCTCCAGCTTGAGCATCTCCAACTACCATCCCCAGTGGGCATTAGAGATTATTCAAAACCAGGGTATTCCGGCGGCGATTCGAGATGGTACTTGGGTTGGTGAAACCGCTTTGTTGAACAGTGATGGTAGAGAAATGCCGGTTTCCCAAATGATCATTGCTCACAAAGCAACAGATGGCAGCGTGGAATATCTTTCTACCATCATTCGGGATATCAGTGAGGCGAAACACCGAGAAGCGGAAGTAAAAAGAGCAGAAACAACGCTGCAAAATTTGGTTACGGGAACGGCTGCGGTTACAGGACAAGATTTTTTCCCAGCTTTGGTTCATCATATTGCCGAAGCTTTGCACGTCTCCTATGCCCTTGTCACCGAACTAGTAGATGGCAAACTAAAAGCTTTGGCTTTTTGGGCGCATGGGGCATTGCAACCAGAAATATCTTACTTTCCGGCGCGTACACCGTGCGAATTTGCCTTGAGAGACGGATTGTTTTACTGCGAAAACTCTGTTCAGCAAATTTTCCCTGAAGACTTAGATTTAGTAGCAATGCAAGCAGATAGTTATCTGGGTATTTCCTTAAAAGATTCCAATGGCGACCCCATTGGTAATCTTTGCATTCTCGACGTGCAACCACTCTCAGATAGGCGACGAATAGAGATAATTCTAGACGTATTTGCAGCCCGGGCAGCAGCAGAATTGGAGCGCAAAGGGGCGATTGAAGCTCTGCATCAACTGAACCAATCTTTAGAACTCAGGGTCAAACAACGAACTGCCCAACTAGAAACTGCTAACAAAGCGTTGGAGGCTTTTTCTTACTCTGTTTCCCATGATTTGCGGACACCATTGCGGGCGATCAATGGCTTTTCGAGAATGATCCAAGAAGACTACAGTCAGCAACTCGATGCCGAAGCCAATCGTTACCTGAAAGTTGTGCGGGAAAATGCCAAACGCATGGGTGAGTTGATTGATGATTTGTTGACCCTATCCCGCCTGGATCGGAAGGAAATGTCCCGGCAGCCTGTTTATCCAAATCAGGTAATTCAAATAGTGCTGAATGATTTAGCCCTGGATTGGTCAGGTCGTCAGATTGAATTTGCGATCGCCCCCAATCTACCCCTATGCCAAGCTGACCCTTCCCTGCTCAAACAAGTCTGGATCAACCTGTTGTCCAATGCCATCAAATACACCCGCTACAAAACCTCTGCCTGCATTGAAGTGGGTTATGAGGTGATGAATAGTGAGGGAGTCTACTTCATCAGAGATAATGGCGCAGGATTTGATATGCGGTATGCCGATAATCTGTTTGGAGTATTCCAACGTCTTCACCCCGAACAAGAATTTGAAGGTACAGGAATCGGACTAGCGATCGTGCAACGGATTATTCAACGCCACGGTGGACGCATTTGGGCAGAAGCAGCGATCGATCAAGGCGCGACCTTTTACTTCACCCTTCCCAATAAACTAACCTATGACTGACCAACCCATTGTTCAGCCCATTGATCCGTCATCCGAGCAACCAATTTCTATCGTCTTAGTTGAAGATAATCGTACTGATGCCGAACTAACTATTCGGGCATTGCGTCGCGGCAGAATTGGCAATCAAATTCAACTGCTTGGGGACGGAGCAGAAGCACTAGATTTTATGTTTTGTCAGGGAGATTATGCTAACCGCATTATGACGAATCAACCCAAAGTTATTTTTCTAGATTTGAAACTGCCAAAGGTGAATGGATTAGAAGTTTTACGACAACTTAAGTCTGACCCACGTACCCAAATGATTCCAGTTGTGGTGCTTACCTCTTCCGCCGAAGACCGAGACATAATCGAGAGTTACCAGCTTGGGGTGAATAGCTACATCGTTAAACCAGTCGATTTTGAACAATTCAACCAGGCAATTCAACAGCTTGGTTTTTATTGGATCTTGTTTAACCAATTGCCAGTTTTATAAAAGGGTATTGGATATTGGGCAATACGGTTCAGTTAAGGCTAAAACTCTTTGTTAAAGTCAATTGTTTTAACGAACCGCATACTCCTAGGTCGAAGCAAGCTACGCGCAGCGTCTCGTTAGAGAAGGACGCAAAGTACGTGTGCCTCTATGCGGAATATCGCTTCCTGTTGTTTTAATGATAAAACTAAACTATGTGAAGAAAAATAAACAGGCTAAAATATTCTTCCCCCCTTTCTCCTGAATGATCCCAAGGAAAATTTTTACGCTGACCTACTTAGTACGGCTAAGTAGGTCAGCGTAAATAATTAGAAGCTAAGTAGTAATACAAAATTAATTATACAAAATTTAACCTGAAACCCTTAGATCGAATCTGACTATACTTCACTATATTTTTAATGAAGTTTCGCTCTACTTCTTAGTACTTGTGTTAGTCTGAAGTACCGAAACCTGGCTACTATTTTTTGGTTTCTGTTTTTAGCCAATTGTAATTATTAAATTGACATTAAATGTTGAGAGATTGAATTATGAAATCCTCTTCTATTACCTTAGTTATTGTCATTACCGCACTCGCTCTCCCTCAAAGTACCTACGCTAACCAAGAGAATGTTCCGATGACAACAGGCGATCGCAATCAGGCTAGAGTTTTATTGACGGAACCAGCGACGATTAACACTACATGGAGTAATTTAACTGGAGAGACTAATAATCCAAAACAAACTGCTGAATCAATTTCACTAGTACAGGAACGAGGATGCCAAAAGATTAACCCACTTGAGTTCATCAATAACCCAGACGCTTTTTTTAAGCAATGTCAGAAACCAACAAATACTGAAACTTCTCAAAGTACTGAGCCAATTGAGTATCTCAAGGTTCCTAAACTCGATTCTGGCATTAGTGTGACAGTTACTCAATTTTAATTTTAATATAGGAACTTTTTTTACAAGAGATTAGGACTTACGCAAAAACCCTCTCAAACTCTCATTTCTCCGTGACCTCTGCGCCCTCTGTGGTTCGTTTTCCGTTACCCGTGCGTAAGTCCTAGAGATAACTAATTCCTCGTATTGTGATTTATCTAAATCATTTCCGCTCAAATATGGATGAAATATTTATGCTGGCTGCTTTAGCTCAAAGCAGAAAAGCTTTGCCGGAATGTTTGCCGAACCCACCAGTAGGCTGTGTAATCATAGATGCCCAAGAAATAGTAGCTCAAGGATACACGCGAGCACCAGGAAAACATCATGCTGAGGCTGACGCACTTAAACAGATTCAAGGTAAAGCTTTCAACTTCTTGAAAATGTATGTAACTCTTGAACCTTGTTCTTTTCATGGACGCACACCTGCATGTGCTTTAGCGATCGCTGAAGATCGTCGGATACATGAAATATATGTATCTATAGTTGATCCAGACCCCCGCAATAATGGTCAAGGGCTAGACATTCTCAAGAATGCAGGAAAGACAGTTAATGTCGGGTTATGCGCCAATGAGGTGAATGCTTTTCTTAACCAATATCTACTAAAGTGATGCTTCTATAATGAGGTTAAAGATCGAATACAATACCATTTTTCCAAAAATCTTTGCAATAAGTCAATCATCTGTATAGATTCATAACTATGCTTTTTTGTCAACCTAATGTGAAACTTAGTAAATTAAGAAAGCTGTAAGATGTAGCTCCCTTAAGAGTTTCAGACTATTTCCAACTTCTTCCATAAATAGGGAATCTTGTTACTCAAGTTATGTTGCATAACAACCAACTTCCTGCCGATAAAGAAAAATCTTTTCGCTTCAATAAGATATTAGTGGCGATCGCGGGTGTTACTGTCTTGCCAAGTACTATCCTTGGTGTTAGTGTTACCACTGTTACTACTTTTAGTCCATAAAATGTTTACAGGAGTAATTTAGATTGATAATACCGCATCCAATACAGATGTCTGCGTGCAGTATGACACAAGTGTAATTGTCACAGATATCTGCGTCTTTGTGATTTTAAATCCCTAATTACATTTATTTGACCGGACTCTGAAGAAAGCTGTTCTAGAGCGGGAGGAGCAGGAGAAAGACTTTCTTTCATGTTTAGCGATCGCCCACTACGTACTCAGCTTCAGATGATTGGATTATCTGGTAAAAAAATAGACTTGAAAAAGGAGCGTTTTATATTTAATTAATTTCTATTAAATGATAATTACATGGAGTATGACCAAACCATTAAAAGTTCAAAGAATCAAAAATTTGCAGTTTAATAATTTTGAATTGTTTTGAAAGTTGCTATTAGTGATTTGTCTCTTAGAGAATGAAATCTTTGTTCGGTAAGTTTTTGATTTATTTCCATTAACTATATTGAATAATTCAACTAAACATAATTGTGTTTGAAAATATGCAAAAATCAAGAAAAAAAGAGTGTAATTAATTCAAAATATATGCTAATGAACCTTTGGGTAATTGATTTGTTGCTAGTGATGATGTTAGTATTAAGGAGTGGGTTGATTTTGGGTTTATTATCTCCAACAATTGACTTGTAATGTATCATAGACCAGAATTCATCAGGATTGCCAATTGATTGATTAGCAGTGTGGAATGACTATGGGTCTGAATATGTAGACTTGATACCAATAAATTGATGAGGTTACAGAGGAGCAAATAACCATGAGCAACTTAACATCTCCACATACCGAAGTTCAAAAAACGAAGAAAAAAAGTTTAGCCGCAGATAAAAAGCCTCGAGTTACAGATGATATTGTGCGTAGTTATCTGCAAGAGATCGGGCGTGTAGATTTGTTGACTCGTGAACAAGAGGTTATTTTTGCTCAACAAGTGCAGCAGATGATGATTTTACTAGCTGCTAAGGAAGAATTGGCGGTAAAATTAAGCCACGAACCCATGCTGCAAGAGTGGGCAGATCAGGTGGAGTTAAGCGTTGATTTGCTAGAACAGCAGCTAAGTCAAGGGCATCAAGCCAAGCAGAAAATGATTCAGGCTAATCTCCGGTTAGTGGTAGCTGTGGCGAAGAAATACCAGCACCGCAACCTGGAATTTATGGATCTAATTCAAGAAGGTACTTTGGGTTTAGAGCGAGGGGTGGATAAATTTGATCCTGCTCTTGGCTATAAGTTTTCTACCTACGCTTACTGGTGGATTCGTCAAGGAATTACACGAGCGATCGCTCAACAAGGACGGACAATTCGTTTACCAATCCATGTCTTTGAAAAACTGAATAAAATTAAGCGGGTGCAGCGAGAATTATCTCAACAATTAGGTCGCGTTCCCACCACTGCTGAAATT
>NNBV01000033.1_pt1 | contig 12501 bp, 12 predicted proteins | sample 1173771 | NCBI WGS metagenome assembly NNBV01 (sample SAMN07173938, study PRJNA388173) | plant metagenome | isolation source: symbiotic tissue sample KVS11 | place: Norway: Troms, Kvaloya island
CGTATAAGCAATATTAAATTCGCCGCGATCAAGTTTAGGAATAAACCCTTTGGGAATTAATGGAATCAGTACTATACCTGCAATGAAGCTGAGTACAGCTAACCCGATAACTATTTTCCGGTGATTTAAAGACCAACTCAGTAAATTTCCGTAAAATTGGGTAAACGCCACCCAGATTTTTGCTTCCCGACGCGGGGAAAGTGAGGATTTAGGTTTCAGCCAGTAGATAGCCAGAACTGGAGATAAAGTCCGAGCAACTAGCATGGAAGCGAGCATCGCGGCTGAAACAGTGATGCCGAAAGGCTTGAAGAACTGACCGATTACCCCACCCATCAAACCTATGGGCAGAAAAACCGCTACTGCTGTCAAAGTGGCGGCGGTAACTGTTAACCCAATCTCATTTGTAGCTAAAAGTGCTGCTTGGCGAGGGGTTTCCCCATCATCGACGTGTCGCATGATGTTTTCTACATCCACGATCGCATCATCAACAATACTACCAATCACCAAAGCTAAAGCCAGCAAAGTGATTGTCTCTAGGTTAAAGCCGAAAATTGCCATGACGATAAACGTCGCCAACAATGACGTAGGAATCGCTAAGGCAGAGATGAGAGTTGCCCGCCAGTTCCACAAAAAAGGAAAAATTACTACGATAGACAACAAGACTGCTTCCAGCAAAGCATCAATTGTTGACTGGGTGGCTTGACGAATATATTCTGCTTGGGTGGCAGCTAAGGTGAGCTTAACATCCTTGAGGGTAGAGCGTAGCCTTTGGACTTCTTTTTCAACTCGACTCACCACTTCTAAGGTGTTAGCGCTACCGCGTTTTATTACTTGAAATGCGAGTGCATCTTGACCGTTAAATCGGACTAATGTCGCTCCTGCTTGGGGTATAGCTGCACTGGCATTCGCTGGATTTAGGGGAGGATTTGCAGTCGCAGCGCCTAGTAGCGATACTTTCAGGACTCCTGGTAGTTTAGCGATCGCACTCACAATCTCATCTTGCGCCAATTTCGTCAAATCTTTGAGATTGCGCGTGGGACTCTCAATGGCATAGCTAATAGCGGCTGACTCGTTTAGATTCAGAGGAATAATTTTAGAAGTTGCTCCCTGAGGTAGAGTCAACTGCTTGAGGGCAGTTTCAACATTTTTGGTCGATGTTTCTAAATTCGTCCCAACGGCAAAAGAAAGGGCAACGGCTGTTTGACTTGGATAGGTGGACGAGCGGATATTTTCCAGTCCTTCAAGGGAACGGAGACGTTCTTCTAGGGGTTGGGTGAGCTTCCCCTCCGTATCCAAGGCAGTTGTCAAAGGGGCTGTAGCATTTACAACCACCACTGGAAAGGTAATATCTGGAAACAAGGCATACTTCAGGGAACTGAAAGCCAGAACACCAGCTACCGTTACGGCAATCCAAAAACTCACCGTCAGCCACGAAAATTGAATCGCCAATTTGGAAATATTGAAGAGTTCTCGTGTGGATTTGGAGTTATGAAGCTTTACCATCTTGGAAAATTATCGTGTGGGTGACACAATTATTTAGTCATGCTACAGCAATCACCTTCGGTTTGCGAGTTTTGGTTACTACTAAACGGCAATATTACTTATTGTCACTCAGATATGACCCAATCTTTAATACAAAAGGAAACTTCAGAGATGAAAATTGGTTCTGTTGAGCATAAGGAATTATTCTGCCGGAGCTTTATGGAAAGCTACAGAGAATACGAGCCAGAGAATCTACCGTGGCCAGATTTGGACGATACAGCCTTGAGTTTCCTACGCAGTATTCCCTTTTGGGAGAAAGCTCTGGATACAGAGCGACAAGCCGGAGCAATAGTTAGTGGTTACGCAGAAAAGGTGAGCGATCCTCTTTTACAAACTGCGATCGCTCTCCAAGGTACAGAAGAATTGCGCCACGCCCGCCTCCTTCAAACATTAATTGACCGTTACGGCATCGAAATACCAGAACGTCAACCCATACAAGTTCCCCAAAATATTGAGCCAGTCTTTACGCGCTTTGGCTTTGAAGAGTGCCTGGATACCTTTTTTGCTTACGGGCTATTTGCGATCGCCCGTGAAGCTAATGTTTTTCCAGAGTCAATCTTCACTATCTTTGATCCCATCATAGACGAAGAGACACGCCATATTGTCTTTTTTGTCAACTGGTTTACCTACACACAAATTTCTCGTGGGCAGGGATTTATCCCATTGCGGAGTATAAAAACCCTCTGGCACTACGGCAAGGCACTCAGCAATCTGATTGCCGTCTTTGGCAATGCTGACTCCAGTAGAACTGGCTTTGCTGCCACCGGTACTGACATTTTTACCAAAGACCTCATAATCACAAAATTTCTCAGCATTTGTCTATCGGAAAATCAGCGCCGGATGAGCAACTATGATCCCCGTTTACTCCAACCGCAATTACTACCTAGACTTGCCAGCGTCGCCCTCCGTACCTTTGAGTTAATACCTAAACGCAAACTTGAAACTGTCGAGAGAGCTAGTGCCTAATTTTTTGCCTATTGACACAATTCTGGTACCTCAAGGATCAGAATATAAAGCTGTATGTCGCGGATTAAGCGGCGTTACTGGTTCCATCCCAACGGTAGTAGCCATACCTATTGGGATGAAGCCTTTACTTAAATATTTGCAACAAGGAAAATTTCTGGCTCCAAAATCCAGAGTATTAATTATGGGTATATGTGGCAGTTTGAGCGATCGCCAGAAAGTTGGTGATATTGTGCTGTATCAAGATTGTATTTATCAGGGAAAGCAGCAAGAATGCGATCGCACTTTCACAGCACAATTACACTCAGTACTCAGTACAGACGCAATTAATCGCGTCTCTCCCCACTCCCCACTGAAGCTAGTCAAGTCACTAACAAGCGATCGCGTGATTTGGTCTGCTGCCGAAAAACGCCATTTGGGTGAGACTTTGGCGGCTGATGTTGTAGATATGGAAGGATTTACCGCCCTAGAGTTTTTCAATGCATCTGGGGTGTCCGTGGCAATACTGCGAGTAGTCAGCGACGATTGTCGGCACGATATCCCCGATCTTACACGAGCAATTAACTCTGATGGCTCTCTAAATCCTTTCCCTTTAGCAATGGGAATGCTTCGACAACCTCTTGCTGCTACTCGGCTGATTCGAGGTTCATTAACAGCATTAAAGGTTTTAGAGCAAGTTACAAATCGGCTCTTTTTTGGCAATAGGCTGGAATAATTTGTTGCAGAATTAATGGCACACGTACTCGGATTTCTCACAAGTGAGGAAAAATCATCTATATGATCAATAGGATGGTCTTTTCTAAGCTAATGGAGCGATCGCACCGATTTAGATTTGTGCCACATCGCCATCGACAAACAATTCAATGCCCGTAATATAGCTGCTTTTATCCGAAGCCAGGAAGGAAAACGCTTTTGCCACTTCATCTGGAGTTCCCACACGCCCCAAAGGAATGTCATTTACCATCTCTGTGTGGAATGGCACTAAGAAAAGGTAAAACCTTTGCCTAGAGTGGGTGTGGGAGGTGTGGGAGGTGTGGGAAGAGGAAAAAGCATAAATTCTCTTTCCCCCACACTCCCCACACTCCCCACACTCCCCACACTCAAAAGCCTTATAAACAATGGATTTGCCGTTATCTTAGTGCCATTCATCTCTGTGTGCATTGGCGATCGCCTCCTTGAGTTATTTGAGTTGAGCATTCAGTGGACTAGAAACAGCCTGTCTTTTTCGTTGGCGACCGCATTTGGAACGCTTCAAATCTGCGCCATGCCCCCATCAACGAAGAGTTCGATGCCGTTGACAAAGCTGCTGTCATCGGATGCAAGAAAGACGACAGCTTTAGCAATCTCGTCTGGCGTACCCACCCGCCCAAGGGGGATATTGTCAGCCTGACTTGCTATAAATTCCTGCACCTGCTCCTCATTCAGTCCCATGAGATTGTAGCCAGGAGTAGGCACGACACCAGGGCTGATGGCATTGACACGAATCTTGCGCTCTTTCAGGTCGAGTGTCCAGTTGCGTGCAAACGATCGCACGGCGGCTTTGGTAGCGCTGTAAACGCTGAACGCTGGGGTGCCCTTGATAGAAGTAATCGAAGCATTGAGGACAATCGAAGCTCCCTCTGGCAACAAAGGCAATGCCTTCTGCACGGTGAAAAGCAGACCTTTGACGTTGGTGTTGAACGTTCTGTCAAAGTCCTCCTCGGTGATTGATCCTAGTGGGGCAAGTCCTCCACCGCCAGCATTGGCGAAGATGATATCAAGACGACCTTTCTCTTCCTCGATCTTGGTGTAAAGGCGATCGAGGTCTGCAAGATTTGAGACATCGCTCTGAACGCCAGTGACGTTTTGACCGATCTCTTTGACGGCGGCATCAAGTTCATGCTGACGACGACCCGTGATGAAGATATATGCACCTTCGGCGACAAATCGCTTGGCAGTAGCAAGACCGATGCCGCTCGTGCCACCTGTAATCAGCGCGACTTTTTCTGAAAGCTTCTGTGACATAATGATGTTTTTTGAATAAGGTTTAGTGATTGCAAGTCTGATTACATAATCGTTCAAGCTGTAAAACCACCATCGATCGAATGGCTGACATCAGGTGCTTTGTTGGGCATAATAGTTGCTAAACAATGTTTATTTACCAATCGGTACAGAAAGTATCCCTTGATTAAATCTTGGTGTCAAGGAAGTTTTATAAATGTCATATTTAAAGGTATGGAAACGAGAAAGTCTCATGGAGTGCAGGGACGTCCTCGCGCTTTCGATATTGACGAAGCCTTAGAGAAAGCTTTGCAGGTGTTCTGGCGCAAGGGCTATCTGGGAGCATCCCTTACGGATTTAACTGAGGCAATGGGCATTAACCGACCGAGCCTCTATGCTACCTTTGGTAACAAGGAAACCTTATTCCGCAAAGCGCTTGATCGCTATAGTGATAGGCAAACAGCCTACCTTCGTGAGGCACTTGAGGAGCCAACCGCACGTAGAGTCATTGAGCGAATGATGCATGGAGTTGTTGACTTGGTGACTAATCCGTGCAATCCGTCAGGATGTCTCTTCGCACAGAGTATGCTTTCATGTGCAGACCCGGACGATCCGCTCCATGAAGAATTGGCAAAACGCCGAATGTCAGGCGAAATTGCAATACGCGATCGCTTCGAGCGTGCTTTATCAGAAGGTGATTTGCCCTCTGATGCTGACCCTGCTGCCCTCGCTTGCTTTGTCGTAACGGTCAACTTTGGGATGTCAGTCCAAGCAGCGAGTGGAGCCAGTCGCGCGGAACTTCTACAGGTTGTTCAGACGGCATTGCGAGCCTGTCCAATATAAGGCAAATGTATTCAATCTTTCATATTTTTTAATTTACTAAAACTTTGGCTCAGGGTCTTTCTAGTTTCGCATTTGTCAATTGGATTTATAAAACTAATTGTATTGATAAATCGAATTCAAGGTGCTATCATCAATCCCAAATAATCCGAGGATTTCTTATTTTGCTCTACCGAGAGTGATGGAAGAACGATATTTATAATTAGCTCAATAAACTTGACTTAAAGACAATTTAGCGCCGCCTCACAAAGAAATGGTATGAGAGGCTGAACACAATCAGGCTAGACTTGGAGCTTAACCCGCATTTCTCACAAAATAAGAAGAAAGAGGGGGAAAACTGATTTTGAGTCTCAGTATACTTTTAAAATTACAGTCGTAATCTTATATTCGCTTTGATATTACATGAAGATAAATTAGTAACTACTGACAGTATAACAATCAATGAAATTGTGATTGTGAAATTGCTTGTGGAATAAGTTTTACAGAAACTTTATCATCATATCTATTAAATAGAAAATTATTTTGGGAAACATAATATAGAACCTGATCTTGGTTGGGTTCCATGAGAGCTAATTGCACTGGATTGTCAATCAAAAATGCTTTTAGCTCGGAACTAATTCGCCAACTATCGAACAGAATTTATGAAGCTCAATCACAAGCTCTACCTGTACTCGTTCTTAGCTCATTTCAAATGGCTTAAGAAAAGTTACACCGCTAAAATCATGTTAGTGGCATTTTTGGGCACTCATGTACCACTTCTGACTTTACTCTTCAGTTTCGTTATCTCAAACTCCTATTCTTTCGAGATGGCGGCGCGAGTCATGATCGTTGCTCTGTTGGCTACGTTAGCGGGTACGGCTGCCACCCTCTACGCCCTACACCACCTCCTCAAACCAGTTATTTTGACATCTGCAACATTGCAAAATTATCTAAACACCAAAACCCTACCTGAATTGCCCACGGAATTTGCTGATGAAGCGGGTACATTGATGGCGGATACGTCACAAACTCTTCACAAGTTAGATGGGTTAATTCACTACATGAGTAACTATGATGATTTAACCGGATTACCTAATCGTGATTTATTTTGCGATCGCCTCCATCAGACTCTATCTCAACCTGAAAACAACCAGCGCCTTGTAGCTGTCTTTTTGCTAGGTATTGATGATTTTACTGCTATAAGTCATGGGTTAGAACGTCAGAAAACAAATTTGTTGTTAAGAGCAGTTGCTCAGAGGTTATCAATCTGTGTAGCGCAAACAGATATTCTTGCCCATTTGAGTGGAGATGAATTTGCTCTTGCTCGCATAGAGATTGTTTCTTTTGAAAGTGTAATTAAGCTATCTCAGGTGCTTTTGAGTACCCTGAGTAAACCCTTTTCTATAGAGGGTAACTTGATTCATATCACCGCCAGCATCGGCATCACAATTAATGGAATAAATGATCCTAATAGCGTGGATCAACTCTTGCAACAGGCTCACATAGCACTGTATCAGGCGAAGCAGCAAGGGCGTAGCCAATATCAATTCTATTCGCCGGAAATAAATGCTCAGTTGCAGGAACGACTAACTTTAGAAAATGAATTACATGGAGCGCTTGGGCGCAACGAAATGCTGGTTTATTATCAACCTCTGATTGATTTAGACAGTGGAGAAATTACAGCGATGGAAGCGTTGATTCGCTGGCAGCATCCTACATTAGGTTTTATTTCTCCAGCAAAGTTTATTCCTATTGCAGAAGCCAATGGTGCGATCGTACCAATTGGCGAATGGGTCTTGCGAACTGCTTGCGCCCAAAACCGTGCTTGGCAGCTTGCTGGATTTACCCCAATTCGGATATCTGTGAATCTGTCAGCTCGACAGTTTGAACAACCGTATCTGGTTGAGATCATCAGCCAAATTCTTGAGGAGACTGGACTCAAAGCATCTGATCTGGAACTGGAAGTAACGGAAAGCTTCTTGATGGGTGACATTGAGCGATCGGTTAAAACCTTAAAACAATTACGAGAATTGGGTATATGGTTGGCTCTAGACGACTTCGGTACTGGTTATTCCTCCCTGAATTATTTGAAGCGCTTTCCTGTGAATATATTGAAGATTGATCGGTCATTTGTGCAGGATATAATGTCTAATCCTGATAGCGTCGCCGTCACCAATGCCATTATTGCCCTTGCAAAGAGCCTCCGGTTGAGTATCACGGCAGAGGGTGTGGAAACCCAAGAACAGCTTGAATACCTGAAAATGCAGGGATGTGACGAAGGTCAAGGTTATTACTTCAGTTGTCCTGTCCCTGCTGATATAATTGCCCCGATGTTGCAGAACAGTTCTCAGCAGATAGAGACAATTGCAGCGTAGGTAGATGCCTAAACTGGTAAATACCCTCCTGATAGCATTTCACTTGAATTTTGATAGAAATGGTTATCAGGAGGCATTGGACATTAGACTTCTTGCAGAAGTGGGGGAAAGGGGAAGGGGTAAAGGGAAAAGGGATGGAATTTTCCCTTTACCCCTTCCCCTTTCCCCAACATCTTGCAAAAGTAACTTTTGCAAGATGTCTATTGATAATTCTTCCCCATACCCAAAAACTCCACGCCACAAGCGGTGTAGAGTTTTTCATTTTGAAACCGTGGAAAGCTTTGCAACCATGTGAGCACGAGATGAAACCTCAAGCTTACGAAACATCCTTTTTAAGGCTTGCTTGACAGAGTTTTCAGTAATCCAAAGTTCAGCACTAATTTCTGCATTGGTTTGTCCTTGAGCCACCAAGGAAGCAATTTGCATTTCACGGGGTGTTAAACGCTTTGTCTGTAATAGTGGTTGTTGCAATCGGGCCATTGCTACCCAAGTAGAAATGTGCAGACAAAGCGCACTCAAATCTGTAAGATTTTGTGAATCAAATGCAGGCATTCCTTGCTTACGCGTCAAACCTACCACGCCTACTAACTCACCATTGCTGACAATTGGCCCTGCCATGACGTGCCAGTGATCAGCACGAGGACAAATCAACTTCCATGTTTTAGGTTCTACTACCAAAGCTTCATGAACAGGGGCGTGGCGTTCTAGCAAGTAGCGCGCAACTGGATTGTGTTGAGGTGATAATGCAATTTGCAGCGCTTTTTGAATCTTGCTGTCAACTAAAGAAATTTGGGCAAAGAAAAATAGCCCACATCGTGTAGCTGAAAAATACTCACTCATTTCTGCGGATATGTGCGATCGCAAAGTCTGTTCGTCTTTAGCTTGAGCAATTCCATGAAATAGAGATTGTAAGGCAACCATGATTTGCAAAGTGTACTCGTTCGAGGTCTAGGCGCAGTATAGCAATCAGACCTATCTTAGCTTTAGTCATTAGTTTTTTATTAATTCTTAGTCCTTAGTTCTTAGTTTTTTTGCCCACTCTGTTGCGAGATATGTAGCACAAAAGCTCTTTATTAATGACCAATGACTAATCAAATCTTTTCGTTTGTTTGCTTTTTTGGATTACTTTAGCATGACTGTAAATTCTGGCATTGATGAAACACAGATATCCGGGCGCTGGATTGAAATAAGTTTTTTGATCGCAGCAGTGCTTTTCAATCTCTGTTTAGTAACCCAAATATTTAGTGTTGGACTGGCTTACTTTTACAACTCTGATTGGTGGAACCTACATATTTGGCTGGTACGAGGATATGGCGGACTCTCATTAATTTTATTGGTATGGGTATTTTTGATTCCCTTTCCCCCAAGAGTCCAGTGCCTTACAGCAAGTATGCCAGTGCTATTAGGAATGCAATTTCTCACAATTCATTTAAAAACTTCTTTCCCTCTAGCAGTGTTTCACCCGCTCATCGGCTTTTCTTTATTCTTTATTTCCACAACTCTAGTACATCGGACATCGCACATCGTATTTCCCAACTACAACCAAGACTAAATTCGAGATAAAACACAAGTTTCAATTCTTTTCGCACTATTACAGGAGAAATACAAGTGTCTCAATACGCTGATCCGTCCGTTCTCGTTGATACCCTGTGGCTTGCAAATCATCTCAATGATCCAAATATCCGCATTATTGAAGTGGATGTGAGTCCAGAACTGCACAAAAATGCTCACATACCTGGTGCTGTCTTCTGGAACATCTTTACAGACTTACTATTGCCCGATTTAAAGATGAATTGGGATGCGATCGCTTTTGAGAGGCTGATGGCACGTTCAGGCATCACCAATAACACCACAGTGATTGCTTATGGCAGTTATCCTGGAACCGGAGCCTGGATTTTCTGGTTGTTGCAAGTCTTTGGGCATAAAAATGTAAAAGTTCTCAATGGCGGCTACCAGAAATGGAAGTCAGAAAGTCATCCGCTAGCAACTGAGTTATCCAGGTTTTCTACCACTGATTACCGTGCCAAGGCTACTGATACTAGTCTAAGAGTATTACATAATGAAGTTCAGGCATCAATTGGTCAAAGCGATGGCTACGACGGGCTACACCTACCCATATTGTTGGATGTCCGAACACTTCAAGAATACTCTGGTGAGTGGTTTTTCAATCAGCCACCAAAAGCAGGCGAACGTACTGGACATATTCCCGGTGCAGTCCATCTTGAGCATATCTTAACTCTCAACGAAGATGGAACTTTTAAATCATTCAACGAATTGAAAAATCTCTATCACAATAAGGACATTACGGCTGACAAGGAAGTATTTCCCTACTGTGCTATTGGTGGGCGTTCTGGATGTATCTGGTTTGTCTTGAAGTATTTATTGGGCTATCCAAATGTTCGGAATTATGATGGCTCTTGGAATGAATGGAGTCGCCTAGCTGATGTAGGCATCGAAATGTAGTGTAGTGAAAGTTCTACTATTTTAGATTTTAGACTCCGCTTTCAGTGAGGGCAAATGCGATCGCTGGCTGACTGATGGACAAGTTTACACCAAAGATAAACTGCATAAGCATAGCCAGCCGTAAGCATCGCATTTGCCCACTCCCTAACTTGTCTCCTGAATTTGCAGACGTACAGTGTGTTCAGTTGCACCACTAAGTTGCAATTCCATGATTTCACCACCGAGAGGTTCCAAGCAAGTGAGGAGCGATCGCAAGTTAGGTGTACTTGCGCCAGTATCTACATATAATCTATCTGCCAAATTGCCGATTCGTTTCCAAGTCATGTAGAGTTTAGCGATCGTTTGTTCGATTTGCGATGCTTGATTCACCAAATCAGCAGCTATGCTCAAACAGCCGACTCTTTGCGCTTCTTCTAAGGCTGTTTCAATATCAATATTTTCTTGCGTCAATGCTTGAACTTGAGCCGCCCCTTTGAGATATTTTGCCAAGTTACGCGCTTCAGTAGTTACTTGTTTCAGGGTATCCACATCAGGATTGGCAGCTATTTCCTTTTGGATAAACTTTTGGTGCGATTCTGGCAGTTTTTCCATTTCCTTCACCAATGGGGCGATGTAGCGTGGGGGAAGGGTGTTATCTGCGGCTTTTTCTTTAACTGATTCAGGTAATAAATCTGAGGACATGGCTGTCCATTCATCGCTGAGTTGACGCACTTCCCGCCTGGTAATGCGATCGCCTTTTTGGGCAGCTTCACTCACCATCTGTTGCACTTCTGGAACTGCTTTGGAGGTTTCGACAAATGCCCGTTTACTGAAATTGTTCACAGAACCAGGGTCAAGTTTACCGTCTTCAATGAGACTATCGGCACTATTGGCCAGTTGAATCCAGGAGTATGCTTGACTTTTACTGATTTCCCGCTCTTTTAGCCATCGCAAAAAGCCAGTACCGCGTCCGTCACCACCCACTTTCTCTCTGTCGCGGATAGCCCGTAAAATTCGCCCCCGCCAGATTTCAGTTTGCAAATCAAAGCGATCGCATACCTGCCAAGCTATTTCGAGCTGCTGTTGAAAATCTGACTCTAAAATCTGTTCATCTTCTGGATCGGGCAGTTCAAAGCTGATATCTGCTGGCTGAAGTAACGCAGCAGCAAGGTCGTTGATGGAGTCGGTGTCTTGCACGATTGATGACTAACTAGTGGATGCGATCGGCTTATTATGCCACAATCTGTGGACTCTCACTTAAGGGGGAGTACGGTATTTTGAATTACAACAAATATAGTATGAGGGGGTAAACCACCTCAGTGAAGTCTTACATTGATCAGAGAGAATAAAAATAAAACGATGAACCAGGTAGACTACCTCCGCATTAGTTTAATCGATCGCTGTAATTTTCGTTGTCAATACTGTATGCCAGAGGGAGTAGAACTGGACTATATTCTCAAGCAACAGTTGTTAACTGATGAGGAGTTGCTCACCTTAATTCAAGAGGTATTTATTCCAGTAGGCTTTAATCGGTTTCGTTTGACTGGGGGTGAACCCTTATTGCGTCCGCGTGTGGTGGATTTGGTAAGTGCGATCGCAACTTTACCCCAAACTCAAGACCTCTCAATGACCACCAACGGTTTTTTGCTGGCTCCGATGGCACAAAACCTGTACAATGCTGGTCTGCGAAGAATTAATATTAGTCTAGACTCTCTTGATCCCGACACTTTTGATCAAATTATCAGTAATCGGGGACGTTCTCGTTGGCAACAAGTTTGGCATGGGATTCAAGCTGCCTATGATGTCGGATTCGACCCACTGAAGCTGAATGTGGTGGTGATTCCAGGCGTTAATGACCACGAAATTCTCGATTTAGCTGCCCTGACAATTGATAAACAGTGGCACGTTCGATTTATTGAATTTATGCCTATTGGCAATTTGCATTTATTTGGCGATCGCGGTTGGGTATCTTCAGCCGAGTTACGGCAACAAATCCGCGATCGCTGGGGCTTGACAGAATCACAAGTTCGTGGTTTTGGCCCTGCTGATGTCTTTAAAATTCCCGGTGCGAAGGGGACACTGGGATTTATTAGTCAAATGTCGGAATGTTTTTGCGATCGTTGTAACCGGATGCGCCTGAGTGCCGATGGCTGGCTGCGTCCCTGTTTATTAAATGAAACTGGTCAAATAGATTTAAAAACTGCTCTGCGTTCTGGTATCAGCACCGCTCAATTACAAGAGCAGGTCAGGTATTTACTCGGAATCAAGCCAGAAATTAACTTTAAAGGGCGCGATTCGGGCATTTTAGGTACATATACTCGCACCATGTCGCAAATTGGTGGTTAGTCAAGTCGCTTCTCTGCGAGACGCTGCGCGTAGC
>NNBV01001496.1_pt1 | contig 12483 bp, 13 predicted proteins | sample 1173771 | NCBI WGS metagenome assembly NNBV01 (sample SAMN07173938, study PRJNA388173) | plant metagenome | isolation source: symbiotic tissue sample KVS11 | place: Norway: Troms, Kvaloya island
CCCTCCCCCGCGGGGGAGGGGCTGGCGTGGGGCCAAGCGGCCTCCAACCCCGCSCGGCAACAAAGGCCGCGTGCCCCCATCCCAACCTTCCCCCAAARGGGGAAGGAGCCAACGCAATGCATAAGCCAACTCACATTCCGGCATAAGCCTTGCAGGACAATCCCCCCACCCATGGGAATCAGCCACTACATCAAGGAAATCGGCCGCGGCGCGCGAGGCGCCAAGCCGCTTGCGCGTGAACAGGCCCTCGACCTGTTCGGCCAGGTGCTGGACGGCACCATCACCGACCTGGAGCTGGGCGCCTTCTGCCTGGCCATGCGCATCAAGGGCGAAACACCCGAGGAGATGGCCGGCTTTCTGGACGCCACCCACGCGCGGCTGAACCGCATTCCCGCCGGCAGCCGTGCGCTGGTGGTGCTGCCCAGCTACAACGGCGCGCGCAAGCTGCCCGTGCTCACCCCGTTGCTGGCGCTGCTGCTGGCCCGCGAAGGCCTGCCGGTGCTGGTGCACGGCAGCGCCAGTGAAACCTCGCGCGTGCTGGCGTCCAACGTGCTCGCGGAACTCGGCGTGGCGCCCATGACCGCCATTGGCCCCATCGCCAACGGCGAGGTGGCCTTTGCGCCCACCGAGCTGCTGAACCCCGCACTGAAGCGCCTGCTCGACGTGCGCCGCGTGGTCGGCCTGCGCAACCCGGGCCACAGCGTGGTCAAGCTCATGCAGCCCGGTGCCGGCGCCTGCGTGGTGGTGGCCAGCTACACGCACCCCGAATACGCCCGCACCATGGGCGAGACCTTCGAGCTCACGGGCATGACGGCCCTGCTCTCGCGCGGCCTCGAAGGCGAAGTGGTGTCCGACCCGCGCCGCACCGCGCAGATCGACGGCTTTGTGCGCGGCGTGCGCACCGAGCTGCAGGCCCAGCAACCCGGCACCACCGCCGAGGTGCCCGGCCTGCCCAAGGAAATCGACGTGGCCACCACCGCGGAATACACGCGCCGCGTGCTGGCCGGGGAGCTTCCGGTGCCGGAGGCCATCGCCACGCAAGTCAGGCACATCACGCAACTGGCATCCCACGCATGAACAACGACAACGCCCACCCCCCCACCGCACTCATCACCGGACGCTGCACCTTGGTGGGCGCCGGCCCCGGCGACCCGGAGCTGCTGACGGTCAAGGCCGTGAAGGCGATCCAGGCGGCCACCGTGCTGCTGGTCGACGACCTGGTGAACGACGAGATCCTGGCGTACGCCCGCCCCGGCGCGCGCATCGTGCACGTGGGCAAGCGCGGCGGCTGCAAGAGCACGCCGCAGGCCTTCATCGAGCGGCTGATGATCACCGCGGTGCGCGAAGGCGAAACCGTGGTCCGGTTGAAGGGCGGCGACCCGTTCATCTTCGGGCGCGGCGGCGAAGAGGTGGAGCACCTGCGCGAAGCGGGCATCCAGTGCACGGTGGTCAACGGCATCACCGCCGGCCTGGCCGCGGTGACCTCGCTGGGCGTGCCGCTCACGCACCGCGACCATGCGCAGGGCGTGGTGTTCGTCACCGGCCACGCCAAGACCGGCGCGGGCGCGGCCGAAGACCCGACCGATTGGCGCGCGCTGGCCGCCACGGCGTACAACGCGCGGCTCACCCTGGTGATCTACATGGGCGTGGCGGGCGCGGGCCACATCGAGCGCGAGCTGCTGCAGGGCCTGCCGGGCGACACGCCGGTGGCCGTCATCCAGCATGCGAGCCTGCCGCGGCAGCGCCACATTGCGACCACGCTGGGCAACCTGAAGAACGGCATCGCCGAAGCCGGGCTGGCAAGCCCCGCGGTGATCGTGGTGGGCGACGTGCTGCGCGGGCTGGCGGCGGCGGCCCTGCCGGTGAATGCGGACACAAAAATGGACACGGACAAGGGCAAGTTCGGCACCTGAGCGGCCACGGCCGCACCGGCGCGCACTGAACAGGGGCGCACTGGACCGGAGCAGCGCGGCCGGACACCGTGCACCGTCAGGTGGCATGGATCGTGCTGTGCCTTCGGCAATGAATGCCGTCGTCACGCCTGAACCCGCCGCGGTCGAAATCGTCGCCCTCACCAAGCGCTACGCGCCCGGCACGCCGGCCGCCGTCGACCAGATCGACCTGCGCATCGCCAGCGGCAGCTACTGCTGCCTGCTGGGGCCTTCGGGCTGCGGCAAGAGCACCACGCTGCGCATGATTGCCGGGCACGAGTCGGTCACCAGCGGCGACATCCTGCTGGACAACCGCAACATCACCGACCTGCCGGCCGCCGCGCGCGGCACGGCCATGATGTTTCAGAGCTTCGCGCTGTTCCCGCACCTGTCGGCCACCGACAACGTGGCCTTCAGCCTGAAGATGAAAGGCGTCGGCAAGGCCGAGCGCCACCAGCGCGCCAACGACCTGCTGGCGCGCGTGGCCATGGGCCACCTGGCCGAACGCAAGCCCGGCGAACTCTCCGGCGGCCAGCAGCAGCGCGTGGCGCTGGCGCGCGCCCTCATCACCGAGCCGCGCGTGCTGCTGCTCGACGAGCCGCTTTCCGCGCTCGACCCGTTCCTGCGCATCCAGATGCGCGCCGAGCTGCGGCGCTGGCAGAAGGAGCTGGGCCTGACCTTCGTGCACGTCACCCACTCGCAGGAAGAAGCCATGGCGCTGGCCGACACCATGGTGGTGATGAACCACGGGGTGATCGAGCAGGTCGGCGCGCCGCACGCCATCTACAACCACCCTGCCAGCGAGTTCGTGGCCCGCTTCATGGGCGGGCATAACGTGTTCGACACGCCCGGCGGCCCGATTGCGGTGCGCAACGACCACATGCGCATGGCCGCGGCGTCCGACGCCACTGCCGGGCTGGCCGCCACCGTCACCGACGTCGAATACCAGGGCACCTACGTGCTGCTGGGCCTGGCGCTCGAGGCCGCCGCGCCGGGGCGCCAGAACGTCTCCGTGCTGCTGGGCGAGGCGGCCTTTCTGGCGCGCCCCTTTGCCCAGGGCGAGGCGGTGCGCCTGTCATGGGCCGAGGCCGACGCCCGCGTGCTCGGCCCGGGCGTCAAGCCGCCGGGCGAGCGGGCGGCCGCCGCGCCCGCCGGCGCCGCGCGCGACGACACCGCCGCGATTGCCCTGGCGCTGTGAGCCCGCCCGCCGACATGGACTGACAGCGCCTGAAAGGGCCCGAGCCTTGTTCCCCGTTCCCTCACCCGAGACTTTTTCATTCAAGGAGACCCCGCAATGACCGACCCCATCGACTCGTCCTCCGGCGTCAAGCGTCGTGCCCTGCTGCAAGGCACCGCCGGCATTCTGGCCACGGGCATCGCGCCCTTCGTGCATGCGCAGGAAAAGATCGTGCTGCGCTACCTTGGCACCGCGGTGAACCAGGACAAGGCCATTGCCGAGAAGTTCAAGGCCGACACCGGCATCGAGATCCAGTACGTGGCCGTGACCACCGACGACGTGACCAAGCGCGCCGTGACCGCGCCCAACAGCTTCGACCTGATCGACACCGAATTTTTCTCGCTCAAGAAGATCGTGCCCACCGGCAACCTGAAGGGCATCGACACCAAGCGCGTGAAGAACGCCGACAAGATCACCTCGCTGTTCACCAAGGGCGAAGTGGCCGGCAAGAAGGTCGGCAGCCAGGGCACGGCGCCGGTGAAGGTGATCTACCTGGAGAGCGAGAAGAGCAAGGCCTTCGCCAAGTCGGCCACGCAGTACATGTCGCTCATTCCGACCACCTACAACGCCGACACGCTGGGCATTCGGCCCGACCTCATCAAGCGCCCCATCAGCTCGTGGGCCGAGCTGCTGAACCCGGAGTTCAAGGGCAAGACCGCCATTCTGAATATTCCGTCCATCGGCATCATGGACGCGGCGATGGTGGTGGAGGCCAAGGGCATCCACAAGTACGCCGACAAGGGCAACATGACCAAGGCCGAGATCGACCTGACGATCAAGACCCTGATCGAGGCCAAGAAGGCCGGCCAGTTCCGCGCGCTGTGGAAGGACTTCAACGAGTCGGTGAACCTCATGGCCTCGGGCGAGGTGGTGATCCAGTCGATGTGGTCGCCGGCCGTGACCGCCGTGCGCAGCAAGGGCATCGACTGCACCTTTCAGCCGCTGAAGGAAGGCTACCGCGCCTGGGCCTCGGGCTTCGGCCTGCCGGCCACGCTGTCGGGCAAGAAGCTGGACGGCGCTTATGAATTCATCAACTGGTTCCTGGACGGCTGGGCCGGCGCGTACCTCAACCGCCAGGGCTACTACAGCGCCGTGCTGGACACCGCCAAGACCAAGATGGAAGCCTACGAGTGGGCCTACTGGATGGAAGGCAAGCCCGCCGCGCAGGACATCAAGAGCCCGCAGGGCGACGTGATCGCCAAGGCCGGCTCGGTGCGCGACGGCGGCAGCTACGAGCAGCGCATGGGCGGCATCGCCTGCTGGAACGCGGTGATGGACGAGAACGAGTACATGGTGCGCAAGTGGAACGAGTTCGTGGCGGCCTGACCGCCATCTTTCATCCGTGAGCGCTCCTGCCACCCGCGCGTCCGTCGCCGCTGCCCCCGTTCACGCCGTGAAGGCGTGGTGGCAGGCGGCGCCGTTCGCGTTGGTGTTTTTGCTGTTCTTTCTGATTCCGCTGGCGCTGGTCGCGATGGTCAGCCTGTGGAATTTCAACGAGTACGAGCTGATTCCGGCCGTCACGCTGCGCAACTACTTCAGCCTGTTCGAGGGCTGCTCGCACCTCACCGACAACGGCGACCTGTGCGTGACGCTCAACACCTACCTGAGCACCTTCAAGTTCTGTGTGCTGGTGTGGGGCATCACGTTGCTGATCGGGTTTTCGGTCGCGTACTTTCTGGCGTTTCATGTGCGCTCTTCCACGATGCAGACGGTGCTGTTCGTGCTGTGCACGGTGCCGTTCTGGACGTCGAACGTGATCCGCATGATCTCGTGGGTGCCGCTGCTGGGGCGCAACGGGCTGGTCAACCAGGCGCTGATGGGCATCGGGCTTGTGAACCAGCCGGTCGAGTGGTTGCTGTTCTCCGATTTTTCGGTGGTGCTGGCCTTTGTGCACCTGTACACGATGTTCATGATCGTGCCGATCTTCAACAGCATGATGCGCATCGACCGTTCGCTGCTGGAGGCGGCGAGCGACGCGGGTGCTTCGGGTTGGCAGACGCTGTGGAACGTGGTGGTGCCGCTGTCGCGCACGGGCATTTTGATCGGCTCGATCTTCGTCATCACCATCGTCATGGGCGACTTCGTGACCATCGGCGTGATGGGTGGTCAGCAAATTGCCTCCATCGGCAAGATCATTCAGGTGCAGACCTCTTATCTGCAGTTTCCGCTGGCGGCTGCCAACGCGATGATTCTTCTGGCCGTGGTGCTGATGATCATCTGGGGGTTGACCCGGCTGGTCGATATTCGCAAGGAGCTTTGACCATGAGTTTGCGGTGCTGTTCAGGGCGCGCTCACGCCGACGGGGTGCCTTGCTCCGCGAATGTCCCCCGCTTCGCTCCTCCTTTATTTCGCTGCGCAAGGCACCCCATCGGCGTGAGCGTTTTCAAAGCCAGGGTTGATCGGCGAGCACTCAGAGCGTGCCCAGGTGCACAGGGCGTCGGGTGCTCCCCGCAGCGAAATAAAGGAGGAGGCCGCAGGCCGGGGGACATTCGCGGAGGGGAGTACCCGGCGGCCTGTGCACACGCCCTGAAGGAGCCAAAACAATGAGCCAACGCATCGGCGAACAACGCAGCCCCGGCTTCTGGCCCCTCGCAGCCGTCTTCGCACTCTTCGTGGTGTTTCTCTACGGCCCGATGATCACCATCTTCGTGCTGAGCTTCCAGGGCCCCGAAGGCGGCCTGACCTTCCCGCTGCGTGGCGTGTCACTGCACTGGTTCTACAAACTGGCCGAGGGCCTGGGCACCGTCGACATCGGCGCGGCCTTCCGGCGCTCGCTGGCGCTGGGCGCGGTGGTGATGGCCTTCACCGTGGTGCTCTCAGTGCTGGCCGGCCTGGCGTTTCGCAAGAAACTCGCGGGCAGCAACGCGCTGTTCTTCGTCACAGTGGCCAGCTTGATCATGCCGTCCATCATCATTTCGCTGGGCATCGGCCTGCAGTTTCGGCTGCTCGACACCGGCATCAAGGCCCTGCTCACGGCCATGGACGCGACCACGCTGCTCGAAGGCTACGGCACCGCGCTGGGCCTGTTCAGCTCGGCCCTGGGCGCGCACCTGACATGGACGCTGCCCTTCGGGCTGCTCATCATGTTCGCCGTGTTCAACCGCTTCAACCCGGCTTATGAGGAAGCCGCACGCGACCTGGGCGCCACGCCGTGGCAGGCCTTTCGCTTCGTCGTGCTGCCGCTGATCGGCCCGTCGATCGTGGGCATCGGCATGTTCGGCTTCACGCTGTCATGGGACGAAATTGCCCGCACATCGCAGGCCATCGGCGACGTCAACACCCTGCCGCTGGAACTGCAGGGCCTGACCTCGACAGTCACCACGCCGTCGATCTATGCGCTGGGCACGGTGACCACCGTGGTGTCGCTGCTGGTCATGGGCGTGGCGCTGGGCGCGGCGGCGCTGCTGCGCCGGCGTTCCGTGCGCAAGACGTGAGCGTTTTCCTACAGCCCCTCTAAAATCGCGCTCCAACAAAAGCGCAAGCAAAAGAAGAGGTGGGCATGCTCGACATCGACAAACTCAACGAATTCACCCAGAACCACGGCGAACTGCGCCGCGGCCGGGGCCTGGTGACCGGCACCATTGCACTGAGCCTGGCCATCCTGTGCTTCCTGGGCGTGCTGGCCTTCCACTTTCCGCAGTACCTCACCACGCCGGAGCTGCGCAAGAGCTACAACGTCGACGTGATCCGCTTCATCATGCTGGCGGCGCTGGTCGTCTCCGGCGGCATGTCGCTGGTGAACATCATCTTCAACCGCTCGCGCTGGCTCTCGTCGGCCGCGTTCCTGCTGGTGGTGGCCTCGGCGCTGCTGGGCGGGCACAAGGTGCCGGTGCATGACTTTGCCGACAACACGCCGTACATCGGGCTGGACTGGTTCATTCTCGACCTGCTCGGCTCCTCGCTGATCTTCATCTTCATCGAGAAGCTCTTCGCGCTGCGCAAGAACCAGCCCGTGTTTCGCGAAGAGTGGCAAACCGACTTCCACCACTTCGTGGTGAACCACATGATCGTGGGCTTCGTGCTGCTGGCCACCAACCTGATGGTGCACAAGCTGTTCGGCTGGGCGGCCAACGACGGTATTCGCGGCTGGGTGGGCAACCTGCCGTTCTGGGCCGGCATTCTGCTGATCATTCTGGTGGCCGACCTGGTGCAGTACTGGACGCACCGCGCCTACCACGAGGTGCCGGTGCTGTGGCGCCTGCACGCGGTGCACCACAGCGTGAAAAGCATGGACTGGATGGCCGGCTCGCGCCAGCACATCCTGGAGCTGCTGATCACGCGCACGCTGGTGCTGGCGCCCATCTACGTGCTGGGTTTCAGCAAGGAAGTGATCGACGCTTACATCGTGGTGGTCGGCTTCCAGGCGGTGTTCAACCACTGCAACGTGAGCGTGCGGCTGGGCCCGCTGCGCTACCTCATCGTGACGCCCAACTTTCACCACTGGCACCACAGCCAGGACATCGAGGCGCTCGACAAGAACTACGCCGCGCACTACGCCTTTCTCGACTACATCTTCGGCACCGCCGTGAAAACCACCAAGCTGTGGCCCGAGAAGTACGGCGTGCTGGGCGACTACGTGCCCAACGGCTTCTTCAAGCAGTTGAAGTTTCCGTTCGTCTGGAAGGGCTGATGCGCGCCGCTTTCAAGACCGCCGCGGTGCTGGCTGCCGCGGGCGCTGCCCTGCTGCTCTCGGCCTGCGCCACCCGCCTGGACCTGCCCTCCAAGGACAACGGCCTGCGCCTGCGCGTGCAGAGCTCGGTCATCGCGCCGGGCAACGGCGGCGAGCTCATCGCAGCCGACGCGCTGGCGCCGGGCGACATCCTGCTGACCTCCATCGCCACGGTGAACTCCTTCGGCATCCGCCTGGGCACCTTCTCGCCGGTGAGCCACGCGGTGCTGTACCTGGGCGACGGCCAGATCGCCGAAGCCGTGGGCTCCGGCGTGCGCGCCCGCCCGCTGGCCGAGGTGGTCGATGAAGAACAGATGGTGGTGGCGTTTCGCGTGCCGGGCGTCGACGCGGCCGGTGCCGGTCGCCTGCGCGAATGGGCGATGTCGAAGGTCGGCACGCGCTACAACACCGTGGGCGTGTTGCTCAACGCGCCCTTCGTGCTCAACCGGCGCCTGTGCGAACTGCCGCTGGTGCCCAGCGCGGTCAGCAACTACTGCATGAGCGGGCTGGCCATGGTGCAGCTGGGCGCAAGCCGCAACGACCAGTTCTTCTGCTCGCAGTTCGTGCTGGAGGCCTACAAGCAGGCCGGCCTGCCCATCACCAGCGCCGACCCGCGCTGGGTGAGCCCGGCCGACCTGCTGCACATGCGCGAGGGCGACGTGCCCTCGATTGCCGCCACGCAGCCGCTGCGCTACGTGGGCCACCTCAAGTACAACCCGCCGCCGTTGCTGGCGGCCGACGGCCCTTGAGCGCCGCCGACATGCCCCGCGTCGAGGCCCCCCGCTCCCAGGTGCACCGCTTCGACGTGGTCGTGATCGGCGCCGGTGCCGCCGGGCTGTTCTGCGCCGGTGTGGCCGGCCAGCGCGGCCTGAAGGTGCTGCTGGTGGACCACAGCGAGAAGGTGGGCGAGAAGATCCGCATCTCCGGTGGCGGGCGCGCCAACTTCACCAACCGTGACCTGGACGTGCGCGCGCCGCAGCGCCACTTCATCGGCGACAACCCGAATTTCTGCCGCTCGGCGCTGTCGCGCTATGCGCCGCAGCAGTTCGTCGAGCTGGTGCAAAAGCACGGCATCGCCTTTCACGAAAAGCACAAGGGACAGCTGTTCTGCGACGGCTCCTCGCAGCAGATCGTCGACATGCTGCTGGCGGAGTGCACCGCGGGCGGGGTCGCGCGCTGGCAGCCGTGCAAGGTCGGCAAGATCACGTTTTCCGCCGGTCAGGCGGATGGCACCGGCCCGGGCAGCTACCGGATCGAGAGCGACCGCGGCCCCATCGACGCGGCCAAGATCGTGGTGGCGACCGGCGGCCTGTCGATTCCGCAGATCGGCGCCAGCGACTTCGGCTACCGCATCGCCGAGCAGTTCGGCCTGCGCCTGGTCACGCCGCGCCCGGCGCTGGTGCCGCTCACCTTCGGCGGCGACGCCTGGGCGCCCTACGCCGAACTGGCCGGGCTGGCGCTGCCGGTGCGCATCGAGACCGGCGCCAAGAAGGACAAGATGGCCTTTCTCGAAGACCTGCTGTTCACCCACCGGGGCCTGTCGGGCCCGGCGGTGCTGCAGATTTCGAGCTACTGGAAGCCCGGCACGCCGCTCACGCTGGACTTTGCGCCCGGCGTGGACGTGGCCGAATCGCTGGGCGACGCCAAGCTGCGGTCGAAAAAGCGCGTGGCCAACGAACTGGCCGCACTGGTGCCTTCCCGGCTGGCGGACGCCTGGGTCGGGCAGGACCCGGCCCTGCAGCGCCCCGTCAACGAGGCGCCGGACAAGGCACTGGCCACGCTGTCGGAGCGCATCGCCCGGTGGCAGATCACACCCAGCGGCACCGAGGGCTATAAAAAAGCCGAGGTCACCGCGGGCGGCGTCGACACGCGCGACCTGTCATCCCAGACCATGGAATCGAAGCAGCCGGGGCTGTATTTCATCGGCGAAGTGGTCGACGTGACCGGCTGGCTGGGCGGATACAACTTTCAGTGGGCCTGGGCCAGCGCCCATGCGTGCGCAACGGCACTCTGACCCTCTTCGCCAGGGACACCGAGGAACCGGCTTTGCCGGGCCTCAGGTGTTGCCCCCGGCGAGGGGGAAGGAGAAGCGGCACGAAGTGCGCGAAGCCTGGGGGCGTGCTATACTCGCGGGCTAACTCTGGCCTCCCCTCAACGGCCGCAAAAAGTTTTCAGTTGAGGAACCCCGGCTTTGGGCCTCGATCTCCCCGAGCCAACTTCAGTTCAACGATTCATCAATGACCACCATCCGCGTTAAAGAAAACGAGCCCTTCGACGTCGCACTTCGCCGCTTCAAGCGCACCATCGAAAAGCTCGGCCTGCTGACCGACCTGCGTGCCCGCGAGTTCTACGAAAAGCCGACCGCCGAGCGCAAGCGCAAGAAGGCCGCCGCCGTCAAGCGCCACTACAAGCGCGTGCGCAGCATGCAGCTCCCCAAGAAGCTGTTCTAAGCAACGCCCAGGGCAGCTGGCCTTCGACGAAAGTCACCGCCAGCGCCCCGTTGCACAAGCAAGCCGCGCCAGGGAAACCTGCCGCGGCTTTTGTTTTTTCCGAAAGGTTGCGAATGACACTCAAAGAACAGATCACCGAAGACATGAAGACGGCCATGCGCGCCAAGGACTCCGAGCGGCTGGGCACCATCCGCCTGCTGCTCGCCGCCCTGAAGCAGAAGGAAGTCGACGAGCGCGTGGAGCTGGACGACGCCATGGTCATCGCCATCGTCGACAAGATGGTCAAGCAGCGCAAGGACTCGATTGCCGCCTTCACCACCGGTGGCCGCACCGATCTGGCCGACAAGGAAGCCGCCGAGATCAAGGTGCTGGAGGTCTACCAACCCCAGCGCATGAGCGCCGACGAAGTCGCCACTGCCGTGAAGGCCATCGTGGCCGAACTGGGTGCCAGCGGCCCCGGCGACATGGGCAAGGTGATGGGCGCGGTGAAGACCCGCCTGGCCGGCAAGGCCGACATGGGCCAGGTCAGCGCAGCGGTCAAGGCCGCTCTCGCGGGCGCCTGATGACCGCCGGCAGCCCCCGCGATCCGATCCTCAAGGCCTGCGCCTGCCTGGTCGATGCGCGAGGCCGGCTGCTGGTGTTCCGCCATCCAGAGGACGGCAACATGCAGCTCCCCAAGGGCACCATCGAGCCCGGGGAGTCGCCCGAAGCAGCCGTGCGGCGCGAGCTGCTCGAGGAGTCGGGCATCGACCACACGGGCGCGCTGCAATCGCTGGGCACGCTGCAGCGCGAATGCGAAGCCGGCGTGGAAGGCAACACCCACCGCCACCCGCAGCTGTGGCACCTGTTCCTGATGCGCGCCGAAGGCGAACTGCCCGAGACCTTCGCGCACACCGCCACCGGCAGCCCCGAAGAAGAAGGCCTGGTCTTCCTGTTCCGCTGGCTCGACGCCGGTGAAGCCATCAACGACTTCGCCCTGCCCTACCGCCAGACCATCGAGCGCGTGCGCGCGGCCTTGCTGCTGACCGCCTGAGGCTTCGGCTTCGGCTTCATCGCTGTCACGCCAGGGCGCGCACGACCATGTACAGGCCCAGCAGCGCCAGGCCGATCAGAAAGCAGCGCCTGAACACCGCCACCGACAGCCGCTTGCGCAGCCAGGTACCCAGCACCATGCCGCCGAGGGCCGGTGCCAGCATCACCAGCGACGCGCCCAGGGTCGACATCGAATAGCCCCCGTTCCCCGCCAGCCCGATGGCCAGCGCCACCGTCGAGGTGGTGAACGAAATGCCCATCGCCTGGATCAGCGAATCACGCTGGAAGCCCAGCGCCTGCAGGTACGGCACCGCCGGCACCGCGAACACACCGGTCACCGCCGTCACCAGCCCCGTGACCATGCCCACCAGCGGCCCCAGCCAGCGCGCCCGAGCGTCGCTCACGTGCAGCTGTCGCCCCGTCAGCCCCCAGCCCGCATAGAGCATCAGCGCCACGCCCAGCGCCACCGAAGCCCATGCCCCGGCCGGCACGCCCAGCCACAGCGCCCCGCCCAGCGTGCCGATCACCACCCCCACCTGCATGCCGCCGATGCGCCGCAGCACCGGCATGAAGGTGGCGCGCGGCCCGGTCTGCCACAGGTTGGTCGCCAGCGACGGCACGATCAGCAGCGCGGCAGCCTGCGCCGGCGACATCCACAGCGCGAGCAGCGCCATCGACACCGTCGGCAACCCGAGGCCGACCACGCCCTTGATCACCCCCGCCAGCAGATACACCGCCGTGGCGGCGGCCCAGAAGCTCGCCATGTCGTTGTCGAAATTCGTCATCGCAGCCGAGTCTGCCGGCCGCTCGTGCGTTTGCAAATGCGGCATTCGCAGAGCGGCCCTCAGGCACAGGCTGAGGCACCTGATGCACACTGCGGCGCACCATGCGATTCGACCTCACCGACCTGCGGCTCTTCTTGAACGTCGTCGAGGCCGGCAGCCTCACCGGCGGCGCCGCGCGCTCGCACATGACGCTGGCCTCCGCCAGCCAGCGTGTGCGCGGCATGGAAGACGCGCTGGGCACACCGCTGCTCACGCGCCATGCGCAGGGTGTGCGCCCCACCGAGGCCGGCCGCACGCTGCTGCACCATGCGCGCGTCGTGCTGCAGCAGATGGAGCGGCTGCGCGGCGAGCTCGGCGACTACGGCCAGGGACTGAAGGG
>NNBV01002186.1_pt1 | contig 12424 bp, 12 predicted proteins | sample 1173771 | NCBI WGS metagenome assembly NNBV01 (sample SAMN07173938, study PRJNA388173) | plant metagenome | isolation source: symbiotic tissue sample KVS11 | place: Norway: Troms, Kvaloya island
ATCAAACGCAGTGTATTCTTTATATTTTTTGTCTTTACACTATTTAGCGTATCTGCACAAAGTACTACTACGCCCTCGCAGACACCACAGAAGATAGTGGTGGTAACAGGTGCACGTTTTTCTTACAAACTGGTGGAGAAATGGATCGATCGCTATTCAAAAGTAAATCCGGGCGTGCAGTTAGTTGTAGAATACAGGGGCGTAACGGATCCTCTCAAGTATGATATTCTTGCTGAAGTATATGAGCAGGATGCGGATATAAAAAAAACGCGTGAATACATCAATGTAGCGCGTTATGCTGTGCTTCCGGTAGCTACCAGCACATCTTCGTTTGCCCGCATTTATAAAGAGAAAGGTTTGGATACCGATCAGATCAAACAGGTTTTCTTTACCAACATCTTTGCCGATAAAGAAAAGCAAAAAGCACTCGAAGCTCCTTTCACTGTTTATACCCGCCTTCAAAAAGCAGGAGTACCAACCGTATTCGCCAAATATTTTGATCACAAGCAAACCGATATCATCGGAACTGGTATTGCAGGAGCAGATACGCATTTACTGAAAGCATTGCTGCGCGATACTACCGGAGTGACTTACCTGCCGCTATCACTTATCTACGATGAGCGAACCCGTAAACCGGTTGAAGGACTGACCGTATTACCGGTTGACTTAAATGGCAATGGCAAAATAGCAGATACTGAAAAATTCTATGACAACCTTGACACGGTGATCGAGCGTTTGGAAAGTGCGGAAGCAGGTACGGTAAAAAACATTCCATTGGAATACCTACACCTTTCGGTAGATAAAAATAAAGCAAGTGAAGAAGCCGTTCGTTTTTTAAAATGGGTTAATGAGAATGGCCAGGAAGACTTGCATGCGTTCGGATATCTGAAACCCGAAGCAAAGCGATTTACTAAAGAAAAATTTAACGAGTTCGCCTCCCGATATGGTAAGTAAACTCTAATCACAAAAAATTAAACCAATCTAACCCTAAACCTTTTATGAAATCACTAATACACTCTTGTCGCAGAGCAAAACAACAACTGATGGCACCAAAGAGTTGTTGTTGCTGATCGCCTAAAGTGACGATGCCTTCTTAAAATCGTCTCTTCTTCATTCAATTTTAAAATTCAGTAATACCTGATCAGATTAAACCCTGACGACGGTATTACCATGTTCATTCAATACCTAAGACACGTAAACTCAATTAACCAATGATTAAAAAATTACACACTATATTACCACTCCTGCTTTGGACAAGTATTGTCTTTGCACAGAATGTGACGGGTGTGGTTGCAGATAGTCAGGGCGCTGCAGTAGTAGGCGCCACCATAGTAGTGAAGGGTACCAAGATCTATGCCGTTACTGATGTAAGCGGTCAATTCAGTTTTGTGCCACCAAAAGAGCTTCCTTTCTCTATACTGATCAGCTCCACCGGATTTAAACCGCAGAACGTTCAGGTATTCGAACTATCAGCAGAGCCATTGGAAATCTCGTTGGTAGATGATAATCTTTTATCATCTGTAGTGGTTACTTCCCGGAGAAGAAGTGAAACAGCGCAGGATATCCCTATCCCTGTTTCGGTAATTGGTGGAGACCTGGTAGAAGATGTAGGTGCATTCAATGTGAATCGTGTAAAGGAGCTTGTTCCATCTGTTCAACTCTATTCATCCAATCCACGTAATACAGGTATCAACATTCGCGGGTTAGGTTCACCTTTCGGATTGACTAATGATGGGCTTGATCCGGGTGTGGGTTTTTATGTAGATGGCGTTTACTATGCACGCCCTGCTGCAGCAACGCTTGACTTTATTGATGTAGAACGCATCGAGGTATTGCGTGGCCCCCAAGGAACATTGTTTGGTAAAAATACCACCGCTGGTGCATTCAACATCACCACACGCAAACCCAGTTTCGAACCAGGAGCCAACTTTGAAGTTAGCTATGGTAACTACGGATACGTGCAGGCGAAGAGCTCAATAACAGGACCATTAAGTAAAACAGTGGCAGCACGTGTTTCCTTCTCAGGTACACAACGCGATGGATTGATTGAGAATGTAAAAACAGGACAATACATCAATGACATTAATAACCTTGGCGGTCGTGCCCAGTTGTTATTTAAACCTTCAGACAAAACTTCTATCCTGTTGGCAGGAGATGCTTCACGTCAGCGCCCGAATGGTTATGCGCAAGTAGTAGCAGGTGTAGCCGTAACGCAACGACCTGCATACCGTCAGTTCAATGCCATCATTGCTGACCTTAACTATTCGCTGCCAAGCGATAATGCATTTGATAGAAAAATCGATCAGGATACACCATGGAGATCGGGCAATGACCTGGGGGGTGTGTCACTCAACGTGGATCAAAAAATCGGAGCAGGCACATTAACATCAACTACCGCATGGCGCTACTGGAACTGGGACCCATCTAACGACAGAGATTTTACAGGCTTGCAGGCATTGGCAAAATCACAAAACCCAGCCAAGCATAAAAACTGGTCGCAGGAGGTTCGCTATGCAGGAGAATTCAATTCCAACCTAAGCGGAGTGATTGGTGTATTTGCTATGGGGCAAGAGGTTAAAATCAATGGTACCGAAGAATCAGGTAATGCACAGTGGCGCTTTTCACAAAGTTCAACCAGTGCATTATGGAAAACACCAGGTCTTTTTGAAGGATATGGTATCAGCACAACGGCATCCATCAAATCATTAAGCGCTGCCGCATTTGCCAACGTTGACTGGAAGGTAACTGAAGGTTTACACATCTTGCCAGGTATTCGTTTCAACTATGACAAGAAAGAAGTAAACTATGACAGAACTGCCTACGGTGGTTTGGATACCGCTACATATGCCGGAACAAAAGCTCAAAAGACTACACTGCAGGGCTTCAAAAATGGAGTTTATACCAGTCAGAATTATGCTGCCGACGCGGATGAGAATAATTTCACTTATCAGCTTACTGTAGCATACAAAGCCAATAAGCGTATCAATGCTTACGCTACTTATTCTACCAGCTATAAGCCGGTAGGTGTAAATGTGGCTGGTCTTCCAACTGTCAATGGTGCTGCGGCAACTGATCTGGCGGTGATAAAGCCAGAAGACGTGAAACACATTGAGTTTGGTGTGAAGACAAATCCTACGGACAACTTCACATTGAATGTAACCTTCTTTAATACCGACATCAAAAACTATCAGACCAATGTTCAGTCTCCTGAGCTAGGTGTTAACCGTGGCTATATCGCCAATGCTGAGAAAGTAAATGTGAAAGGTTCTGAACTGGATGCGAATTTCCGAATCAATAAGAATCTCTCCTTCTTCGGAGCACTTACTTATACCGATGCGAAGTATGTGACCTTTACCAATGCTCCACTCCCACTGGAAGAAACAGGCGCAGTAACTCAGGATCCAGCCTTTCCAAATGATCCAAGCAAGACGGTGCAGCTGGCCTTCAAAGATGTTTCCGGTGGCGAACTTCCCGGTATCTCTAAATGGGCCGGTTCATTCGGTGGTGAACTCGTTTCCAATTCAGTGACCTTCTTTGGGCAGGAAAGTAAATTCTTCTTAGGATTCAACGCGTATTATCGCTCCGATTTCTCTTCGAGCCCATCACCTTCAGCGTATCTAAACATTGATGGTTATGCCCTGATCAACGCCCAGCTTGGCTTCAGAGCTACTACAGGATTATCGTTTTTTGTGTGGGGACGCAATCTGGCTGACAAGAATTATTATGAGCAACTTTTACCTGCCGGAGGTAATGCAGGCCAGTATGCGGGTGTGCTGGGAGACCAGAGAACATATGGCGTAACGTTGCGATACAATTATTAGATCATTATAAGACAGTTTGTTTGGGGGCTTGTTGTTCGCAAGGACAGCAGGCCTTTTTTTATTGCCGATTGATCACCCCAAAAGAGGACCTTCAACGATAGCAATTACCATATTTCAAAAAAAGGGCATTGCACTGCCGCAGACTGTTTTCTTTTTTGCATCTTCGCGCGCAAATCGATTATGGCATTATTAGAAAAGAACCTCTATGTGAAGAAGTCTACCCTGCCCGGAGCTGGCAAAGGTCTCTTCACCAAAGTATTTATTCCCAAAGGAACACGCATCATCGAATATAGAGGTGAAGTGCTTACCTGGAAAGAAGTAGAGAAGATGGCCGAGGACCGCAATGGGTATGTATTCTATTTCAACAGCAAATATGTAATTGATGCCTGGAACTTCAAGAAAGAGCTGGCCCGCTATGCCAATGATGCCAGAGGTCTTACCCGCGTGGAAGGCGTAAAAAATAATACGGAGTATGTAACGGTGAAAAAACAGTGCTTCATTGAAGCCACACGTGATATTCCTAAAGGCTCAGAACTTTTTGTAGGATACGGTGGTGAGTACTGGCAGGCTATCCGCTACAACATTCGCCTTGAGCAAAAGAACAAAGAGAAGGCGGCTAAGAAGAAAGGAAAGAAGGTGAGCTCTAAGGTTCAGCTACCTCACGAAAAAATTACCAAGCGAAGTTCACGCAATTTGAAATGATCATAAAAAAGGAAGGGCAATTTAATTGCCCTTTTCTTTTTCTATTGCTTCCAGCATAGCGTCTTTCACCTTCTTAATCTTTTCCATTTCAGACTCCAGGTATTCGCGGGCTTCTTCCTGGTCGGCTGAATCGGGCAACGGATCAAACTTGTGCATCCAGTCCATCATCAGGTTGCCTACCGAATCAAGATGAGCGATACGCTGTTGCAATTCTACCTTCTTTTCATCAGCAATGGTCGAAGCACTGTCCAGCTTAGCCTGCAGACCTCGTTTCAGTTTGTAAATGTCTTCCATTTTAGGCATCACTTCATCGTGAATGTCCATCACTTCATCATAAAGCGCCTCATTCGGGTTGTCGGCTATTGCATCATCTTCGCCTTCACCGTGTCCTTTATGCTCGTTTTTGTTACCACAGGCGGCAAGTATAAGCACAAGTAAAAAAGCGATATAAGATAGTTTCATAGTTGTTTTCATTTGATGTAAAGGTATCCATTTTTGCTTAAGCAACTGAGCTTAAACCTACTAACAGTAGTTAGTAGCGATTAAATTTTATTAAAATCTTTTAGCAGATAATTGCGCAGGAGATTTTTTTCATCTTTCTTCGCCTCTGTTAATACAGACATGAACAGCAAACGATTTTACTTTTACTATTATTTTTTTCAAACCCGCACGGGACTTGAGAGAGAATCGCTTTGTTGAAAAAAATAAAACACAAAGAATAAACTCAGAAAGTCCCGGAAAAACCGGGACTTTCCTGTTTTATAGCCTTCCTGAAAAAAGGCAGAGAGAAAAAGAGATATGGAGAAGAAGAAAACAAAGAAGAAGTTAAAAGTAGCCATCCAGGGGATTACCGCCAGCTTTCATGAAGTAGCTGCCCTCACCTATTTCAACGAACCGATTGATACGATTGAGTGCCTTTCATTTCATGCACTATGCGAATCGCTAAAGCATGGTGAAGCTGACTTTGCAGTGATGGCCATTGAGAACTCCATTGCGGGAAGCATCTTGCCTAACTATTTTCTCTTACAGGAATATCACTTCTCTATTATTGGTGAATTGTATTTACCAATTCATATGCACCTACTGGCATTGCCTGGTGTGAAGCTGGAAAACATTAAGCACATCGAATCGCACCCGATGGCCATTCGTCAGTGCACTGATTTCCTTCATAAACTGAAAGGTGTTGAAATCCGCGAAAGCGATGACACCGCTCTTTCTGCCCAGAAAGTGAAAGACAAAAAACTGAAAGACACTGCGGCTATTGCCAATGAGCATGCGGCTAAGAAATTCGGCCTGCAAATATTGGAGAAGCGCATTGAAACGAATAAGAAAAACTTCACTCGCTTTTTAATTCTTACCAAGAAAGACGGAGCGGCTAAAGAAAGCAACAAAGCATCGTTGTGTTTTGAAGTATCTAACGAAGCAGGAAGTCTGGCGAATGTGTTGCTCGCCTTTAAAGAACAAAACATCAACCTCACTAAAATTCAATCTATTCCTATTATTGGCAAGCCACGTGAATACTCTATTCACGTAGATGTGGAATGGAAGCGCCGAAAAAATTACGACATCGCGTTGAACCAGGTATTGCGCCAAACACGCAACCTCAATGTATTGGGAGAATATAAAAAAGCAGAGATAAAGTTCTGAGTTATGATAAAGTCGGCAAACCGAATAGCAAACGTAGAGGAGTATTACTTCAGCAAGAAGCTGGCAGAAGTACGGGGATTGGATACACCAGAACTTCGCGTGATCAATCTTGGAATAGGAAGTCCTGACCAGGCGCCTTCCACTGCCACCATTGATGCGTTGATTACCTCCGCGAAGAATCCATCCAATCATGGCTATCAGAATTATAAAGGTATTCCTGCGTTACGCCAGGGTATTGCTGATTTTTCAAAACGCACTTACGGTACTTCACTGAATGCGGAAACCGATATTCTTCCTTTGATGGGATCGAAGGAAGGAATCATGCACATCATGATGGCCTTTGTAAACGAAGGTGATGAAGTGTTGATTCCTGATCCGGGCTATCCTACTTACTCTTCGGTTGCCAAACTCGTTGGTGCAAAACTTCGCACCTATGAAATGAAAGAAGAGCTCAACTGGGGAGTGAATATTGCTGCTTTGCGTAAGCAGGATCTGAGCAAAGTAAAAATCATGTGGGTAAACTTTCCGCACATGCCTACCGGAAGAGTAGCAAGCAAAGAAGAACTTAAAGAACTGGTTGACCTGGCACGTGAGCATCAGTTCTTAATTGTAAATGACAATCCGTACAGTCTGATATTGAATGATGCGCCATTAAGTATACTTTCTATTGAAGGTGCAGGCGATGTAGCGTTGGAGTTGAATTCACTAAGCAAGTCGCACAACATGGCAGGCTGGCGTATTGGATGGGTGGCGGGCCATGCACAATACATCGATGCGGTGCTTCGTGTAAAGAGCAATATGGATTCAGGAATGTTTCTCGGTTTGCAGCATGCAGCGGTAGAAGCATTGAAGAACGACAGCGCATGGCTGGGCGAATTGAACAAAGTGTATAAAGAAAGAAGCGTTGCTGCCCGCAAAATACTGGACGAACTACAGGCGGTGTATTCCGCAAAGCAGTCTGGTTTGTTTGTATGGGCCAAGGCTCCTGATCAGATCACGGATGTAGAAAAATGGATTGATGATATTCTTTACGGAACAAAAGTGTTCATCACCCCGGGATTCATCTTTGGCGAGAACGGAAAACGTTTCATACGCATTTCATTATGTGCTACCGTTGAAAAACTGGAAGAAGCATTGGTACGAATAAAAGAATGGAATAAGTCAGTCAACGTAACTTCCACATCGAAACAAACCACTCACGCCTGATCTATGAAAGTAACTGTAATCGGATTGGGATTGATCGGAGGCTCCATTGCACTGGACTTGCGTAAAGCAGGAATTGCTACAGAGCTGGTAGGTGTTGACATGAACAAGGATAATGGCATCAAAGCAGTTGAGCTTGGATTAGTAGATCACATCGACGAAGAAGGCACAGCGTTATCTACCTCTGATCTGATCCTACTTGCCATACCGGTAAATGCAATGGCTGCGTTTTTACCATCCGTATTGGATGTGGTGAAAAAAGGTGCCGTGGTCATTGATACGGGTTCTACCAAATCAATGATCAGTCGCTCGGTAAAAAGTCATGTTAAGCGTGGGCAATTTGTAGCTGCACATCCCATCGCAGGTACAGAGAACTCCGGTCCTGCTGCCGCTTTCGCGGGATTGTTTGCTGGCAAGACCAACATCATCTGCGAGCGTGATGCTTCAACGGATGAAGCTCTTGCAGTAGCATTGAAAGTATTCGATGCACTGGGAATGAATACCATCTTCATGGAACCGGAAGAACATGACAAACATGTGGCGTATGTATCACACTTATCGCACGTGAGTTCATTCTTACTGGGACAAACCGTACTGGATATTGAAAAGGATGAAAAGAATATATTCAATCTCGCAGGTAGCGGTTTTGAATCCACCGTGCGTCTGGCAAAAAGTTCACCTGATATGTGGGCTCCCATCTTCGAGCAGAACCTGGAATATTTAAGTCAGGCCTTGCTGGAATACATCATGCACCTGCAGAAATTCCATTATCATCTGCAGAAGCGCGACACCAAAGAACTCCATCGGATTCTTACCAAAGCCAATGATATACGTGCCGTGCTGGATGGCATTCAGATAAAGAAACAACAAAAGGAAAACAGTATCAGTAAGTAAGAAAATGAATAGATCAAAGATATAAAGCACTGAAACTGTTACCTTTGAGTAGATTCAGAAAAACAAAAAGATATGGATATACAAGCTAAAAAACTCGATTTGATTCAATGGCTTATCCAATTGAATGATGAACGCTTGCTCAAAAAAATTGAAGTGCTGCAGGCAGAAGACACTGACTTCTGGAATGAATTAAGTGATGATCAAAGAAAAGAAATAACAAAAGGTGTAGCTGAATTAGATGCAGGAGAAAAACATGACTATATGAATGTAATGTCAAAACATCGCTAACACTGTCCGGCAGGATCCGAAAAGATCCAATCCATAAATTGAAAGAAGAACACTAACAAAAAATATAATCAAGCAGAATAAATTTTTAGAACACATGAAAAAGGGATTTCAAATCGATTCAATTACCAAGCACCTGGGAGTTACCAAGCCGCTTATCATCAGCGGACCATGCAGTGCTGAAACCGAAGAACAAACGGTAGCCACGGCAAAACAAATTGCAGCTACAGGCAAAGTGCATGCGCTGCGTGCCGGTATCTGGAAACCACGCACCCGCCCCGGCCAATACGAAGGTGCGGGCGAAGAAGGATTGAAATGGCTTGTGCAAGCCAAAAAAGAAACGGGCTTACCCATCACTACCGAAGTGGCTAACGCTGCTCACGTAGAAGCTTGTCTGAAAGCAGGCGTAGATATACTGTGGATCGGTGCCCGTACTACGGTGAATCCATTCTCTGTACAGGAAGTAGCGGATGCACTGAAAGGTGTTGACATTCCGGTGATGGTAAAGAACCCGATCAACCCGGATGTGGAGCTATGGATTGGCGCTTTCGAAAGACTGAGTCGTGCAGGCATCACTAAGATGGCTGCCATTCACAGAGGGTTCTCTTCGTTCGAGAAAGGACCTTTCCGCAATGCACCAATGTGGGACCTGGCTATTGAATTAAAAACCAAATTACCTGAGTTGGAAATGATTTGTGATCCAAGTCATATCTCCGGTAACCGTGAATTGATTGCCATGGTATCGCAAAAGGCATTGGATCTTGACATGAGTGGTCTGATGATTGAAAGCCACATCAACCCGGATGCTGCATGGAGCGATGCCAAACAACAAATCACACCTGCCACATTAGCGAAGGTCATCGATAGTCTTGTTGTGAGAAGCGTTTCTTCTGACAGCAAAACGTTTAAAGATACATTGAGTTTATTGCGTGATCAGATCGATCAGCTGGATGATGAGATCATGCAGAAGATGTCATCCCGTATGAAGATTTCAGAAAAGATTGGTCAGTACAAGAAAGAAAACAACGTAACTATTCTCCAGGTAAACCGCTGGGAAGAAATCATTCAGACACGTGTGAATCTTGGAAAGGCCATGGGCCTGGATGAAGGGTTCACCCGTGATTTACTTCGCCTGGTGCATCATGAGTCGATACAGGTTCAGACTAAGGTAATGAACAAAGAAGAAGCGAAAGTGTAGTTACAAGTTTCCGGTTACAGGTTACCTGTTCTCTGAACTGGCAACCTGTAACCGGAAACTTTTTCTTATTTACTCTCTCCTGCAGGATCATTCACATCATCGGTAGTTACGTAGTTAATCAGGATAAACGTAACCAGCAGACCAGAGAACACTCCTTCCAGCAATACAATAAAAGAAATCATGTATGGATTCAGGTAGCGACCCATGGTTTCATTTTCTACGATGGATTGCATGAGCGAAGGATCAAGCATCAGATAGATAAACATGAAGGCAGCAAAGATGGCAGAGGCCACCGCCCCGGTAGCTACACCCGTCACTAATGCGCGGAAGTAGTTCAGGCTATCTTCGTGCGTCTGTTTGAATTTTTTGATGGCGTAATAAATACCTGCTACCAGTATAAAAAGATTCAGAAGGCGAAGCTCAATGTGATTTCCGTAGCCGATCAATCGCATAAAAACAAAAAATACGATCAGCCCTCCTGCTACTTTCAAACCGTAGTTTTCAGGAATGCGATTAGGATTGGTGAATAAACTCATAATGCTCTCTGGTTTAGTGTGATCGAATATTTAGATTTTTCAGGAGAATTGCAAACGTTTTCGATGTTAGTTTACGAACTGTTCGACGAAAGGTGACTATCTTGCTTTAACGAGGCAGTAAAGCGATATTTAAATTTCTATTTCAAATCACATGTCAGCCAAAGAACTTCAGTCAATTATCATCCATAAGATAGCCGCTATCGAGGATGAGTCTGTGCTGGAGGAAATCTTTAGGCTTGTAGATCGTGAGTCAGAAATAAATACCATTTACACGCTGACCAAGGAGGAGAAAGCTGCTGTCGCTTACGGCCTCAATGATATCAAAGAAGGCAAAGTATATTCCTCACAAGTGGCCGACACGATGATTAAAGAATGGCTAAAGAAGTAGAATGGACGCTTACTTCTATTCAGGACAGATTTGACATCTACCGTTTCTGGCTGAACAATAATCAATCTGACACCTATAGTGAAAAATTAGAGCTACTCTTCAACGAAGCAGCAAAGCTAATCTCAGAATTTCCTGATATAGGAATAGAAACGGATACCCCAAACGTAAGAATCAAAATCATTAAAAGTTATAAGTTGTTTTATCTTAATACAGATAACAGCATTCAAATTCTTCGTGTGTGGGATAGCAGGCAAAATCCTGCTGATTTAAAACTGAAATAAATCTTTCTTTACATGACTTTCGATCAATTCAAAGAATCGCTACAACATACAACACCTCCTTCACTGAATGTACTTCTGCTTTCTCTTTGGTATGATGGCAAGGGTAACTGGGACAAAGCTCATGATCTCGTCAATGACCTGGAAGGCAAAGAAGCGGCCTGGGTGCATGCTTATATGCATCGGAAGGAAGGTGATGAGTCTAATGCCTCCTATTGGTACAATCGCGCTAAAATGAGTAAACCCACTTACTCATTAGAGCAGGAGTGGGAAGAGATAGTGAAGGCATTACTGAATTGATCAGCAAGCTTACCATTTCAATTTATCTGGATAAAGTTATAGCCATTTTTCATACAACTTTCTGGCTTCCTTGTTAGGTTTCACACGCCCTGCTTTAATATCCTCAAGACCTTTGTCTATAGCGTTTTTTTCTTCGTCACTTATTTCTGTCCGCCAATCCTTTGACTTCGCTTTCAACATCTTCAGTTCTGAATATCCGTATCATCTTTAAGTTCAGTTACCCACTTAATGATTTCAAGTTTATCTTTCTCAAAGTTTACATCTACTGGATTCTATTTTCATTCGTAACTTGAATTTGATTCTTTCTTACTTATAGGTAAACCCAAGCTTATCTAACCCTTGCTGCACTTCCGGAGCAGACATGAATAATTTCCAGAGAAGTCCAGTACGTTCATTCTCCATCATCACTACAATAGGCCCCTGATCGATAGCAAGGTACCAGGGTTTGCACCAATCATATTGTACACTAAATCCATCATAGAATCCATAGGGACCAAATGTTTTATCACCCAGATCAAAATAGAAATGTTTCATTGCCTGCATGCTTTCCTTTGGCGTGTAGGGAAAGGAAGATAAGGCGGCCGTTGGTGTAATCACCCCCATGTCTTCATTGGGACTATGTGCCGCATAAAACTTTACGGAATAGCCTGCAGTCAGTCCCCAGCTGTTCTCACCATAATCTTTATAGTGTTTGGGGTTCTCAATGCAATACTGACGATTAATCAAGGTATGATTTACATTGTGCTTCCAGTAATCGGCATAGCGGTCCTTGAGCTTGCGCGGATCAAGGCCTAAGTATGAATAATGCGACCAGAAGAGCGGCCCGCCAAACTGTTGTGCACCGTTGTGTTTCAGATCCAGGTGATAGCCATATTGCTGATGTGTTGAATCATTTTTGATTCCTCCCTTTCGTGTCCAGCCCTCATAGTATACTTCTGCCGGAATAGTATGCGTGGGTGATGAAGCCGCCAGCACATACATGATCAGGCATTCATTGTATCCCTCTACCGGAAAGTTCATCACCCATTGTTTGTCGGGCGACCAATGCCAATAGAGTACGTTCTTACCTCCGTTGCGATACCAATCCCACTCTACCCCTTTCCATAATGCATCAATTTTTGCAGCCAGTGCTTTCTCTTCGGCATTTCCATCTTTGAAGTATTCACGTACAC
>NNBV01002341.1_pt1 | contig 12400 bp, 10 predicted proteins | sample 1173771 | NCBI WGS metagenome assembly NNBV01 (sample SAMN07173938, study PRJNA388173) | plant metagenome | isolation source: symbiotic tissue sample KVS11 | place: Norway: Troms, Kvaloya island
GGATAGTGTGACTGATTCTCTTTAAGAATTTTACTTCCAGCTCAGTGATTTAGATCTCGCCTGTTCTTTTACCGCTTTGATCATTGCACCATCCAGCGAAGCATCTTTACTTTCCTGTGATGTATGAGTGGCGATGTAAGTCTGGCGTTTTTGATTTAATGATTGAATTTCAGTTTGAATCTTTGTGCGCTCAACAGACTTTTGTTTTACATAAGCAGTTCGTTGTTGCGCATTCATTCCTTTCATTTCTTTAGGCAACTCTTCTTCTTTGGTTTCAGTGATTACCTTCGCATCATCCTTGGCGGCATCCACCAGGTCCCAAGTGGAGTTGCGGTAGGCGTGTGAGCTTTTTGAAACAGCCCGCTCTACTTTGTTTGACTGTCCATAAGTTCCTGCATTTTTATCCTGCTCAGATTGAAGCTCTTTTTTATAACTGCCTTTACTTCCGTAATACACATAGGTATCGTTCAGCTTGTTATTCATCGCTTCAATCTGTTCATCATAGGGCGTAGCGATGTAAACTGTTTTGCGGTTTTGTTCAATGCTCATGTACGTGCCACCGGTAAGATCTGCTCCGCTTTTCCAATCGGTACCAATACCTTCATCAAAGCCGCCGCAAAAAATAGTATTGACTACTACATCTTTCTCTTTGGCCAATGAGCAGGCCGTGCGATAGGAAAGTCTTCCCTGTGTGAAGGGCTCATTGCCAGCAATAAAAATCATTTTCAAATCAGCCTGAGAAGCAGACCACGCCAGTTGCTGCAGCGATGTATTGATCACCTGCCCGCAGAATTCATTGCCGCCATTGGTGGTGAGTGCAAATAATTTTTCTGAGATCAGGTCAAGATCATCGGTGAGCGGATTTACCTGGCGAATGTATCCGTTCGAAGCAGACAGTCCGTCATTACCATATTCATAGAGGGCAATTTTGATATGCGGTCGCGATCCATCATTGCATTTGGCGGCTGATAACTCATTCACAATTTTCCATAATTGCGACTTGGCCTGGTCAATCAAACCGTCCATGCTGTTACTGGTATCCAATAGCAAGGCCAGCATAATCGACTGATCTTTAGCGGGTTTTTCTTTAAGATTTTTTTTGGGTTCTGCCTGGGCATAGCCGATCATCATCAAAAGCATAAATCCATTTAACAGGATTTTGAAGAAGCGGGAAGTGGAAGCGCGTAAGGTTTTCATATCGAATTGTTTTGATAAATTTTACGCGAAAATATTTTTTTTGATAGCCGTACTTAGTGAGCAGCATAAGCCACTTAGTGAACAGGCCACCCGGCTTAGTAAACCTTTCTTATTGGCCGAAATCCTTCAAAAAACGTATTCATATAAAGTGCTACCTTTCCCACCATGAATCTGAAGACGCGAAAAGCGATTACTCTTTTCTTCCTGATCACGGCTATCACACTGGCGTGGGATGGCCATGCTCAAAAACAGGAGAGGTACAAAAGCTTTAAATCACGCTCGTCCTCTCAAAACACTGCCACCACTTTATTAAAGGAAGCCGAGGTTTTAAAAAACACCGATCCCACCGAGGCATTAAACAAAGTAGAAGAAGCGCTGGGTTTAAGCCTTGCTCAGCGCGATGAATTCAATGAAGGAAAAAGTTATGTTCTGCTGGGAGAGATCAATGAAGGTATCGGAGAGTGGAAGCTCGCCCTGGAAAACTATGATCGTGCTTATCGTAAACTAAAAAATGAATATGCTACCTCTTTGGAATATAAGAAATCACTTAGCGGGCTCGGGCAGATGCAACTGAAACTGGGCGCGTTTGAAACAGCACTTGTTTATTTTAAAGAGTTGCTGAACCAACAACTGAGCAGCACCGAAAAAGCAGAAGCCCAACTGAATCTCTCTGAAGTTTATTACCAGATGAGCAATTATGATGAAGCGCTTGCTGCTGTTGATGCCATTGCTGAAAACAAAAAAGCATTTGATGTGTCATTTGCTACGCGCGTACAAAATCAAAAAGCAAAGATCTACGCCCGCAGGAACGAGCTGGACAAAACAAAAGATCTCTATCAGAATTCGATTAACACCTTACGTTCTAATAAAAATGCAGGCACTTATGCACAAGATCAAAAATCACTACAGTCAACCAAAGAAGAGATAGCGGATGTGTATCGTGAACAAAAACGCTATGATGATGAGATTGACCTGCGCAATCAATCCATTGAATACAACATGGAGTCCAACAACTTATCGGAAGTAGCAAAAGATAAAGCAGCGATAAGCAAAACACTGGAAGCGAAGGGAGATGCTCCCGCGGCATTAAAAGAAATAGAGGAAGCGGCTTTCATTGCCGGTAATTTGAGTAACCCTAAAGAGCAAGCCAGCGCTTTTCTTGCTTTGGCAGAACAGTACGGGAAGAACGGACGCACCAACCAGGCATTGGCAGCTTATAAAAAATACAGTGAAGCCGTAGGCCGTGCTGAAAAGGAAAATGCAGTACAGCTCACCGAAACATCACAACTTATCCGCAAACAAAAAGACATTGAAGAGCTGACGAAAGATGTATCCATTGGCCAGCAGGAAGAGACCATTGAAAAAGCAACCGTATTCCGGCAGCAGTTAATTATCTACGGATTACTTTTTATTATTCTTGTTATTGGTATTGCCTCCTATTTCATCTACAAGAATGCACAGGCCAGTAAAGTAGCCAACCAATTACTTGCCTTGAAATCGCTGCGCAGTCAGATGAATCCGCACTTCATCTTCAATGCATTGAATTCGGTAAACCATTTTATCGCCCAACAGGATGAGCGCACAGCCAATAAGTTCTTATCCGAATTCTCCTTGCTCATGCGCCTTGTGCTTGAGCATTCGCAACAGGATTTTATTTCCTTGCAGAAGGAGCAGGAAATTCTTTCGCTGTATCTCAAGCTGGAGCACTATCGCTTTCGCGACAAATTTGAATACGAGATCGACATCGATAAAAACATAAATGCCGAAACCATCGAAGTGCCACCCATGCTGATACAACCGTATATTGAAAATGCCGTGTGGCACGGACTTCGCTACCGGGAAGAAAAAGGTAAACTGATTTTACGCATTCGCCAGGAAGCGGAAGTGCTTATGGTAGAGATCACCGATAATGGCATTGGAAGAAAGAAATCAATGGAACTGAAAACAGCCAACCAAAAGAAACATCATTCCACCGGACTGAAAAACATAGAAGAACGATTGTCCATCATCAATAAAGTCTACAAAGCCAATTACAAAGTGGTTATCGATGACCTTGATCCCGGCAACGGAACACGTGTGCTACTTTATCTTCCCGTTCATCTATCAAACGAAGTATGAAAGCAGTAATTATTGATGACGAAAAAGACAGCCGCGAGATACTGGCTAACTATCTGGCAAAATATTGTCCTGATGTTACAGTAGGTGGATTTGGAGAATCGGTGGCTACCGGGATAGAAGTCATACAAAAGCACCAGCCGGATATTGTGTTCCTTGATATTGAAATGCCTTATGGCAACGGATTTGATCTGCTGGATAAAATCGGCAACATCAACTTCGAAACTATTTTCGTTACCGCGTTTGACAATTATGCCATACAGGCGCTTAATCAAAGTGCGGCTTACTATCTTTTAAAACCGATTGACATTGATGAACTGATCACTGCGGTCGATAAGATTAAACAGGAACAGGCGGAGAAGAATTACATTCAGCATGCGCGCGTGTTACTTGATAACCGTGGCAGCAAGCAACAGAAAATCATGTTGCCTACACTCGAAGGATTTGAAATTGTAGCTGTCAGTGCAATACTTTATTGTGAAGCCGTGGACAACTTCACGCGTTTCTATTTTGAAGCGCAGCCACCGCTACTCATCTGTCGCACACTAAAGTATTTTGAAGATATACTTCAGGAGCATCGCTTTCTTCGCATCCACCGATCGCACCTTATCAATCCTGATTTCGTTATCCGTTATTCCAAAGGAAAGGGTGGCTACGTCACTATGAAAAACAACCAGGAACTGGAAGTCTCGCCTGCCAAAAAGAAAGAGTTTCTAGATCTGTTCGGAAAACTGTAAAGCGAATTCATGCTGCAAATGCAGTTAAAAATAAACCTTCGCACACGTTTGTTTGGCAAATAAAAAATGCTGTACATTTAGCTACCTCAGTACCATCCTTTTTCGTGTGGCCGATTTTTTTGACTAACCAACGTGCATCATGATTGAAAAAGTGAAAGAGCATTTTATTAACGTGTCGCTCACGGTGTTAATGGTGCTATTGGTTCTCAATGCCGGTTTGATATTCTACAACCGCTCGGTGATGATTGAAAACAATCTCCTGCAAAAACAAACCGAAGAAGTACGCAAGAACTGGACGAATGTATTTGAGAGTGACCTTCGAAGAATGGATCTCGGACTTCGTGGTTTTGCTCTTACTAAAAATCCTCAGATACTCGGCCCGTATTATTCCGGTGTAAAAGATCTTCCCGTTACTCTCAGGCGCATTGATAGCTTACTGGAAGTACAAAAGATTGATACCCTTCGCGAAAAGTTTGCCAACTTCTCACCTAAAGTAAAAAACTACCTCGGCTATGCAGCCGAGATGCTCGCTTACGCGGAAAAAGACAGCATCAAAGATTTTGTGCGCCTGTTAAATCAGGACAAGGGATATGATTTGTGGCAAGCCTACTCGCCCATGTATTTCAATATTTTAAAATACCAGGACACCTTACTGGATGAGGCACGCACACGCTATCAGGATGCACTTAACCGTAATGTGATCTTCCAGGTGGTATTGGTATTGATTGCCATACCTTCGCTCATCGGTGTGATGTATCGCATCCGCAGAGATATCAAAGCACGCAAAAGATTATTGCTCGACTTTGAAGAGAACAACCGAAGACACATGTTCCATCCGGGAACAGCTATGCCTGATGATAATGCTCAACTCATTATCGGAAACTCGATTGACAACCTGAAGAAAGCTTCTTCCTTTATCAAATCTATGGCGCAGGGAGATTACACTACTCAGTGGGAAGGATTAAGTGAAGAGAACAAAGAATTGAATGCCGATAATCTTGCCGGTGACCTGGTGCGCATGCGCGATCAGATGAAGAAAGTAAAAGAAGCAGATGAGAAAAGAATCTGGAGTACCGAAGGCCTGGCGAAGTTCTCTGACGTAGCGCGTACCAATCAGAACAATATCGAAAAGCTTTCCAATGAAGTAGTTCGTTTCCTTACCAAACATCTGAAGGCGCAACAAGCCAGTTTATTTTTAGTGCGTAAAGAAAAAGGAGAAGATCCTCACCTCGAACTCACTGCCTGTTATGCTTTCGAACGAAAAAAATTCATCAACAAAAGAGTAGAGATCGGTGTAGGCCTCGTGGGGCAGTCCTACATGGAAGGCAATACCATATTGCTTACCGAACTTCCAAAAGGATACATCACGATCACTTCCGGATTAGGCGATGCCACACCCAATTGCCTTATCATTGTTCCGTTAAAATATAATGGTTCGGTTGAAGCTGTTTTGGAAATGGCCAGCTTTAGAAAGTTCGAGCCACATGAAGTGGACTTCCTTGAAAAAGCGGGTGAGGTAATTGCCTCTTCCATCAGCACTACTATAACCAACGAACGTACTGCCCGCCTGCTATCCGAAACACAAGAGCAAGCCGAAGCATTGAAAGCGCAGGAAGAAGAGCTGCGCCAGAACATGGAAGAGATGCAGGCAACGCAGGAAAATATCCGCAGAGTAGAAAGAGAGCGCTGAGTTCGAAATTTGTTGTACTACACATTATAAAAACATTTTTTGTGCGGCATGTCGAAACGCCACCGGGCTATACGCTCCAAGTCCGGCCACGCACAAGCCAGCACGCTTCGGGCTTTCCGCTTCTATCCCTTGCCGGAGTGAAGTTGCAACTGTTATACGCTCAAGATCTTTATGTATCTCCACTGTCGATTCCATTTTGTATGAGACGGGCGGAAGAACGAAAGCACTTCGCATCCTGTCATGCAGGCGCCCGTTACAAAGTTGAATGGTGAGCAAACGCTGGGCGTTTGCTCACCATTCAACTAGCAAAGCTTTGATATGACTAAGGTCGCCAGCGACCTTAGTCATATCAAAGCTCCTTATGCGCAGCCTACAAGCTTCATCAACGCTATGCTTTCTGATTCTGCGCAACCTGCATACCCGTCATCAATGCGAAGAACACATAATTCAAAATGAACAACGATTATTTAACACCATTACACATTATGCATGATGTCTAATAAATCTAAATGAATGTCACTAAAATATTTAAGCTACCGGAACAGTAAACGAAAAGCGACTTCCTTTGCTAAGCTCACTAGTTACTGAAATCGCGCCACCATTTTTTTCTACAAATTCTTTACACAACACTAAGCCCAGGCCGGTGCCTACTTCATCGTGTGTTCCTTTCGTACTCAGGTGAGCAATACCGAATAGCAGAGGCAGTTGTACAGGATCAATACCAATACCAGTGTCCTCTACAGAAATCGTTATGAACGACTCTGCTTTTTGAGCGAAGATGCGGATGCTGTCGTTTTCTTCGCAGAACTTGATGGCATTGGCCAGTAAGTTGCGCAGCACGCATTTTATCATTTCCTCATCGGCATAGATCATCAGATCTTCCGATACATTTACTTCAACGTTCAACTTCTTGGCTTTGGCACTGAATGACATCAGCCCAACAGAATCCTTCACCAGCGAAACAACAGAAAGGCGCTGACGGTCGGGTTCTACTTCATTCATCTGGCTCTTTGACCAGCGCAGCAGGTTGTCAAGAAAATAATTCAGGTGCAATACCTGGTCACTCACATTGGCCGTAGCATCTTTCAGTTCTTCCTGGCTCAGGGCATTTTTATTAAATAAATAAAGTACACCTTTCAATGAGTTGAGCGGACTGCGCACATCATGAGAGATAATGGAGAGCAACCTGTTCTTGATGGAGTCGGCTTTGGCAAGATCATCGTTTACTTTTTCAATCTCCTGCTTCTGCAGCACAAGTACTTTATTTGCTTTCTTATTCTGCCGGTTGCTGCGGAACACTAGTAATGAAATAGCAATGAAGGCAAATGCAACACCGGCAAAGGTGTAAGTGATGCGCTTTTGCCTTTCTGTGTCTGCCCGTAGCTCCAGTTCTTTTTTCTCTGCTTCTATTTTTGATTTTTCTTCTTTGAACAGATACTCCAGCGCCAGCGATTTTTTGATGCTATTCAGATCTTCAATACTATCATTCAGCTTCAAAAATAATTTATGATCATCCAGTGCTTCTTTGTATTTACCCAGCTTCTCTGCCGCTATTAATTTCTGTCCCACTGCGCTGCGCATATATTCAATGTTGTTCATCCTATCCGCAATAGCGTAGGCTTTGATCGCATCATCATACGCCAGCCTGGGATTATTAATGGCATTGTAATACGTTGCATAGCCGATGAACAGCGTACATACTACAGGATCGGATTTCACTTGTTTACTGATTTGCAACCCCCGCTCAAGGAATGAAAGCGCTTTCGGGAAATCTTTGGTTTGAATAAAAATCTGGGCGAGCCGTGAACAGGCCAGCGCCACTCCGCTCTTATCTCCAACCGAAGAACGTATCTCCAGGCTCTTTAAAAAATTAGCTGTCGCTTCTTTCAGTTCGTTACGATCCATGTGCAACGATCCGATCTCGCTGTACGAATTGGCAATACCCATCTTACTACCAATCTCCTGTTTAATCTTAAGCGAATTAGTCAGGTAGCCCAATGCTTTTTCATAGTTACCCTGATCTCTGTAAATATTACCAATATTATTATAAGAAGCAGCGATACCTTGCTTACTGCCCGTCTCCTCCTGAATTTTCAGTGCGCTGAAAAAATATTCCAATGCTATTTCATAATTGCCCCGTTCTTTATAAACGTTCCCCAGATCGTTTAAGAGAAAAGCCATGCCGTACTTATCATCCGGCATATCTTTACGCATCTCGAGTGAGACCAGAAAGTAACGAAGTGCTTCTTTCGAGTTTCCAAAATTCCAATGCACAGTACCAATGCTGCGATACGAGGAGGCTACTCCTTCTTTATCTTTCAGCCGTTCGTAAATCGCCAGTGATTTTTGATACTGATCCAACGCTTCTTCATACTGACTTTGATCCTGAAATATGGAAGCCAGATTTGCATACACTTGCGCAATACCGCGCTGATCTCCAATCTGCTCACGCAGGTATAATGATTTCTGATAAATAGCTACGGCTTTGGTTAATTCACTTTGCCCATGATAAATGGTGCCGATATTATTGTAACAATTGGCAACATTCTTAACGTCTTTGGCCTGGAGGGAGAGCTGTAGTGATTGCTCATAAAAGCCAAGCGCAGTCTTGTACTCTGAACGCAGATAATTTGAAATGCCAATGACACGGAGGGCCCGGCCTTTCCCTTTGGTATAATTTATTTTTTCGGCAAGAGCCAGTGCCTGTTCTGCATTCAGCAGCGAGCTGTCAGGGAGCATGCGCCTGAGTTCATATGCATACTCAACCAGCGTGAGTACTTTGGCAGTATCCGGTGTATTTCTACTTCGGATCAGCGTACGCAGACTATCCAGGTTTTGAGCCTGCAACGGGTAAAACCCGGTTATTCCAATAAGAATCAACAACAGCCAACGCAACACATGCACAATATTGTGCTTGCCCGGCATAAAAGCAAACGCGAACAGGTTGAAAGGAAAATTACGGCACTTAGTTTTTAAAAACTTTCACCATAAACACATAGTCTTTCCAGCGTTTCACCTGGTCAACACGAGTGCCGTTGCGCATGGTATTTTGTTTGGAAAGTACCAATGGATTATGAAGCGAATCCAATGCTTCATTTTTAATCACCTCAAGCAATACAGTGGATTTCGTAGCAAAGGCAACACCGGCTGTCTCGGTCTGTATACCACTGATGATCCCGACAAGGTCTCCTTTGCTATTGAACAATGGGCCACCACTGTTACCCGGATTTACCGGCACTGAAACCTGGTAGGCATTTGCATTTTCTTTATAACCGGTCATTGCGCTGATGGTGCCCGCCCCAAACACCACTTCTTCGCGTGGATATCCAAGCGTGTACACTTCTTCCGCCAGGTTAGTCTCTGTTTTAGCAATAATGTAGGGAAGCGTCAGGTTCAGTTGCTGTCCGCCTTCTATTTTCAAAATGGAAACATCATTGGCAGGATCGCTGTGAACAACAACCGCCTTCAGGCTTCCGTATTTTTCATTCTCTATATATACAGAGTCATATTCTTTCACCACGTGATAGCTGGTAGTGAGATAACCGTTGGCCGAAATCATAAAGCCAGTACCCACATATTTACCTTGTGGTTTCTTCGGTTTTTTCTCTTCCGCAATATCAGCGATGATCATCTTCTGTGATTTCTCTATTTTGTTCACCACTCTGCGCAACTCCCGGTAGTTTGCTGTTTGTTCCGCTTTGAATGAGCGGGTAATATAAAATGTAGAGATTACGCTGATAATCGCCACTACTGCAGCAACCCCACTAATGGCCCAGTAATTTTTTGCCGGGCGCATGATCACCGTTTTTTCGAGTGCCGGCGTGATGGCCGGTGATTCTAATTCAGCATGGGCTGCGTTCAGCACTGCCTGTAAATGATGGCGCTGCTCATGAAATTTCAGTTCACGAATGATGGTGAAGTGCTCTTCTGCTTTCACACGAAACTCTGCATCACTGCTCAGGCGTCTGTCCATGGCAGCTGCTTCGTCTTTATTCAGCTTCCCTTTGATATATTTATCTAACAGATCGATCTGTTCCGGTGACAAATTCATTTCTTATTCTTCTTTATGTTTTTCAAAAAATAATCTCTTCAGCCTTTGCAGGCACTTGTACTTCTGGTTCTTGGCATTGTCGGCATTGGTATAGCCGAACTTGCCTCCAATTACTTCCATCGACAGATCATGGATATAAAAATCTTTGATGATGCTCAGGCAAGGCTCGCCTAAACTTTCCATGGCTTTACTCATGGTGTCAAAGCGTTTTTCCTTTTCTTCTATATCAACTATCTCCTCTTCTACACCCAGAAAAGATTCTGTCTCTTCAATATTGCCATGGAAACGTTTCTTTTCTGCCAGCCGCTTCAACCACAACCTCCTGCACACCGCGTACAGGTAGGTTTTGATTTTGCAGGTAAGCACAAATTCCGGTTGTTGCACTTTCTGGTAAAAGGCAATCACCGCTTCCTGGTAAATATCTTTGGCCTCCTGCTCCGAACCGTTATTGGTACAGATCAGATTTACAATCATAGGAAAATGCACTTTATACATTTCCCGTAAGGCCACCTCGCTTTTCTTCCTGATCTCAGCCACGATCAGCTCGTCAAAGTAATACACAGTATTCAGTAAGGTCGGTTTGATACAAATATGTCCCCAAGGTAACCCAAAGAAAAAGATCTTTTTGTATGGGTGACCTTTTCAAAATTACGGTATGAAGGGAAATTTTAACCAATATCTATGAAAAACGCATTAAAATCAGCTTTGGCTGCTATCGTTCTTGCTGCTATGGTAGCTGCTTGTACTCCTAAAACAGAAACTACTGCTACTGAAGACACTGTTAAAGTAGAAGCTATTGACACTACTACTGTAGCTAACGATACTACTGCTGCTGTTGTTCCTGCTGACACTACTGCTGTAGCGAAGTAATTTACCCCTCATTAAAAGTTCGGGTGTTTTCCATTCTGCGAAAACACCCCTTCTTTAACCTTCATGCTTGAGTTTCTGATCAAGCACTTTCTATCAAGATCATCATTCTGTTTTTTTAATTATTTCCTGGCGGAGATCAGGAAAGATATGTTTCACTTTTTAAAAACTAACGTATGAAAAAATCATTCGCAGCTATTCTTATGTCCTTTTTATTGCTTCAGCTATCGTGTGCTTCCAAACAGGAAATGGAAACTGCCGATACGGATCAGGCAGCAGTGGAACAAGCTGATGCTACCAAAGCTCAGCTCGCAGCCACGCCCAACACCGATCTCTATTCAAACGGGCAAACAAAGTTGATTAAAACCGTGAACTATCGCTTTGAAGTAGCCAATGTAAAGAAGAGCGCAGAAGAAATTGAACTGGCAATCAGAAAGTATCCGGCTTACATCTCTGCTTCGGACATGCGGTTGGAAAACCCCATACTCGAAAACAAAATGACCATTCGTGTGCGGAATGAATTTTTCCAGGATCTGTTAAAGGAAATTGATCAGCAGGCACTCTTTGTGAACTACCGTGATGTAAAAACCGAAGATGTAGCCAAACAATTCGTTGATCTGGAATCGCGATTGAAAACCAAACGTGAAGTAGAAGCGCGTTACATAGAGATACTTCGCAGGAAAGCAGGAACGATTGAAGAATTGCTTCATGCCGAAGAACAAATTGGTGAACTGCACGAAGAAATTGAAGCTACGATCAGTCGCATCAATTACCTGAAAGATGAAGTGAGCTATAGCACCATCAAGCTGGAATTCTACCAGACCATCACACAGGAAGTAGCCATATCTCATGAAACGCCCATGAGTAAACAATTCGGCGAAGCGCTTTCATCCGGATGGAATGGCGTTGTTATGGTGGCCCTGGCGCTTACTTATATCTGGCCATGGCTGGTCGTTGCAGGCATCATTGTTCTTGTTTTCAGATATATGAAAAGAAAGAAAGCGATCACGGCTTCAGTATAATCTGTTATCATAAATGTATTTTGTTTCATTTCAGATCTTGTTATACGTCAACAGTATTATCTGCTAATTTAATTTGTAGCAGACGGGCGGAAGAACGAAATGTTCCTTGTAGTAAGCTGGAAGGCGCCCGTGATAAAGTTCAATGAACTACAAATCGTTGATAGATGAGGTCGTCAGCGAGGCTGTAAAATGAACTGTGTCAAAGTAGTGCAATCACTAACTTTGACACATAATGAAAGAGAAAGAACAATTTGATTTAGAAGAGATCAAGAAAAAAGCCTTGGAGCAGTTTCGCTCAGGTAAATCCTTGTACTCTCCATTTGGTTCGAAGGTAGGATCAAGCTGGAGATCTGAATAATTTGATATTGAAATGATGGACAACTCCCAATTAAATTTTATACCATTGTATAAGGGACTGCAAAGGAGTTGACCACATTCCAACATCAACCATGATAACAATAATAATTAACTGACACAGTTTATTTTACAGACCCTCGTCAGCGACCTCATCTATCAACGATTTTTCTTATGCGCAGCCTGCAAACTTAATCAGGCTTATCATTTTTCTTCTACGCTACTCGCACCATCTCCATCTGTGAGAATAATCCATTCACGGTGAATCCTGATTTACTTCGCAATCACTATTAAAGTAAAGCCACTGAACTACGTAGTCGCAGTGGCAACCAGAATTCATACATTAAAATTTACTTTTATACAGAGT
>NNBV01002559.1_pt1 | contig 12397 bp, 12 predicted proteins | sample 1173771 | NCBI WGS metagenome assembly NNBV01 (sample SAMN07173938, study PRJNA388173) | plant metagenome | isolation source: symbiotic tissue sample KVS11 | place: Norway: Troms, Kvaloya island
GTACACAACGGAATTTCACATGAACTTAGTATTTTAACTATAATTATCATCTGCAAGAGCGAGAAGTGATGACCCCGGCTGCTTTATAAAGTTCAGCTTCCTTGCGCGCTATTCAGGCAGCATTTTATGGATAGGGCGTAGTCGCGCAAAAAGAAAATCAAAGCCATCAGAAAAAATACCCTAAAGGTTTTCAAAACCTTTAGGGTATTTTTTCTGATGGCTTTGATTGAGAGTCTCTGTTTTTATCATGATCGTAGCGATCATAATAAAAACAGAAGTGAACCACGCGGCATGCTCCTTCAAGCTGGCATAGAATGAAAACTCCTTCGGACAATTGACAAATTGCATTTGAAATGGTATGAAATCAAATCATCTCCTGATCGAATTCCAGGTCTCTATCGCCCATTCCTTATCTTCTTCTGAAGGATAGCAAATGGTTGACAACAGGAATTTTTCATTTCCTACTCTCACGCCTTGCAGTATCCAGTATTCTTCCTCCTCGTCTTTGTTAAAATAGATGATCGCCTTTCCTGCCAGCGCTGTGGTGCTGTAAATCACTTCTGCACCGGCGGTGTGTTCATTGTTGTTGAAGAACGTTTCTGCATACTCACTATCCAATTGCCGCTGGTCGGATAACTGGTACGCCAGTGATCGCACGGTTCGTTCATGATCATAGTACACTTCCGTGTCTTCTTCGATGGAATGATACATGGAGCCGTGCAGATCAATCAACCATTCACCCGCAAGGTCAAACGTCATTAACTCTTTCCTGAATCCATAGTCGGTATCAGCAAGATCTGTTTCTGATTCCGATAAAAAATTCTTAATCGTTGCCCAATCGTCATCCGGCAGTTCAATGAATGGCTCGGTTTTGCGCGCCTCTTCAAAGCACTGATCGATAAGTAACAGCGTCTTGTTTTCTTTTTCATCTACCGGATAGTGCCACGGACAATCTATATTAAGCAATGCAATACCGGTTTGTTTGTAGAACTGCGCATCGGGCTGTTCCTCCCACCAGATGAAAAACTCCTTCCCTGCCCAGTGAAGATCTTCCACCTCCAGTGCAGCCACTTTTTCAAACCAGTCCTTCTCCCATCTGCCCAGTGGCGAAAGCGCAAAGTAATCTCCTTTCATCCTGGGAAAACCTGCCGGAACGGATATCATAATTGGTCCTTCTTCCGTTTCCGCACTATAGTGCTGACAGAGTGCCTTTAGCCATCGCACCATTTCAGTTTGCAGCTGAGCAAAATCTCTTTGCTCATAGTATCCGGTTTCATCTTCATAGCTATTCTCTCCTTCTTCACTGCGCCACGTCCAGGTGATGTTCAGTTGTTTACCAAGCTGCTCCATTAATTTCACCAGGTAAGCATGATAGCCGGGGCCAACGCTGTTAGACTTAGCAGAACATACCAGGTAGCTATCGAAGAATTCGAAATACACAGGTTCCTCACAAGGATGAAGGGTAACCTGCAGCGTGTTGTCATTCCGTTCGAATGAAATAAAATCGTTGAAAAGCCCGGAAGCATAGCCCGTGATGCAGTCGGTTATCGCAGAAGATTCAAACCATGTTTTCTTTAAAGCGAAAGGAGAATTCGCTTCTCCTTTTATATTAATGCCTAATCCCATTACAAATCATGAAAGTACAGCGCCAAGATATTTAAAATCCGGCATTCTGCTCATTCATTCTTTAACGCTTCCGCAGGATTGATATTCGCCATGCGCCAGCTTTTCCAGGTAACGGTGATCAGGGCAAGCATCATGCACGAAACACCGGCAGCAATAAATATCCCCGGACTCAACGCAATCTTAAACGCAAACTCCTGGAGCCATCGGTCCATCAGGTAGGCAGCAATAGGGCAAGCCAATACAAACGCAATGAATATCCACCACATGAAATCGCGCGTGAGCAACTGCACTACTCCTGCCGCAGAGGAGCCCAGCACTTTGCGTACACCGATCTCTTTGGTGCGCAGCAGGATCAGGTAAGAAGACACGCCATACAATCCCAGCGAAGCAATAATCATCGCCAGTACGGAGAACACAGCAAACACGCGCCCGAAGCGCTGATCGCTTTTATACTGATTGAAGAAATAATCATCGAGAAAGAAGTAATCAAACGGATTGTCGGTGAATACTTTTTCCCATGCCTGCCTGATGCCCGTAATGGATTCATCAATGTTACCAGATGGAATCTTGAAAGCATAATACTCTCCTGCCCACGGAGCAACGAGGTATTTCTTCAATGCAAAGACCATCGGCCCCACTTCATTGCGGAAAGAGGTCTGATTGAAATCTTTCACCACACCAATTACCTTCTTCGGCACAGCATTGTTATCAGACTCGTGCCAGATGATGGTTTCATTAATGATGTCCGAAGGATTCGAATAGCCAAGTTGCCGCACTGCCGTTTCATTGAACACAATAGTATGCTGATTGGCCATGCTGCCGTCACTAAAATTACCTCCGGCTACAAACTTTGCTTTGAATAACGAAAAGTAATGTTCATCTACGGCGATGATGTTTGCACCAATACTTTTTTGCGGGTCACTTGCCCTTGTATAACCTCTTCCCCAATGCAGTTCTTCACCGGGAATAGAGGAGGCAATCGCCATCGAGGATACATTGGGCAGCTGATCAATAGAATGATGGAAGAAATCCTGGTGCGATTGATAAGTGCTGTCTTTAATAGCAGGACCTTTTACAATGAGTGTCTGTTCGAGGTCAAAACCAGTATGCTGATGAAGCATGTAATCAAGCTGACGATAGATGGTGACCGTACTGATCATCAAAATCATGGATGCAGTAAATTGAAAAATGATGAGCGACCGGTTCAATGATATATTAAACAACCGTGATCCTTTGGTCTTCAGTACGGCTAATGGTTTGAGCGAAGAAATGGCGTAGGCCGGATACAATCCCGAAGCAAGTGTGCCGATCACGAACAATAAGAAAATGATACCTACCTCCTGCTGACCAAGCACCAATGCTTCGTGAAGAGAGAGTGTGCTTTTAAATAAGGGTAACGACACTTCAAGGATGACCACTGAAGTAAATATCGCCAATACATTCACCATGGCCGACTCCGCCATCAGCTGGGCGATCAGTTGCCAGATGCCTGAACCCGAAATTTTGCGTATGCTGATTTCTTTAATACTCTCCGCAGATTTGGCAATGGCGAAGTTGATGTAGTTCACCCACGCAATCACCAGTATGAAAAGGGCAATTATGGTTAAGAAGTTGATTGTTCTGCGATCGCCATTGGGCTCGGTCTCTCCCCACAGTTTGGAATCGAGGTGAATCTGTTGTACCGGCTGAAGCGTTAATTTCATCGTGTATCCGTTAGCAGGATCATCAGCTAAATATGTCAGGTGCTTCTTGAGGAATGCAGGAAATTTTGCTTCAACGTCAACGGCTTCCGTATGCGGAGCAAGCTTCACATAGGTATAGAAGTTGCCCCAGTCCCAATCCGTATCAAGGTTTTGAGCAAATTTTAAAGTCCTGAAGGAAACAAGGAAATCGGTATGAAGGTGAGAGTTAGCGGGAATATCTTTGAATACACCCGTTACTTTCAGTGTGCTGATACCACGCTCTCCGCGATGGAACAACATCACCTGGCCCATTGGATCTTTATTACCAAAGTATTTTTTAGCCGCTGATTCCGAAAGCGTCACCTGGTCGGGCAATGCCAATGCGGTAACAGCTGATCCACTTACCATTTCATAGGAGAACAAGTCAAGAAAAGAAGAGTCAGCATAATAGATCTTCTTTTCACGAAAGATCTTTTCACCTGCCTGCATCACAGGGTCGGCCATGAAGGGACCGGTATGCGCCAGGCGCGCTGCATCTGCAATTTCGGGAAGATCGTTTTTGAGTGCCGGTGCCATAGCAGGAACGATCTGTGCAGATTTGCTTGTCTCTGCATTATTCTGATAACCATATTTCGCAATACGATACACTTGTGGCGAACGAAATTCATCAAAGCTTTTTTCATAGCTCACATACAGGTCGATCAGTATGAAGGATACGATACCCAATGAAAGTCCCATGATGTTAAGTGAAGCAAAGAGCTTGCTTCTCCAGATTTTGCGACCAGCGATGATAAAGAAATTGCGAAGCATAATAATGGGGTTTGATCAGACTGACCCAACAATTAGTCCAGAATAAGTGAATGCCGATTCGAAAGTAATTGAGAGGATGAGCAATGAATCAACAGTCCGATAACGGAGAAGTGCGTTCGCTGCCGAACAAAAGAGAAAAAGGATACACCTCTTTTAAAACAAATTATCACCCGTAATTTGCAACTCCCAAAAAAACTGATCATCAATAGCTACGTTTTACAATTCTCCTGATTCCTTTACTTCAATTCCTAATTCCTTAGTTTCTTACCTGTAACCTATATTTAATCTCCTTTATCCTGCAAAACCTTTAGTCGTTTTTCAGTCGCTCGCTTTTCAGCTAATTCATTGTGCACCTTATACTTCCCAGTGGGAACTTTAAAGCGCATGTTTTCAGCACTCGATTTCGGACTTTGTACGTTTCCTTCGTCTTTCTATATTGCGGCTCGAAAAAAAGGCCATCCCGAGAGGCAAAATCCGGGATGGTTTTTATATGTTAAAATGTTCCTAAATCCCTAACAATGAACAATACTCTCTTAATGATTCCCTTGCTGGGTGTGGTCGCGCTTGTGGTGATGGCCATTAAATCCGCATGGGTAAGTAAACAAGATGCCGGTGATGCTAAAATGCAGGAACTGGCCGGATACATTGCCGATGGTGCTATGGCGTTCCTCAAGGCAGAATGGAAAGTGCTGAGCATTTTCGTTGTATTCGCAGCTGCATTGCTGGCCTACTCAGGTACTATCCACGAAATTAACGGACGTCCTATTCACTCCAGCTGGATCATCTCGATCGCTTTTATTATCGGTGCCGTATTCTCTGCCACAGCCGGATATATCGGCATGAAGGTAGCGACCAAAGCGAACGTGCGCACTACACAAGCTGCGCGTACCAGTCTTAAGCAAGCATTGAAAGTATCTTTCACCGGTGGCACTGTGATGGGCCTTGGTGTAGCAGGTCTTGCTGTATTGGGCTTGGGTGGTTTGTTCATTGTATTCCTTACCATCTTTGCGGACTTAGGTGCAGATACGGTAAAGACCGCTATTGAAGTATTAACAGGCTTCTCCTTAGGAGCTGAATCCATAGCTTTGTTTGCCCGCGTAGGCGGTGGTATTTATACCAAAGCTGCTGACGTAGGTGCTGACCTTGTTGGTAAAGTAGAAGCAGGTATCCCTGAAGACGATGTGCGCAACCCTGCAACCATTGCAGACAACGTGGGTGATAACGTAGGTGACGTAGCCGGTATGGGTGCTGATCTTTTCGGATCATATGTAGCCACGATTCTTGCTACCATGGTATTGGGCCAGGAAATCACCGTCACCGATAACTTCGGTGGTATGTCTCCTATCTTATTGCCGATGGTCATCTGCGGATTGGGCATTCTCTTTTCCATTGTAGGAACATGGTTTGTTACTATCAAAGACGAAAAGTCAAGCGTACAGAAAGCATTGAACCTGGGTAACTGGTCTTCCATTGCGATTACGGCCATCGCTTCTTACTTCATAGTAATGTGGATGCTTCCTGAAAACCTTAACCTGCGCGGTTACGAGTTCACTAACATCAACGTGTATTACGCTATCCTGGTAGGTCTTGTGGTAGGTACGATCATGAGTATCGTTACCGAATACTATACCGCTATGGGCAAAGGCCCTGTGTTGTCGATCATTCAGCAATCATCAACAGGTCATGCCACGAACATCATCGCAGGTCTTTCAGTAGGTATGAAATCAACGGTGATCCCTATACTGGTTTTAGCAGCAGGTATCATGTCATCGTATTATTTCGCAGGTCTTTACGGAGTAGCTATTGCAGCTGCCGGTATGATGGCCACTACAGCGATGCAGCTGGCGATTGATGCGTTCGGTCCTATCGCGGATAACGCGGGTGGTATTGCTGAAATGAGTCAGTTACCTCCTGAAGTTCGCGAACGTACGGATAACTTAGATGCGGTAGGTAACACCACTGCTGCTACAGGTAAAGGATTTGCTATCGCTTCTGCGGCCCTGACTTCATTGGCTTTGTTTGCTGCCTTCGTTGGTATTGCAGGCATCACGGCAATCGATATTTATAAAGCTCCTGTCCTGGCAGGGTTGTTTGTGGGAGGTATGATTCCTTTCATCTTCTCCGCCTTATGTATTCAGGCGGTAGGTAAAGCTGCGATGGACATGGTGCAGGAAGTGCGCAGACAGTTCCGCGAAATTCCAGGCATCATGGAATACAAAGCAAAACCGGAATATGAAAAGTGTGTGGCCATCTCCACCCAGGCTTCTATCCGCGAGATGCTGATGCCCGGTGCTATTGCATTGATCACTCCTGTAGTAGTTGGCTTCATCTTCGGCCCTGAAGTATTGGGAGGTTTATTAGCAGGTGTTACCGTATCCGGTGTGTTGATGGGTATCTTCCAAAGCAACGCTGGTGGTGCATGGGACAATGCCAAGAAGTCGTTTGAAAAAGGTGTATTGATCAACGGAGAAATGTACTACAAGAAATCAGAGCCACACAAGGCTTCGGTAACGGGTGACACAGTGGGTGATCCATTCAAAGATACCTCTGGTCCTTCCATGAACATCCTGATCAAATTGATGAGTATCGTATCGCTGGTGATCGCTCCTTATATCTATCAGGGCGATGCATCTGTTACGAAGATCAAAGAAGTAAAGCCGAAAACAGAAACAGTCATTTCCATCACCGAAGCTGCTACCGTTTCAAAATAATCACGCTCACTTTTTTAGCATGAAAGCCCCGATTTAACCAATCGGGGCTTTTTTTGTTACCCGTGGGTTGATTAACTTTCAACCAGCTAAACTTCTGATAGTATGTTCCTAACTTCCCCATCGATGAAGTACTTCTGCTTTTTACTGCTTACTCTTGCCCTCTCCGCATCGGCCTTTGGCCAAAGCGTGCTGGGCAAATGGAAAACAATTGATGATGAAACCAACGAAGCCAAATCGATAGTAGAGCTCTACGAGAAGGAAGGTAAAGTATATGGCAAAGTCATCAAGCTGTTCCGTAAAGCCGGTGAAGATCAGGATCCCATATGCAACCAATGCGAAGCAGATGATGCCCGCTATCAGAAAAAAATCATTGGCATGGAGATACTGAAAGACATGAAAAAATCGGGTGAAGAATATGCGGAAGGAAATATCCTTGATCCAAACAACGGCAAAATATACAACTGCAAACTTTGGCTGGAAGGAAACGAACTGAAACTCAGAGGCTACTGGGGTGTATTCTATCGTACACAAACATGGGTAAGGGCACAGTAACAGTTTAACTGGAAATGTCGACCTTTATCCCCAACATATATCCATTCATCAACTAATCAAGGTTACCAAACGTGGCACTTCGCGTATCCAAGTCGAACTCATTAATGGACGAAAAAGAAATTTTCGAGCGGATCCAAAACGGTGACGAGAAAGCTTTAGAGTTTATTTATACAAAATACTATCGGATGATGACCAAAATGGTAATCACCAATAGTGGAACAGAAGACGAAGCTCGTGATGTTTACCAGGATGCACTCGTTGTATTCTGGCAAAAGGCACGATCAGGTAAGCTGATTATGACTTCCAAGATCAGTACTTACGTTTACAGTATCTGTCAGAACCTGTGGCGTAAAGAACTGGACCGGAAGAAGCGATTGTCGAACGAAGAGAAAGACACCGCTCAGACCATGGACATGGATAGTCCTGAAAGGGAAAAGATCATTGCCAAGTGCCTGGATCAGTTAGGAGAAACGTGCCGCAAGGTGTTGATGTATTATTACTTTGACGAAATGTCGATGCAGGAGATAGCCGATAAGATGGGATTTGCCAACACGGACACTGCCAAGACAAAGAAATATAAGTGTAAACAAAAATTAGATGAACTAGTAAAGTCTCAGTACTCTGAGCAGGACTTTTTAGATTAACGATCATGAACAATTTTGAATTAATTGATGATTATTTGACCAACCGGTTGAGTGAGGGAGAGAAAGAGGGGTTTGAAAAGCAGTTGGAATCTGATCCTGCCTTGAAAGCTGATGTAGACTTACAGCGTACTATCCTAGAAGGAATTAAAAACGCACGTGCCGCGCAGCTTAAATCAATGCTGAGCAATGTACCTGTTCCGTCAGGACAGGTGGTGGAATTCACCATGGCGCGTATGGCGGCAAGCATTATCGGTGCTGGTGTTATCGGAGCTGCTATTTATTTCTATTTCCAGCCTGGCGATGTGCCTAACCTGAAAGATGCTTCCGCTGATTTCAACAAGAAAAGTGAGCAGGTACAAAGCGCACAGGATCAAACCAAGCCGGAAGTAACACCTTTGGAAGAAAAGCAGGAAGCAACACCTGTGATTGCCCCGGCTAAAGAAGAGAAGACTACTCCTGCCAAAACTCCCCTGAAGGAATCCAGGACAGAAGTAGCCCAGCCAAAATTAGATGTTACTGATCCTTCGGAAGAAATGAAGGACGATGAAAACAAACCCGGAAGCTCAGAGTCAGGTAAGAAAACGATCACCACATCACATGTAGATGTAGAAACAGACACTGCCAATAAGAAATACTCGTTCCATTATCAGTTTGCCAGCGGCAAGCTCTTTCTCTACGGGCCGTTTGACACGAATCTTTACGAAATCCTGGAGATCAACAGCGGTGCACATTCCGTCTTCCTGTTCTACAAAGACAGCTACTATCTGCTTGATGAAAAACAAATTAAGATCAGCAGGCTGGAACCGATCAACGATCAGGAACTTCTTAAAAAGCTAAAGGCCTACCGAGGCAAATAACTCAAAAATCCCTCTCCATCCGAGAGGGATTTTTTGTTTACATTTACGGCTTAATGAAGGACGGACAACCGAAGTTTAAAGCCAGGAAGAAGAAGCTGGGCAGCTATCCCTACATCAGTGTGATATTGAGTATTACACTGGCGCTCTTCGTCATCGGTATCTTCGGCATCCTGGTCATCTACTCCAAAGAGCTGGAGCGTGTGGTACAGGAAAACGTAAAGATCCAGGTGTACCTGAAAAATCACCTCACCGATGCACAACGCACGCAGGTCGAAAAGAACCTGTATTCCAAAAACTTCCTTCCCAAAACCAATAAAGACAAAGCAGTTCAGTTCGTATCGAAAGACGAAGCAGCCAAACAGTTCATCAAAGAAACCGGAGAAGACTTTCAGAAATTTCTTGGTGAGAATCCGTTGCGTGATGCCTTCCTTGTCGGTGTAGATCCTGCCTATCAGGACAATGCCAGTATGCTCAAAATCAAAACCGAGGTGGAGGCGATCAGTGGTGTATTTCAGGTCTATTATGTTGAAAATGTAATTGAATCGGTAAATAAAAATGTAGCCAAGATCGGGTTTGTACTGATCGGCATTGCTTCCATCCTGTTCATAACAGTGGTCATGCTCATCAACAACACGTTGCGTCTTGCTCTTTTTTCTCAGCGCTTCCTCATTCGCAGCATGCAGCTGGTGGGTGCCAAGAAATGGTTTATTCAGCAACCCTTCCTGGTTCGGGCTTCTCTGCACGGGTTGATCGCGGGAGCCATTGCTTCTACTTTATTAGTCACACTCATCTCCTACGCCAACAAGCGCGTGGAAGACTTGCAACTGATTCAAAACAATGAGCGCCTTCTTATACTGGCGGGCAGTCTTATCTTATTGGGCATCATTGTCGCCTTATTCAGCACACAACGCGCTGTAAGCAAATACCTCAAACTATCACTGGACGAACTCTATTAATTTATATGAGCAAATTACCCTTCGGAAAGAAAAACTATCAGTGGATGGTGATCGGATTAGTAACTATAGCTATCGGATTCACTTTCATGTCACTCGATAAAGAACAGCATGGATTTGGATTTATAGGGTTGACCCTTGCTCCTATTGTTGTTGTTGCCGGTTTCATCATCGAAGCATTCGCTATTCTGCATACTCCCAAAGAAAAAGATTAATACAGCATGTCCATTCTTGAAGCCGTTCTTCTGGCGATTGTGGAAGGACTTACGGAATTTTTACCGGTATCATCTACCGGCCACATGATCATTGTCTCTTCAGTGATGGGCATTGCGTCACACCCGTTTACCAAAACATTTACTGTTGCTATTCAACTCGGGGCTATCCTTGCCGTGATTGTATTGTACTGGAAGCGCTTCTTTCAATCGCTCGATTTCTACTATAAACTTTTAGTTGCATTCCTTCCTGCTGCAGTCATTGGTTTTCTACTCAACGACTACATTGATGCCTTGTTGGAGAGAGTAGAAGTGGTGGCCATTATGCTGATAGCCGGAGGTGTGCTTTTTCTTTTCATTGACAAGCTATTTAAAGACACAGAAACAACCGGAAGCAGTGAGATCTCCTATCCTTCTGCCTTGAAGATCGGATTCTTCCAGACTATTGCTATGCTACCCGGTGTATCACGTTCCGCTGCTACTATCATTGGCGGGCTCACACAGAAGCTGAATAAAAAGACAGCTGCAGAGTTCTCTTTCTTCCTTGCTGTACCTACTATGTTTGCTGCTACCGGTTACAAGCTATTGAAATTCTACAAAGAAGGAAATGAATTTGGCTCCAACGAAATTATGTTGCTGGCTATCGGGAACGTTGTAGCATTTATCGTTGCCTTGCTGGCGATCAAATCATTCATCAGCTTCCTAACCAAACACGGCTTCAAAGTGTTTGGATATTATCGTATTGCCCTGGGAGTGTTCATCCTGATACTTCTTTTACTTAAGATCGACTTATCCATCGTTTAATGAAACCCAACCAGGATCGTGTTCTGCTGGTGAACAAGCCACTGACCTGGACTTCGTTTAATGTAGTAAACAAGCTGCGTTACAAACTAAAAAACAAAAAGATAGGTCATGCGGGCACACTTGATCCATTAGCAACCGGATTATTGATTCTCTGCACGGGCAAGATGACTAAGCGCATAGAAGAATTTCAGGGCCAGGAAAAAGAATACACCGGCAAGTTTATTATCGGGCAGACCACGCCCTCATTTGATCTTGAAACAGAAGTAAGCGAAGCCAAAGACATCACGCATCTCACCGAAGAGATCATTCAGCAAGGAAAGGAAAAATTTATTGGTTTGATCGATCAGACTCCTCCTGCCCACTCCGCCATCTGGGTCAATGGAAAAAGATCGTATGACTTAGTGCGTGAAGGAAAAGAAGTAGAGCTTAAGAGCCGCCAGGTAACGGTCTATGAATTTGAGATCACTAAAATCGATAGGCAGGAAGTATACTTTCGCATTGTCTGTTCAAAAGGTACGTACATCCGAAGCTTGGCGCGTGACTTCGGAGAAACATTAGGTGTAGGTGCTTATCTCGGAGAACTTTGCCGAACCAGAATAGGACAATTTCGGTTAGAAGATGCAAAGAACATTGATGAAATTGAGATCGAATTAATTCCGGAAACATAACATGTTTTCATACTTTTTATTTCAGGTTGTTGAGCCAAAGACAGTTTGTTGCAGGAGCTTCAAAGAAATAATTATGTTATATTTGTATCACTCCTTATCCTGTCATGAGCACAAATCAGTTACTGCAAAAGATTGAGTCTTTACCAGAAAACCTGCGAAAGGAGGCTTTGGATTTTATTGAATTCCTGGCAACAAAATCGAAAAAAACAGAAACCTTGCCAGCTAAACCTATCCGTAAATCAGGGCTTGCAAAAGGGATGATCCATATAAAAAAGGACTTTGACGAACCCCTCAAAGAATTTAACGATTACATGTAGTGAATTTTCTTATTGACACTCATGTATTGATCTGGTTTATTACTGACCACACTAACTTGCCTAAGCAGATCAAAGTAAATATTGAGAACACTGACAATACTTGCTTATGTAGTTTTGCTTCCATCTGGGAGATTGCTATAAAGCATTCAATTGGAAAGCTGGAACTCAATTTCAGCGTAAATGAACTTATAAAAATTACAGAGGACAGCCTTATCGAATTACTACCAATCAAGTTAGAGCACATTACAAAGAGCACAGCATTACCTCTTCATCACCGGAATCCATTTGATCGCTTACTAATTGCTCAGGCACAAAGCGAGAATCTCACACTCATTTCAAAAGATGCTGCCTTTGCTGCTTATGATCTCCAAACCATGTGGATTTAATACGAAATGAAAATCTATCACTCCATCGATGACTTTCAGCGACTGCACTGTGCGGTAGTAACCAGCGGTACTTTTGATGGTGTACATCTGGGCCATCAAACCATATTGAACCGCCTCAAAGAAGTGGCAGAAAAAAGTAAGGGAGAAACGGCAGTGATTACCTTCTGGCCACATC